>JAABUX010001096.1_pt1 | contig 42307 bp, 34 predicted proteins | sample 5561851 | NCBI WGS metagenome assembly JAABUX01 (sample SAMN10711883, study PRJNA513361) | rock metagenome | isolation source: Antarctica rocks | place: Antarctica: Victoria Land, Richard Nunatak red sandstone | collected 2016-01-03 | reverse complement strand
AGTTCGGCGCAGGCTTTCGAGGAGGAGTAGGGGTCGTAGCCGCCGAGGGGGTCGGTCTCGCGGTAGCCCCAGAGCCATTCTTTATTTTCGTAGCATTTGTCGGTGGTGACGGAGACGACGGCGCGGACGGAGGGGGTGCGGCGGACGGCGTCGAGCACGCGGGCGGTGCCGATGACGTTGGTCTCGTAGGTGCCGATAGGGTCGGCGTAGGAGAGGCGGACGAGGGGCTGGGCGGCGAGGTGGAAGACGACCTCGGGGCTAAAGTCGGCCATGGACTTGTCGAGGCGGGCGGCGTCGCGGATATCTCCGCGGAGGTCTTCGATGACAGAGGGGAGGCGGACGGCGGAGAGGAGGTTCGGGTCTGTGTAGGGGTCGAGGCCGTAGCCGCGGACTTCGGCACCGAGTTTGGTGAGCCAGAGGGCGAGCCAGCCGCCTTTGAAGCCGGTGTGGCCGGTGAGGAAGACGCGCTTGCCTTGCCAGGAAAAATCTTTTGGTGTGTTCGAACTCATGTCGGAAGGATAATCGAGGGTGGATGTTCACTTCGCACGACGCTCGCTTGGCATGGAGTTACGGCATTGGATGAACATCTTGTGGGAGGTGGTGAGTGATGGTTCGGTGGATTACGGCGGTGGGTTTTGTTTTGTTGATCTCTGGAGGGATTGCGCAGCAACCTCCTGTGCGCGCCAGGTTCGACGCGTTCGAGGTGGCGACGATTAAGCGGGTTGATCCCGAAGCCAAGGCGAGTCGATTTATAAGGATGCAGGGCAACAACCGCTTTGTGGCGACGAACTACACGATGAAGCTGCTGCTGGCGGCGGCCTACGATTTAAATCCGCGAGCGATCTCGGGCGGACCTGCGTGGATGGATGCGGACAAGTACGACGTGGTCGCGGTGACTCCGGGTGATGTGCGGCCCAGCCGTGATGAGCAGATGGCGATGCTGCGCAAGCTTATTGAGGAGAGATTCAAGCTGAGGTTTCATCGTGAGCCGAAGGAGCTTTCGATGTATGTGCTGGAGGTTGCGAAGGGTGGACCGAAGCTGAAGGCCAGTTCCGCGAGGGCGGAGGATGCTTCAAATGTGATCTGTACGGTGTATCCGGGGAAGATTCTCCTCCCCGCGAGGAATGTGACGATAGGCGATGTGACCCGGATGATGCAGCGAGCGATCTTTGACCGGCCTGTGGTGGATGCGACGGGGCTTTCGGCGAGGTACGACTTCGATCTGCAGTGGGCTCCGGATGAGAGCCAGTTTGGAGGGGAGATTCCAGCGGCGACGGAGGCAGCTACGGACCCGCCGTTGTTTGTGGCGATGGAGCAGCAGCTTGGGCTGAAACTGGAGGCGAGGCGGGGGCCGGTGAGTACGATGGTGGTGGATGGGGTGGAGCGGCCAACGGCGAACTGAAGCTTGCACTTACGCGGATCGGGGTTTGCTTTAGAGCTTTGTCGGCGCTGCGGGCGGAATACTGGGATTCTTCCGGCTTCGGCTCAGAATTACAGGGTTTGGAGGTTGGGATTGAGAGTCCGGGCGGTCTAGTCGGCAAGGCGAAATACAGGGGTCCTTCGCTTCGCTCAGGATGACGGCGTGAAACAAGCAATGTCGAGGGCTGAGATGGAAACAATGTCGCGGGCTGAGATGGAAGGATCTCGGCGGGAGCTACCAGGTTTTCCAGGGGGCTTTGCCTTTGTCCCAGAGCGATTCTAGGTGTTGTTTGTCGCGGAGGGTGTCCATGGCCTGCCAGAAGCCGTGGTGGAAAAAGGCGTGGACCTCCCCGCGAGAGACGAGGGCTTCGATGGGTTCGCGCTCGAACATTTGCGCGTCGTCGGTGACGGCGGTGATGGCTTCGGGTTGGAGGACGAAGAAGCCGCCGTTGATCCAGCCGCCCTCGTCGGAGGGTTTTTCCTGGAAGGAGTAGATCTGTGTGTCTTTGAGGCCGAGGGCTCCGAAGCGGGCTACAGGCTGGACGCTGGTGAGGGTGACCTGCTTGCCGTGCTGCTTGTGGAACTCGATGGATTGGGTGATGTCGACGTCGGCGACGCCGTCGCCGTAGGTCATGCAGAAGGTTTCGCCTGGGGTGAGGTATTTGGCGACGCGGCGGAGGCGGCCGCCGGTGCCGGAGTTGTCGCCGGTGTCGACGAGGGTGACGCGCCAGGGCTCGGCGACGGAGTCGAGGACCTCCATCTTGTTGTCGCGCATGTCGAAGGTGACGTCGGACATGTGGAGGAAGTAGTTGGCGAAGTACTCCTTGATGACGTAGCCCTTGTATCCGCAGCAGATGATGAAGTCGTTGATGCCGTGTGCGGAGTAGAGCTTGAGGATGTGCCAGAGGATGGGTCGGCCGCCGATTTCGACCATGGGCTTGGGACGGAGGGAGGTTTCTTCGCTGATGCGGGTGCCGAGCCCGCCGGCGAGGATGACGGCTTTCATTCTGAGTCCTTTGGGGAGGGTGTGTTCGCTTTGTACCATCATACCGTTGCCGGTTGTCTGTTCTCCGTTGTAACTTGCTGGAAGTGTGTGGTGGTTGATTGAGGGGCTCTCTTGTATTCTCAAGGGAGACATGAGCGAGCGAGCAGAGCAGTTAAAGCAGCAGATCCTTGAGTTGACGGCGCAGTACCATGCGGAGGCGTTTCCGCAGCGGGAGTTTGTGCCGGGGACTTCGGTGGTGCCGGTGTCGGGCAAGGTGATTCGGGCCGATGATATGAGCGCGGTGGTGGAGTCTGCGCTGGATGGATGGTTTACGACCGGCCGGTGGGCGAAGGAATTTGAGAAGAAGCTGGCGCGGTTTTTTGGGCTGCGATCGGCGTCGCTGGTGAACTCGGGGTCTTCGGCCAACCTGGTGGCGTTGAGTGCGCTGACCTCGCCGAAGCTGGGGGATCGGCAGCTAAGGCCGGGGGACGAGGTGATCACGGTGGCGGCGGGGTTCCCGACGACGGTGAACCCGATCTTTCAGAACCGGCTGGTACCGGTGTTTATCGATGTGAAGCTGCCGACGTATGAGATGGACGTTTCGATGCTGGAGGCGGCGCGCAGCGAGAAGACGAAGGCGGTGATGGTAGCGCATACGCTGGGGAATGTCTTCAACGTGGGTGCGGTGAGCGAGTTCTGCAAGAAGTACAACCTGTGGCTGGTGGAGGACTGCTGCGATGCTCTGGGCGCGACCTTCAACGGGCAGAAGGTGGGAACGTTTGGGGATATTGCGACGGTGAGTTTTTATCCGGCGCACCACATCACGATGGGTGAGGGTGGGGCGGTGCTGACGAACAAGCCGGCGCTGCAGGTGTTGATCGACTCGTTCCGCGACTGGGGCCGGGACTGCTGGTGCGAGCCGGGTGTGGACAATACGTGCGGAAAGCGGTTCGACTGGCAGCTGGGAACGCTGCCGTGCGGATACGACCACAAGTACACGTACAGCCATGTGGGCTACAACCTGAAGGCGACGGACATGCAGGCGGCTCTGGGTGTGGCGCAGATTGCGAAGCTGCCGGAGTTTATCGAGCGGCGTAAGGCGAACTTTGCGTATCTGAAGAAGGCGATGCAGCCGCTCGAGGAGTTTCTGCAGCTGCCGGTGGCGGGGGAGAATGCGGACCCGAGCTGGTTCGGGTTTCCGATTGGCGTCAAGGAGGGTGCGCCCTTTACGCGGGACCAGCTGACGCGGGCGCTGGAGGCGAAGAAGATTGGGACGCGGCTGGTGTTTGCGGGCAATCTGCTGCGGCAGCCGGCGTATGAGGGGTGGGAGTACCGCGTGGTGGGCGAGATGAAGAACACGGATTATGTGATGAACAACGTGTTCTGGGTGGGGGTGTTTCCGGGGCTGACCGAGCCGATGCTGGACTTCATTGTCGAGACAGCGACGGAGTTTGTGGGGACGGCGAAGGCCGGGTTGGTGGTGGTGTAGTTTTTGCGCTGTGTACTAAGGCTCGGCAGACTCCTACGAAGCTCGAAGAGATCGTGTACGGAAGGAACTCAGTTGTGGTGTGTGGCGAGTCGGAACGACGGTGACAGAGCTGATGCAGGGGTACGCGGTCTGAAGTTTCATGCGGCGGTCAGGGGATGGTTTGGAGCGATCGCGCTGGTGCTGGTTTTGAGCGCGGCGCGTATGGGCGGAGCGCAGGATCGTGCGAACGATGACTGGCCCACCTACGGTGGGGGACTGGCCGCGCAGCACTACAGCGCACGGACACAGATTACACGGGAGAACGTCGGCGAGCTGCAACCGGTATGGACGTTCCACACGGGAGCGCTGGCGATTCCAGGGCAGACGACCGGGCAGGCTTCGTTTGAGGCGAACCCGGTGCTTTGGGACGGCCGGCTCTACTTCGATACACCGTACGACACGGTATTTGCCATTGATGCGACATCGGGCAAGGAGGTCTGGAGACTTGATCCTCAGGTCAGCCATGACACGCAGTTTGGCATTGTCACATCGCGCGGAGTCGCTTTATGGCATGGGGCGCGGGGAGGACGGGAGGTTTGCGGGAGGGATCGCGTCTTTGTAGCGACTCTGGATCGCCGTTTGATTGCGATGGATGCAGGGAGTGGAGCGGTGTGCGCGAATTTTGGGCGCGGCGGCGTTGTGGATCTGGCAGAGAGCCTGCACCTGAAGGACACTCGCTTTTACACGTTTACGTCGCCGCCGACGGTTGTGCGGGACGTGGTGATTGTGGGGTCGTCGGTGGGGGACAATCAGCTGGTGGAGGCAGCGTCGGGTGTGATTCGGGGCTGTGATGCACGCAGTGGACGTTTGCTGTGGAGCTTTGAGCCACTGCCGTGGGCGCAAAGGGCGAAGCAGCGGAGCGGAAGCGGGGGTGTGTGGTCCGTGATCGCAGCGGATCCAAAGCTGGGGTTGGTTTATTTACCGACAGGCAGCCCCAGTCTTGATTTTTGGGGAGTAAACCGACCTGGAGCGAACAGGGACGCGGACTCGGTGGTGGCGCTGAACGCAAAAACGGGACGCCGGGTGTGGGGGTTTCAGGTCGTGCACCACGATCTGTGGGATCTGGATGTGGCTGCCGAGCCGATGTTGTTTACGTTTCGGAACAAGATACCGGCGGTAGCGATTTCGACGAAGATGGGCATGACGTTTGTGCTGGATCGACGCACGGGAAGGCCGCTTTATCCGGTGGAGGAGAGGCCTGTGCCGAGGTCGAGCGTGCCTGGCGAGGAGGCTTCCCCGACGCAGCCGTTTTCAACCCTGCCGCTGATGGCGCCGATGACGATCGATCCGTCCGAGTTCAGAGGAGTGAGTGAGCAGGATACGCGGTTCTGCCGGGAGAAGATTGCCGGCCTGGTGAACGAGGGCGTGTACACACCGGTGGGTTTGAAGCCGACGCTGCTGTACCCAGGGAGCGCTGGCGGAGTGAACTGGGGATCGGCGGCGCTGGATCCGAAGGGCGGTGTGCTGTTTGCGAACGTGAACCGGCTGGCCTATGTGACGCAGCTGGTGCCGCGAGAGTCTGTCGAGCCGGTGCGGGTCTCGACTCCGGCACCGAGGAGAAGTTGGATTCACCGGCTCGCACTGCGCGCACGGCTGAGAAGGATTATGACGTGGTGGAGGGCGAGGAGGGGTGTGCGACCGACGGAACACGAGACAGTGAAGCGGCTCAGGTTTCTGCCACCGGATGCGGGCGGGGCGGAGTTGAGTGCGAATGCGGGCTCGCCTTACCGTCTCCGTCGCGAGCCGATCCTGACTCCCGGTGGGCTGCCATGCACGCCGGGTCCGTGGGGCGCGGTAGTGGCGTTGGACCTCAATCGTGGAGTGAAGCTGTGGACTTCGCCACTGGGCACGCTGGTGCCGGGGCAGGCCACGGGCGCGGTGACGGTATCCGGCCCGTTGGTGACGGCGACTGGTTTGCTGTTTACAGGCGGGGGTGTCGAACCGCTCTTGCGGTCGTTCGACACGAGCAATGGGCGTGAGGTTTGGCAGGGGCAGCTGCCTGTGGCGGCGCAGTCTACCCCCATGACGTACCAGCTAGACGGCCGACAGTATGTGGTAGTGGCGGCAGGCGGACACGCGAATCTGGCACAGACGTTGGGAGATGCCGTGGTGGCATTCGCTTTGCCGGAGAGGGCGGCCAATGAAAGAGGCAGTGAGCGGAAGGCAGGACGAGGCCGGCACACGGGGTGGGGCGAGTGACGCGGCGACTTCAGATGCGGGTGCGCTGCTCTGTTAAGCGCCTTGCGTAGCCGGTTCGAGACGGGATCAGGAGAGATCGCCGGGGGCGAATGCTTTGGAGACGGGCGGTGTTGCGAAGCCGTGCCAGGCGGCGGTGCGGCGGAGGGCTTCTTCGAGGGGAATGGTTTGGTGGAGGCCTAGATCTTCGCGGGCGCGTTGGGTGGAGGGGACGTAGGAGTTCATGGGGGGGTTGGGGTTGGGGGTGCCGTCGATCTGGATGGGGAGGCCTGGGCGGAGAGTTTGGGCGGTGAGGTAGGCGGCCTGGGCGATGGTGTGGGCGTCTTCGGAGCCTACGTTGTAGGCGCGGTTGGGTATGGCGCGGAGGAGCAGGGTCCAGAGCCAGATGGCGAGGTCGGCCATGTAGAGCCAGGAGCGGAGGGGGGTGCCATCGCCGCGGATGTGGATGGGGGTGCCGGCGATGGCGGCGCCGAGGAAGTTGCCGATGGCGAAGTGGGCGTCGAGCGGGAGGTGCGGGCCGACGAAGGCGAAGGGGCGGGCGATGACGGCTTCGAGTTGCGTGTTGTGGGAGTAGGCGACGCAGAGGTGCTCGGACATGCGCTTGGATTCGTCGTAGGAGGAGGCGAGCGCGAGCGGGTCGGGGGCGGCGTGGGAGGTCTCGGGTATGTGGGTTTCGGTTGCGGAGTAGCGGCCGTAGATGGCTCCGGTGGAGGTGTAGAGGAGGCGGCGGGCACCGGTGGCGAGAGCGAATTGGAGGGTGTGGCGGGTGCCTTCGAGGATGGACTCAGCGAGGGCGTAGGCGGGCTGATTGGCTTGCTGGCCGCCGGAGTCGGTGGCGGCGTGGAGGATGTGGGTGTGGGGCTCGGCAGGGAAAGGAAAGGTGCGGATGTCGCCCTCGAGGAGGGTGATGGCGGGGTTATCGGCGATGTGGGGCGAGCGGACGCTGAAGGCGGCGGCGTTGCGGGTGAGGACGGTGGCTTGGGCGTTAAGGGAGAGCTCGCGGTTGGCGTGGAGGAGGGACTCGAGGAGCCAGTGGCCGAAGAAGCCGGTGCCGCCGGTAATGAAGAGACGAGTGTTGCGAAGATCTTCGAAGATGCCCTGGGTGTGGGTGAGGATGTGGGCGAGGTCTTCGGGGGGAAGGGGCTTGGAGGGCATCCCCATCATTGTGTCATTGCTTGCAAAGGAAAGGGCCGCTCGGGAGCGCGGCCCTTTCTGAGGATTCTTTTCGGCGACTGTAAGCGTGTTTATGCTTTGCTGTCGCGGAGGGCTTTGACCTTGTCGTGGGATTGCTGGATGTGCTGCTGCTGGCGGGTGAGGATGGAGCGGAGGTTGCCGCTGATGGAGTTATCTTCGAGAGCTTCCTTGTAGGCTTTTTTGGCTGCGTCTTCGCCCTGTTCGGCGGTTGCGAGGAGGGTGTGGTCTCCGCCGCCGAGGTTTGCCTTGAGGTCTCCCCAGACGCGGTGGACGGCGCCTGCGGTGGTTCCACCGATGTCATTGGACTCGCCGGAGGTGGTGCCGTACTCGGCTTCGAGCTCACGGGCGAAGGTGGCGCGGGTTTGTGCTTCCTGCATGAAAAAGGACTTTGCCGAAGGGTCTTTGAGGTGCTCTCCAATATCGGGGAAGCCTTTCGCGCCGTCGTTGAGAACTTCAATTACGATTTTGACGAGTTCGTTCTGGTTTGCCATTCGATTCCTCAAACAACTTGGAGGTCGGTAGGGCCGGAGCGGTTGGCTGCGAAGGCTGGTGAGGGTGCGTGGTGGAAGGATTGCTGGATCCCCTTTGATGGGATAGTGGGGCGGGATTAAGGTCAGGGGGTGACGGTGGCGGGGCGTCGTTGCGAAGAAAGGTGTCGACGACGGAGACGTAGCGATCCGGCTCCTCGTAGGAGGGGAGGTGACCGCTCTTTTCGAAGTAGACGAGCTGCGCGCCGGGGATGGCGTGGGCGATGTTCCAGGCGACGAGAGGCGTGACGTTCATGTCGAAGCGGCCGTTGATGACGAGGGTGGGGAAGCGGAAGTTTGGGAGTGCGGGGGTGAGGTCGAGAGCCATGATGGATTTGCTGACGGCTTCGCCGACGGCGGGGTTGAGGCCGAGATCGGAGACGCCCGCGAGGTAGCGGGTGCAGAGCTCCTGGCTGTAGAAGATCATACGGAAGTGAGCGCGGAGGCCAGCGTCCGCGCGCTGCTGCGGATCGGTGAGCCTTGCAGTCTCCTGCTGCTCGCTGGCGATCACGTCGGGGAAGACGCTGTCGAGGTTGCGCTTCATGATGCTGAGGTTGGGGGCGGCGGAGTCGGAAAGGACGAGCTTGTGGATGTGCTCGGGGTGGGCAGCGGCGTAGGCCATGGAGAGGAGGCCGCCGTAGGAGTCACCGACGAGGTCGACTTGGGCGAGGTGGAGGTGAGCGCGGACGGCTTCGAGGTCGGCGACTTGAGCGTCGATGGTCTGCGGGGCATGGGGGGCGACGCGGGTGGATTTGCCGAGGCCGCGCTGGTCGTAGAAGACGACCTGCCGATTGCGGGCGAGGCGCTGCCAGACGTCGTTCTGGAGCATGTAGATGTGGGAGAGGCCGGGGCCGCCGTTGACGGCGATGACAGTGGTTGCGGGGGAGGGTGCGCCGTAGATCTCGTAGGCGAGGTCGACGTTTGGCGTGTGCGCGATGCCGGTGCTGAGGGGGACGAGCTGCGCTTGGGCCGCGGCGGCTTGGAAGACAAGGACCACGGTTGACGCGGTGATAAGCGGAAGGAGACGGCGAGCAGTTTTGCTGAAGGGCATATCTGGATTATGCCGGACGGTCCGAGCGGTCTGGTTGGAGCCCTGGTCGGTAATGGGCACCCCCGAGTACGAGGTCAAGCGTTATGAGGGCCGCGGCATCCTCGTGTCGGTTCATTGCGACAATTCGGAAGGAAAGCGACGGGCGGGAAAGATGTAGCCTTTTCTGTGAGAAGGCCGTGAGCACCCACACCTCTCGGAACGAATGATGTTGATGAAAGCGGTTCCAATACGACTGGAACTCTGGGCGGCAAGACTTGCAGTGGCTCCAACTACTAGGAGCTTCCGACGTACATGACAGATAGAGCCGCCCTGATCGGGGCGGTTTTGCTTCTTTTCGGCAGACCGGAGTTTAGCTTCCCCCAAACAGCTTCACAAACGACCACCATTCGTTTTAGAAGCAATAAGTCGGCCATGAAACCCTCCGGAGTCATAACCATCGACGAGCACAAAAGGAAACGAGAGCCGTAATAGGCTCTCGTTTCCTTTGCACAGAGAGAAGACTACACACCGAACTTGCGGCGGGCAACCCCGACAACTCCGAGCAGGCCGGTACCAAGCAGCGCGAGCGAAGACGGCTCAGGAACCGGTGAAGTGGCAGGGGCAGCCGCGGTCGATGCGGAGAAGGTTGTGATCGAGGCCAACGGCTGACCTGCGACGTATTGAGAGGTAAAGGAGAAGGTGGCCGGACCCGACGTGCCATTCACTGCACCGGTTGCGGTAAAGAAGCCGTTGCCGGTGACGTCGAGGCACGTGCTGCCGAGAGAGCAACCGTTCGTTCCATTGTTGATATAGCCGGCGTCATAGCTGCTCATATTGAAAGTGAAAGTGGCACCATTCTCCGAAGTCGAGAAGATGGGGGCCGTTCCGGAAGGAAACACAGCGGTCGGGGGGGTATTTAGGCCGTTCTTGTAGGGAAGGGTTCCTGGAAGGAAGCTGATCGGATTGCCGTCTGTGAGGTAAGAGGCGAAGGTGCCGCCGATTGCTCCTCCGACAGTTGAAGGCCCGAATGTGATGCTTGATGGGGTAAAGGAATCGGAACCGGTCGCGGAAAAGTACCCGCTAATGGAGTCGGCGTGAGCAACGGAAACAGAGCTGATCACAAGGGCAGAAAGTACGACGAGGCGCTTAAGCATTGAAGGTCTCCAGAGGTTAATTCTTGGCGGTACAGGGGCATCCCTGATCCGATTAGATGCAGATGGCCTGCCAAACCATTAACATGCGCGGCTTGCATATAAGTCCTTGAAAGTCAGTGGCTTAAATCATAAGTTCTTGTCAGCCTAGGCCTGCAAATGCAAATCTATGCGGTGCAAACAGAAAGGCTTTCCCTAAGCTCGCCCAATTTAGACCTGTCACTCAGAAGTTGCATTGGGTAAAAGGCGACCGGACTCTACTCTGACGCCGTCAGGTGTTTGCCGAGACCGGCCAAGGAAGGGCTTTCCCGAGGTAGCGCGCGGACAACCTTTTAGCCGTATACTGAATCCATCGCCGCCCCCCGGCTTCGCCTGTGTGCTGGATGTACTTTCTCCGCCAGCCCCTCTGCACAGGTTTGTCACACTCCTGCGGAATGTTGCTGATTAGTGAGGTCACTTGTCAGCACCTGTGTTTACACCACATCTCCAAGAGAGGTTTTCAACGCATGCGCATTGCATCTGTAGCGACCGCCTACCCCCCGTATCGATATTCCCAAGCAGCCATCACCGCAGCACTCCAGGGTCGTCGGCAACCCAACCTTGGTGAGTCCCGTCTCAGGGACCGTCTCCATTCCAACTGTGGCGTCGAGTTCCGTCATCTCATGTTCCCCATTGACAACCTGGGTTGTTTTTCAGGCTTTGGCCAGAGCAATGACGCCTGGATCAAGGGGGCTCTGGAATTGGGTCAACAAGCCATCACAACAGCGCTCGACCGCGCAGGTCTTACTGCGGCTGACATCTCTGCTATTTTCTTCGCTTCCACCACGGGCATCGCCACCCCGAGCATTGATGCCCGCCTAGTAAACCTGATGAACTTTCGCAGCAATATCAAGCGAACTCCCATCTTTGGACTTGGCTGTGTTGCTGGAGCAGCAGGTATCGCTCGAACGGCAGATTATGTCCGCGCTTATCCGAAGCAATATGCCCTTTTGCTCTCCGTCGAACTCTGTTCTCTCACGTGGCAAGAGGATGACGCGTCCCTCGGGAACCTCGTCGCTACAGGTCTCTTCGGCGATGGCGCCGCCGCCGTTATCTTAGCGGGCGACGCGACCCCTCATGCACAGAAGCCTAGGAGTGTGGGAGATCCCTGCCCGCGCGTTCTCGATACCCGTTCCACCTTGTATCCGGATACAGAACACCTCGTTGGATGGAACTTTAGGGATAACGGTTTCAACGTCGTCCTATCCTCTGAGATCCCGGGCCTCGTGAACAAATATTTGCGAGCCAATGTGGATGAGTTCTTATCGGACAACGATCTCTCCGTCCAAGAGATCTGCAGCTTCATCTTCCATAGTGGCGGGCCCAAGGTCCTGGAAGCAATGGAGAGCAGCCTTGATCTCCCACCGGACGCTCTTGCAACTTCCTGGGACAACCTACGTGATCTGGGGAATATGTCCTCCGTGTCGGTTCTCTCGGTGATGGAGGAACATCTCATCAATCGGCCAGGAAGTCCCGGATCGCACAGTATGCTCGCGGCAATGGGTCCAGCCTTCTGCTCGGAACTCGTTTTGCTGCAGTGGTAAGGCCTTGCATTCCGGACGCTCGATGCACATCAGGACACATGGGAAGCCGCGGGGTAAGCGGCGACCCACGGAAATGGGAGAAGCTATTAAGCTTCTCCCATTTCGCCTCTGGAGTTCTTGCTAGCGCTACATCCTCTCTAAGCGAGAACAAATCCAACAAGCATACCTACAGGGGCACCTCAAAGAAAAGGGAATTTATGCACGCTAAGAACCGATGGAAAGGGAACCTAAACACGATGGGGTGAACTGCCGAGGATGCGGGATCCTGCGGGTGTGCCGCAGGGAGGGTGACGAGCACGATGGGAGAGATGCTAGTGCGATCTGTCAGGGGATTGGTCGGACGACGGCAAGGGAACTCAAAGGGCGGTGCATTGCCGGTCCGGATACGAGAGTTACTCTGATCACTCGCATCTGCCCTTATCCCTCGTTGGCCTTCTTCTTGCCCTTCTGCTACAGTCTGGCTCACTGTCAGCCGACCGATAGCTCTCTTCGCGCCATTGCATTTTGAAAAGAACGTTCCTCCGGGATTGTGCGCGCGGTCTCATCTATGGCGCGTTCCGAGAACATCAGGTGCATGTGCGGCTGGTCGATATTGTCCTTGGCCGACGGCACATGAACGGCCAGCGTGTAAGCGAACTGGTCGCCCAGCAGCTCGCGCGTCCCCTCCCGCTCAAGCCGCTCCCGCTGCACCTGATCCAACTCACGGGGCAGCGCACTCTGCAGCTCTGTGTAGGCGTGGCCCGTTGGCACGTTCATGGGTGTCGGGCCGGCGAGTAGCACCGTGGGAAGCACGGGGCTCTACGATCCACCAAGACCGATTGGCAGACATATTAGGGCGGGGGCATCGCCGGAATTCAGCAGAAGATGAGTTATCTCAAGGTACTTGGAATCACAGCTATCATCCACCGACCATTCGCCGTTGGTCGAAGCCGGTTTGCACATAGATGCCGCTTCAGATGCAAAATGCTCCAGGTACCGGTCGCAAGCTGCCAAGCGACGCGCCCCACGGTGTCCTAGAGGGACCGTGGGGCGCGTTGTTGCCTGCAGTCTGTTAGCGAAGAGCTAGCCGGCGGTTGGCGGTACGGTGGCGAGGTTGGCGGCGGTTGCAGCCGTTGTGCTCATGTTGATGACGCCGTTGACGCCAGTGGGGAAGAAGCCACCGGAGGTGGCGTTTGCCTTCATGCCGTAGGCGAGGAAGAGGACCTGGCCTGCGGTGCGAATGGCAGGGAGGCCATTGGAGGTGTTGATGGAGAGGTACTGTGTTTGTGGGCCGCTGGGAGGCGGGATAAGGTCGGCACCGTCGAGAGCGAAGGTGGGGATGTTAAGGCGGGCGATCTGGGTGCGGATGGTGGAGACGTGCTCGGCCTCCGCGGCAAGGATGCGGGCCGCGGTGGTGATGACGAGCGGTGTGGTGAGCATGCCGGCAGCGCCCGCGTAGGCGGAGACGCCGATGTCCTCAAAGATGCGAGCGAGCTTCAGGTAATCGTTCTCGTTGCCGAAGCCGAAGCCGAGGGCACCGAGGTTGATGTTGGGCTTGGCGACCGCCTGGCTTTGGAGGAAAGAGCGGAGGAGGACGACGTGGGCGCGCTCGTCGGAGCCGACCTGGTGGAGGATCTCCGGGGTGAAGACGAGGTTGTTGGAGAAGGTGACCTTGCTGCCGCCGGTGGTGGCTCCGCCGGTGCTGGGGTTTGCGCCTGTGGCGATGCCGTTGGTGGCGATGCCGGCCTGCTCGATGCCGTAGCCGTATTCGCCGTAGGTGTAGAACTCGGCCTCGAGGTATTCGAGGTTGAGGGCGAAGTTGAGGATGCTGACTTCAGTGGCGGACTGGGCCTCGGCGGAGCGCGGCTCTGCGACGGAGAGGGCACCGACGGCTGCGGTGGCGATGCCGATCTTCTTGATGAAGCTGCGACGATTGCTTGCAGCACCTACGAGTTCAGGAATGATGCTCTTAGACATTTTGGATCTCCGGATCAGTGGATCGTATTTGTTGAGTACGGCTGGTGGTGGGGGACGCTAGGCGATGGAGCGCTTGCCGAAGGCGAGGAGGAGGCCGGTCGCGGGAAGCACGAGAATCCAGGTTGCGGGCTCGGGGGTCACGGTGGCGGCTGGGGCAAGAGTTACGTTGCTGGTAAAGGCGAAGTTGCCGGTGCGCTGAACGCAAGGTGCGACATCGGACTCAAGGAAGGAGGTGCCGGTGGAGCCGGGGCAGAGGCTGGGGGTAAAGTTCCCCATACCCGCAAAGAGAAATGGATCATTGGCGCCGTTGGTGGCGCCGTTGGGGAACTCACTGAGGGACAGGAGGTAGGTGCCGGGTCCGAGGAGTTGCGAGATATAGGCATCATTGCTGAGGCCGGTGACCGGATCCGCGGTGCCGCCTGTCATAGATGGGGCGATCGGGGAGCCGTTGGCGTAGAAGAGGGTGAGGACGGGGTCGAACCCGCCGGCGGCGTAGGAGGTGGTGTTGACGTTGAAGGTTTGCGAGGAGGTGAGGGTGGTGGTGTAGAAGTTGACCTGGTCATCGGTATTGAAGGTACCAGTGACAGTGTTGGCCTTCGCGTATTGACTGGCGAAGGCGGAAAAGACGACGAGCAGCGCCGGCAGGAGCTTTCTGGGGGACATAGGTGTAACAACCTCCGAGGGTTATAGGGTCGCGCGGGTGGAACCGTTGCTGGACGAGCTCTGCGAGGTCCAAGGGATAATGGGAGTGCGTCCAGGGACAGATTGGATGGCCGCACAGAAGTTACTGGATAGAGCAATACTCCCTTGGATGGATTGCTGTCGCGCTCACGCGTGTGATTTAGTGAGCGGCTTCACACCTAAGTAAGTTACTGCTGGAGTGCAAGATGCGAGAGGAATGGGGGGCATAATACGGACAGGGGACGTGATTGGATTCAGAATATTTTCAACTATGAAGCGACACGGAAACGGGCACGCCGGTCGTGCATGGCGGACGTCTGCGGGAGAGGGGTTTTGGGGCCGGGTAGGCTCCCGGAGTTGGAGATGGGGGTGCTATTCGGCGAGCTGCTGGGGTTTGCTGCCGAAGTCGGGGCCGAAGAAGAAGCGCTCGATGACCATGCAAAAGATATGTTCTAGGGCGAGGTGCGATTCCTGGATATTCATGGTGGTGTCCGACGGGATGATGACGTTGATGCCGGCGAGGGCGGCCATGGCGCCGCCGTTGTTGCCGGTGTAGGCGACAGTGTGGATGCCCATTTGTTTGGCGAGTTTTAGGGCTTTGACGCAGTTCTTCGAGTTACCGGAGGTGGAGATGGCGAGGAGGACGTCGCCGGGGTTGCCGAGGGCTTCGACCTGGCGCTCGAAGACGTTGTCGTAGGAGTAGTCGTTGCCGATGGCGGTGAGGATGGAGGTGTCGGTGGTGAGGGCGACGGCGCGGAGGGCGGGGCGGTCTATTGTCAGTCGAGAAACAAATTCCGCGACGAGGTGTTGGGCGTCTGCGGCGGAGCCTCCGTTGCCGCAGACCATGAGCTTGCGGCCTTCTTTCATGGCTTTGGCGGTGAGCTCGCCGGCCTGGATGACCGCGGTGTGGATCTGGTCGTCGGCTAGGACCTTTTGCATGGTTTCGATGGATTGAGTGAGTTGGCGTTTGACCAAGTCTTGCATGTGGGGGGTTCTCCGGGAGAGGTGAATGGCCTTGGTTGGGACCGATCGTTTTGGGTAGAGAAGCGGGTCCTTCGCTGCGCTCAGGATGACAAATAAAAAACGGGAGCCGGTGTGTTGGCGATGGTTGGTTGGGCGTCGCATGGTGCTTGGTTATAAGGGGGAGGACACCTGGGCCTGTGCGGATCGGATCTCGGCGGGGGTGGTGAAGGTTTGCATGGGGAGGTGGACGGGGCCGGATTTGGGGTAGTCGAAGCCGTTGTCGAAGTTGATGCGTTCGAGTTCGACGGCGTAGGGGCGTTTTTGGACCTGGGTGTAGATGGCTCCGACGTACTCGCCCATGACGCCGAGGAAGACGAGCTGGAGGGAGGCGATGAAGAAGACGCCGATGAGCATGGGGGCGAGGCCGAGCTCGAAGTGGGACCAGAAGACGAGCTTGAGGACGAGGTAGACGAAGGCGATGAGGAAGGCGATGAGCGCGCCTCCGAAGCCGGCGAAGGTGGCGAGGCGGAGCGGAACCTTGGAGTGGTTGATGATGCCGAGCATGCCGATGTCGTAGAGGGTGTACCAGTTGTTTTTGGTGATGCCGAACTTGCGCGAGGGCTGGTCGTAGAGGAGCTTGACGGTGGGCAGGCCGATCTCGGCGATCATGCCGCGGAAGTAGGGGTAGGGGTCGTCGAAGGAACGGACGAGGTCGACGACCTTGCGATCGTAGAGGCCGAAGCCGGTGTAGTTCTGGATGGTCTCGATGGAGGAGAGGCGTTCGGCGATGCGGTAATACTGCTTGCGCGCCCAGAACATGAGGGAGGCCTCTTCGCTGGTGCGCTTGATGCCGAGGACGCAGTAGGCGCCGTTTTCCCACTCGCGGATGAGGTCGGCGATCATGGGCGGGGGGTCCTGGAGGTCGGCGACGATGCCGAGGACGGCGTCGCCCTTGGCCTGGAAAAGGGCGTGGATAGGGGAGCGGATGTGGCCGAAGTTGCGGGAGTTGACGATGACCTTGACGACGGGGTCCTGGGCGGCGATCTGCTTGAGGATGGCGACGGTCGCGTCCTGCGAGTGGTTGTCGATGAAGATGTGCTCGTACTTGTACTTGCCGATGCCGGCCATGACGTCGCGAACCTCGGTGTAGAGGTTGAGGACGTTGTCCTGCTCGTTGTAGCAGGGGGTGACGATGGAGATGGTCTTCAAGGTGAGGGGCGCTCCGGGTGAGGGATCAGGAAACAGGAAACAGGAAACAGGAAACAGGTCAGGTGGTGGACTTTGCGGGTTTGAAGGAGAACCTGCGGTGGCCGACGAAGCCGGAGATGGTGGTGAAGCCCATGGTGAGGGCTCCGGCGATGTAGCCTGCGGCGGCTTTGGAATTGGAGGCGGTGTGGAGGATGGCGACGAGGTGGTGGTGGTTGCCGGCTAGCTGCTGGGCGTGGGCCAGTGTGGCGAGCAGGGGGGCGCGGTGGTTGTGGAGGGCGGTCTGGAGGACGCGAGTGAGGGCGGAGAGGATGAGGAGTCCGGGGAGCATGCCGACGCCGTAGACGGCGAAGCAGCGGAGCCACTCCATGAGGTAGTTGCCCTGTGTACGGAAGACGAAGAATTTGTAACCGAAGTAGGCGAAGGTGATGTTGATGGGAGTGGAGACGAGAGAGGCGACGACGACGGCGAGGTAGAGGAGGCGCTGGGGAAGCAGGTGGGAAAAGAGGAAGAGGAAGCCGGCGAAGCTGAGATATCCGAAGATGGTGTTGCAGATGCCGACGCAGAGATAGCGAATGAACTGGTCGTGCGGGAGCTTGCCGACGATGCGGCGGAGGCGGCCGGTGGGGATATCGGGGTTCTGGGGGATGGGGACGACCGGGAGCGGGCGCGGGTGGATGTCTGGCTCGGTCGCGAGGGGGGTGACGAGGTCAAGATCAGAGGACATTGCCGCCTCCGTTCTTTTGGGGAGAGTGGCCGAGCAGGTCCGCAGCGCCGTTGAGGCTGGCGGTCGGGCAGAAGAGAGGGTGCGCGCGATGGGGGGAGGTAATCGGCATGCATCTCTAGTATCTCAGACGGGGTGAGGCGAGGGGGTACGCCGCTGGAAATCGTGCCGGAGGGCTATTGTGGCAGCGATCCGTGGAGGACCTGGGCGAAGAGGTCGAGCGTGCGCTGATCGGCGTCATTCAGAGCCGGGCCGGTGAACCCGTGTCCCTGGTCCGGGTAGATGTGGCTTGCGCAGGTAAGGTGTTTGAGGCTGCAGAGTTGGATGAGCTGTTGGGCGTTGAGGATGGGGATGTTGCTGTCTCGAGCGCCGTGGAGGATGAGGAGTGGCGGCATGGTTTTGAAGTTGTAGAAGAACTCGTCAGGGAGGCTTCCGTACCACTCGGCTATGGCCTTTACGGGGAGTCCTTCTGAGCCGGCTGCGAGGGCGATGGAGGCGCCGAGAGAGTAGCCGACGAGCACGACTTCACGATGGGCCAGATGCGGATTGCCGGCGAACGAGCGTACGAGATCTTGAACGGCGGTCACCCATCGCCTGTAGTCCTCTGGAGAGGGTTTGCGGGAGGAGTTGGCGTCGAAGTAATGGAGGACGAGGACGGTGTAGGCGTGGCCCGCGAAGAACTGCGCCTGTGACTGGTAGAGAGGGGCTTCCGGTCCGCTGGTGCCGGGCAGGAGGACGAGGAGGGGAGAGAGGGCGTTCGCTGTGTCGTAGATCTCGTAGTGAACCGGTTGTCCGGAGCTCGAGATACTTGCGATGCGTGGTGGAGCGGCGAGGAGGGCGTGCTCGCAGAGGAGGATCGCTGGGGCGGCGAAGAGGAGCTTGCGGAGGTGCTTCATGTGGTCTCCTGTCCCTGCATGCGGAGAACTGGTCAGTCTCTCAGGCGAAGCGGCTGAGGCCAGGTGGGAGTCGTTTCTGCGCCGGCCTGGAGTTTAGCAAGTGCGGGTGCCCTCCTATGTGCTACTCCGCGAAGCGAGATACAGGGCTCCTTCACTTCGTTCAGGATGACAGCGTAGACGAGACATACCTGCCTTGAAGCTATAGAGAGGATTCAAGGTGACCAGGTGTTTGTGTCTGATCTAGTTACGTTCTGGCCGAAAGCTATTCGGGAAGGGGTTTGACGATCATGTTGGCGAGGAACTCTTCGCGCGGGAGGAAGGGGAAGAGGTCTTCGAGGGGTTTGGAGACGAAGGATCCGTCGGGCTTCTGGTAGGACTGGAGGCGGGGGGCGCGGACCTCGTCGGGGATGACGCGGACGTCGACAAGGATGGGACCGGGGGTGGCGAGGATCTTGCGGACTTCTTCGCGGAGGTCGGTTTGATCCTCGATGACGACGGAAGGGATGTCGTAGGAGGCGGCGATCTTGGAGAGGTTGGGGACGGTGAGGCCGGTGGCCTCGTCGGCGCCGATCTGGGCTTCGCCGAAGTAGGCTATTTGCGAGGCGCGGATGGAGGCGTAGCCGTCGTTGTTGAGGACGAAGAGCTTGATGGGGAGCTGGAGACGGCGGATGGTTTCGAGCTCCTGGATGTTGAACTGGAAGCCGCCGTCGCCGTCGACGAGGATGGTTTGGGTGTTGCCGGAGCCGATGCACACCGCGATCGACATGGGGAGGCCGTAGCCCATGGAGCCGAGGCCGGCGGTGTGGAAGATGCGCTGTCCGGTGCGGGTGGGGCAGGCGAGGAGGAAGATCTCGATGCCGGATCCGGAGGAGCCGGAGACGAGCTTGTCGGTGGGCTTGGACTCGGTGCCGATGACCTCGGCGAGGTTGAAGATGGAGACCTGGCCTTCGGGCTTGCGGTGCTCGTCGGTAACGACGTTGTAGCGGGTCTTCCAGTCGGCGGCGCGCTGGTTCCAGTCGGCCCAGCGGGTGTGATCGAGCGGCTGCTTGAGGGCTTCGAGCTGGGCGAGGAGTTCGTCGAGAAAGGCGCGGGCGTCGGCGACGACGGGCTGCTGGAGGTGAGGGTGGAGTTTGCCGAGCTCGGCGGAGTCGATATCGACGGCGATTTTATGGGCTTCGCGGGCGAGGTTCTGCGGGGCGTAGCCGGTGATGGCCATGTCGAGGCGGGCGCCGATGACGAGGAGAAGGTCGCAATTCTGGAGGGCGAAGTTGGCTCCGCGGGCGGCGACGTTGCCGGGGCGGCCGACAAAGGTGGGGATGTCCGAGGGGACGAGGTCGGCGGCGCACCAGGTAGCGACGGTGGGGATATCGAGGAGCTCACGGAGGCGGGTGAACTGTTGTTCGGCGCGGGCGAGGCGGGTTCCGTTGCCGGCGAAGAGGAGCGGGCGCGAGGAGTTCTGGAGGTGCTCGACGACGCGGCGGACTTCGTCTTTGAGGTTGGGGTTGTGCTGCGCGGCCTCGTGCTCGTGGGGGTCGAAGCTGCGGAGGGTTTGGGGATCGGGGATGGGGCTGGCCTGGACATCGAGGGGAATGTCGATCCAGACGGGGCCGGGGCGGCCGTTGAGGGCGAGGTACCAGGCCTTTTCGAGCTCGTAGCGGATGTCGAGCGGGTCGAGGACGGTGACGGCGTACTTGGTGATGGGGGCGACGATGGAGACGATGTCCACCTCCTGCACGCCGAGCTGGCGCATGCCGAGGGGCTTGCCGGTGATGGAATCGAACATGCGGTCTGGGCGCTTGACCTGCCCGGAGAGGAAGAGGGTGGGGGTGGAGTCGAGCCAGGCGCCGGCGACACCGGTGACGGCGTTGGTGCCGCCGGGGCCGGTGGTGACGAGGGCGACGCCGATGCCGTTGACGGTTTTAGCGTAGGACTCGGCGCACATGGCGGTGGCCTGCTCGTGCGAGTTGCAGATGGGGGTGATGCGTTTTTCCTGCGCGAGCGAGGCGTTAAGGTGCATGGCACCACCGCCGGTGACGAGGAAGACGTGCTTGACGCCGTGGTCGGCGACGAACTGGAAGATGTAGTCGGACAGCTTGATCACGGGTGCTCAAACCTCTCTGTTGTGTGTGCCTCTCAGGCGGTTGCGAGGGGCGAAGATTTCGTGGCCAATCGGTTTGCGGAAGCATGGATTGGCAAGGGGAGTTTTTACCTGTTCAGTGTAGCAAGCGGGCCTGAGCCGGGGATGTTCGAGGACCACGGTGGGACTAGGCTGCGGCAGGTTCGGTTGCGGGATCTGCTGCCGTTAGAGGGTATCTGAGAGCGAGACCGCAGAGGACGAGGAGCGTGATGGCTTTGAGTTGTCCGGCGACGCGGAGGTCGTCGTACACACCGACAGGAAAGATGAGGTAATTTTGCGCGGTGAAGAGGATGGCGAAGCAGAGGAGCATGGCTTTTGCTCCGCGGGGGCGCACGCCGTTGCGAGCGGCATGGACGATGGCGAGTACGAGCATGGCCCAGGGGCCATAGAGGTTTAGCAAGGTGTAGTCGTGCGAGACGGGCGGAAGGAGGACGGAGAGGGCGCCGAGGACGAGGACCTGATTGGTTGCCGGGAGGTGCCGTATGCGGAGGAAGTAGAGGACGACGCCGGCGGTAGCTGTGAGCAGGAGATAGGGGCCGGCGAGCTTGACGAAGTGCGTCTTGCGAACCATCAGGATGATGGCGATCTTTATCAAGCCGAACAGCGAGTGATCCATGCCGCTTTCGAGCGGGTTGAATTGGTTGACGTAGATCTGCTGAAAGGAGGCGACTCCAGCCTGGATGCCGTGGTAGGCGGTGGCGAGGGTCGGCCCGAGGATCCACAACGACGCGACGGTGACGCCGAGGAGGACGGCGATGCCGAAGAGGAGCTGGCGGTATTGCCGACGGGCGTAGAAGAGCGCGAGGAAGACGAAGGGGAAGATCTTGAAGGAGGCGGCAATAGCGAAGCAGGCTGAGGCGAGGTAGTCGCGTTTCGTCGCATAGGCCCAGATGCCGAGGGTGAGGACGACGAAGACCATGACTTCCATGTTGGCCAGAAAGATCTGCAGCCTGGCGGGGTAGGAGAAGAAGAGGACGGGGAGGGTGAAACAGATGGCCGCGAGCGGGGCGATGCCGGCCTTGGCGAGGGCGCGGGTGAAGAGGGAGGTGGCGATGAGATAAGAGAGGGCACTGAAGGTCAGGAAGACGCCGAGGGACCTGGGTCCAGTTGCATAGAAGATCTTGTAGATGACGGCCATGGATGCGGGGTAGCTGTACGGCCAGTTCCAGGCGTTGAAGAAGGAAGCCTGGTGAAAGTGTTGGAAGCGTGTCTTGTAGACCAGGAAGTCGAAGTGGTGGCTGTAGTCCTGGAAGAGGGGACTGGAGAATGGATAAAAGGCGGGGTGGCGCGTATGGCTGAAGTAGAACTGGGTGAGCACGGTGAGGCAGCCGAGGGCAACCAGAACGATCCAAAAGGTCCACAGCAATGGAGGTAAGGAGCCGAAGAGTTTGCGGATGGGATGGTGCGATGTTTCCTGAGAGTCATGGGCTGTCATCGGTTACCTGGAGGAGTTTAAGACTTCGATTTGCCACCGCACACGATTGGGATGATGGAGCAGAGGCCACCTGAGTGCCTGGGACCCATGTACGAGGTGTGACGGCGGGACACGCCGCGAGGTGCGGGGAGGGTCCGGTAAGTTATTCGGGCGGACGGAGGAGGAAGACGTCCTTGGCGCTGCGATTGCGGACGCGGAGGATGGTGTCGATGAGGTCGCGGACGGCGCCGCGGCCGCCGGTCTCGGCCGAGACGAAGCCGTGAGCGGAGACATGGGCGAGGACATCCTTTGCGGCGTTGGCGGGGCAGGCGGAGAGGCCGGCGATCTCCATGGCAAAGAGATCGTTGATGTCGTCGCCGAAGAAGCAGATGTGCTCGAGGGGGATGCTGAACTGCGAGGAGAACTCGCGGAGGGCGGTGGCCTTATCACGGCAGCCCTTGACGACGTGAGAGATGCGGAGCTTGGCGGCGTAGAGGTCGACGTGCGGGGAGGGTTCGCCGGAGATGAGGGCGAGCTTAAGGCCGATGCGGCGGGCGAGCGAGATGCCCATGATGTCGGCGAAGGAGAAGGTCTTGAACTCTTCGCCGGTGGGGGACCAGGTGAGGTTGCCGTCGGTGAGGACGCCGTCGACGTCGAAGGCGATGGCCTGGAGGTGGGTGAGGGCTTGGGGGAGGTCGATAGGCATGAGTGGGAGGTTTGCGGTGATGTTGGAGGTCTGAGGTAGAGAAGCGGATCCATCCACTACGGCTGCGCCTCCGGTCGGGATGGCAACCAGGATTGAGAGGTGGTGGGTGAGGGGTCCCGGTCTTGCGAGAATACCCCACCCTTTCGCGATGAGACTGCGAGAGAGTGGGGCACCCGGTTCTGAGGTGACACTGGTTTCGAGGCGGTGCACCCGGGTTCTGTGATGTAGCTAGACGGCAGCGCCGACGCGGCGAAGCTTCTTCATGACGGGGACCTCTTCGTCGTAGACCCGCTTGATGCCGTCTCCCATGGACTGCTCGACGAGGCGGATGTCGCGGACGAGGCGGCTGATGCCGTTGGGCTCGAGCGAGGCGGACTGGTCGGAACCCCACATGGCGCGATCCATGGTGATGTGACGCTCGACGGCGCAGGCGCCTAGGACGGCAGCGGCGACGGTGGTGGGGATGCCGGTCTCGTGGCCGGAGTAGCCGACGGGGACGCCGTAGCGCTGGCGCATCTCGGGGATGGCGCGGAGGTTGAGCTGCTCGTATTTGGCGGGGTAGGTGGAGGTGGTGTGCATCAGGATCAGATCGTCCTTGCCGAGGACTTCGACGGCGTGATCGATCTCGTCATAGGTGCTCATGCCGGTAGAGGCGATGATGGGCTTGCCGGTCGAGCGGACGTGCTTGAGGAGGTTGTCGTCGGTGAGCGAGGCGGAGGCGATCTTGTAGACGGGGGTGTCGAAGTCTTCCATGAAGTCGACGGCCTGCTCATCCCAAGGGCTGGCGAGCCAAGGGGTTTTGAGCGACTTGCAGAAGCTGGCGATCTCTTCGTAGTCTTCCTTGCCGAACTCGAGACCGCGCTTGAGATCGCCGTTGGTGGTGCCGAAGGGATTTTCGCGGGGAGTGGCGAGCTCTTTTTCGGTGTAGACGATTTCTACGGTGCGCTTCTGGAACTTGACTGCATCGCAACCGGCAGCGACGGCGACGGAGATGAGGCGCTTGGCGAGGTCGATGTCACCGTTGTGATTGATGCCGATCTCTGCGATGACGTAGCAGGGCTGCGCATCACCAACCTGCTTATTTCCGATTTTGACTGTGCTCATTTGGGCTCCGGGGAGTGCTTTCTGCGCTATCACCGGGATGTTTGCCGGGATACGCGGTTTCAGGCTGGATTGTTACAGATGCGGGGTGAGGGCGTCTAGGCAAAGCAGTGGTTTGAGGGAGGTATGGCGTGTACGGCTGCGATCTATTAACACCCCGTTTGCACAGGCACAAGGGAACGGCGGGACTTAGGATGGAGCTCGGAAGTGAGGAGGTGGTATGCGTTTAAGGCTGGCGGCGGCGGTGGGTGTGGCGACGGTGGTGCTGACGGGAGTGATCACTGGGGCGTGCTGGGCGCAGGGCCCGGAGGTGAGCGGGGGGAGGACGGTTCCCCTCTGGCCGAACGGGGCTCCGGGGGCGAAGGGGTCTGCGGACGTGGATAAGCCGTCGCTGACGATCTTTTTGCCGGCGTCGAATCCGACGAAGACGGGGGTGGTGATTGCGCCGGGCGGCGGGTATGTGCACTTGGCCATGGATAAGGAGGGGTTTGCCGTGGCGAGGTGGCTGAATGAGCGCGGGGTGGCGGCGTTTGTGCTGAAGTACCGGTTGGGGCCTGAGTACCATTATCCGGTGGAGCTTGAGGACGCGCAGCGGGCGATCCGGATGGTACGGGCGGGGGCGGGGCAGTTTGGCGTAGCGCCGGATCATGTGGGGATGATGGGGTTCTCTGCGGGCGGGCACCTGACGGCGACGGCGGGGACGCACTTTGACAGCGGAAAGGCGGGTGCGGTGGATGCGATCGACCGGCAGGGGAGCCGGCCGGACTTCCTCCTGCTAGGGTATCCGGTGATTACGTTTCTGGAGCCGTATGCGCATACGGGGTCGCGAAAGTATCTGCTGGGCGACTCGCCTGAACCGAAGCTCCTGCGGTCGCTTTCGGACGAGACGCAGGTGACCCGGGAGACGCCGCCGACGTTTCTGTTTACGACGACCGACGATAGCGTGGTGCCGGTGATGAACAGCGTGATGTTTTATACGGCGCTGGTGAAGGCGGGGGTTCCGGCGGAGATGCACATCTTCCAGCACGGGGCGCATGGGGCGGGGCTGGCGGCGAACAATCCGGAGCTAAGCGTGTGGCCGGATCTGATGATTCAGTGGATGCGGGAGCGTGGATTTGCGGGGCCGGAGGGCAAGACCGCGGCCAGGTGAGGTCGGGTTGGGTGGGCAGGAGCACCCCACCCTTTCACTTCGCGAGAGGACGCACCCGGCTGGTACACCTCCCCCTCCCCGTACTTTTGTGCAAAGTCTTCGGACGATTGAAGTTAGGTCTGGACTTCGGGTCTCAGATCCGAGATCAGCTGTGAGCTGTGAGGTCTGCGCCTCCTTCATTCCAGTATACGGAGTTGGATGGCCTCCCTGCGCCAAGATGAGCGGCTTGTTCAGCGGGTTTGGGGGTTGCGGAGGTAGGCGTCTTCCCCGGTGAGCCAGTCCTGGCGTGGCGGGGCGAAGACGTCGAAGTCGATCGTGTCTTCGAGGGCGACGGCGGAGTGGGGGAGGTTGGCGGGGATGACGAGGACTTCGCCGGAGCGGACGACCGTGGTTTCGCCGCCGATTTCGAACTGGAGTGCGCCTTCGAGGATAAAGGCGAGTTGCTCGTTGGGGTGGGAGTGTTCGGGGACGACGCAGCCTTTGCGAAGGACGATGCGGGCGAGCATGGACTGCTGGCCGGAGATGAACTGGCGGGTGAGCAGGGGATTGAGCTGTTCGGGGGTGATCGAGCTCCAGCTGTGCAGCGAGGTCTTGCTGGCGGTGGTGTCTGCGGATTGCGGCATGGGGTTGCAGGCCTTTCCTGAATCGGTACGGTTGATTGAGAGCGACATGAAATTGCCGCTTTGGTTTGCGAGACGGCTCCTGTAGAGTAAGGCCTATCAGGAAAGACAAGGAAACGGACAAGCCGGGCGGATGCCGGTCGTGTCCCTCTACAGCAGACCTCTGAAATCGAGGCGCTGCCGAAGTATCGCTGTATTTATCTCGCTGTACTTATCTTTTGATGGGGCGGTTTGCGATATGCGTTTTCCTGGGTTGAGGGTAGTGCTGGCTTTTTTGTTGATGGTCGGCTGCGGGGGGCTGGCGGTGGCGCAGATGCCGGCGACCGCGCAGACGGACCGGGTAGCGGCGCTGGAAAAGCAGGCGGGGGAGAATGCGACGGCGATTGCGGCGGCGCAAACGGCGGGCGACAACGCCTGGATGCTGACGAGCGCGGCGCTGGTGCTGATGATGAGCGGGCCGGGGCTGGCGCTGTTTTACGGCGGCCTGGTGCGCAAGAAGAACATTCTTGGGACGATGATGCAGACGTTCGCCATGATGTCGGTGATCACGGTGCTGTGGGCGCTGGTGACGTACTCGCTCGCGTTTGGGGACGGTGGGAGCTTTATTGGCGGGCTGCATAACGCGTTTCTGCATGGGGTGGGGCTGGCACCCGATAAGGACTATGCTGCGACGATTCCCTTGCAGACCTTTATGGTGTACCAGCTGATGTTTGCGATTATTACGCCGGCGCTGATTACGGGGGCGTTTGCGGAGCGGATGAAGTTTTCGGCGATGCTGGTGTTTCTGGTGCTGTGGGCGATTTTTGTGTACAGCCCGATGGCGCACATGGTGTGGGGCAAGCATGGTCTGCTGAACGCGGCGCTGGGCGGGCGGTTTCCGACGCTGGACTTTGCGGGCGGGACGGTGGTGCATGTGACGTCTGGGGTGTCGGCGCTGGTGACGGCGCTTTACCTGGGCAAGCGGGTCGGGTATCCGAAGGTGCCGATGCCGCCGCACTCGGTGGTGCTGAGCTTTATTGGGGCGTGCCTGCTGTGGGTGGGCTGGTTCGGGTTCAATGCGGGATCGGCGCTGGGATCGGGGTCGCTGGCCACCTCGGCGTTTGTGGCGACGCACTTTGGAGCGGCGGCGGCGGCGATTGGATGGGGTGGGGCGGAGTGGATCCGACAGGGTAAGGTGTCGGCACTGGGAGCGATTTCGGGCGCTGTGGCGGGGCTTGTGGCGATCACGCCGGCGGCTGGTTTTGTGACGCCGATGTCAGCACTTTGGATCGGTCTGATCGCGGGTGTGTTCTGTTACTTCATGGTGGTGAAGGTGAAGGCGGCGTTTGGATATGACGACTCGCTGGATGCGTTTGGGGTGCATGGGGCGGGGGGAACGCTGGGGGCGCTGCTGACGGGGATATTTGCGAACAGTGCGATCAACCCGATCTTTGGGGCGGGGAAGGCGACTGGGTTTCTCGAGGGCAACCACGGGCAGATCGTGAACCAGATGGTGGGTGTGGCGCTGGCGTGGAGCCTTTCGATCGTGGGGACGCTGGTGATTCTGTTTGTTGTGGACAAGCTGATTGGGCTGCGGGTGAGTGAGGACGACGAGCGCGAAGGTCTTGACCTATCGCAGCATGGTGAAGAGGGCTACGATTGGGCGCACTAGGCCGTCGTGGTGCGGACCCCACCCTTTCGCGATGAGACGGCGAGAGGATGGGGCACCCGAGGTTCTGGCGCTCCTGCGAATTGGGTTTTGGAAGGGATTGAAGGTATGCAAAAGATTGAGGCTGTTATTCAGCCGTCGAAGCTGGATGCGGTGAAGGATGCGCTGGTGGAGATGGGCGTCGAGGGCATGACGATCATAGAGGCGCGAGGGCATGGCCGGCAGAAGGGCCACACGGAGTTCTACCGAGGGCGGGAGTACTCGGTGGACCTGCTGCCGAAGGTGAAGCTGGAGCTGGTGGTCGCGGACGAGATGGTGGAAAGGGCGATCCAGGCGATTACGACGGCGGCGCGGACGGGCAAGATCGGCGACGGGAAGATCTTTGTGTCGAAGATCGACGAGGCCATTCGCATACGGAATGACGAACGTGGAGAGATAGCGCTCTAGGCGAGTTGCTCGGCTGAGACGGGTGGGTTGCGATGGAGGGACGGAGCCAGGGAGATGTATGCGGGCGATACCAGCAGAGGATGCTGAATCTCTGGTATGCGTTTGACCGCGACGGTCCGGTGGCGAGCTCGGTGGGAGAGCGAGCGGCGGCTGTGGATGTGGTTGTCGAGGCACTGTGGAGCGGCCTGATTGCGGGTGACGAACGGCTGGGGCGTGGGGTGGCCCTGGTGGCGACGGGCGGGTATGGGCGGAGGCAGCTGTTTCCGCACTCGGATGTCGACCTGCTGTTTCTTCTGGATACGAAGGTTGCCGAGAAGGACGTCAAGGATGCGATTCGGCGGTTGAACCAAGAGATGTGGGATTGTGGGATGCGGGTATCGCCGATGACACGGCGGTTGACGGAGTGCGATCGCTTCGACCCGGAGAATGCCGAGTTCACGCTGGCGCTGATGGATGAGCGGCTGGTGGCGGGCGATGCGGCGGTAGAGCAGAGGCTTCGCGAGGAGGTGCTGCCGAAGCTGCTGGCGAAGGAGCGGCAGGCGATCGCGACGCGGCTGCTGGAGATGACGCGGGTCCGGCACGCGAAGTATGGAGGGACGCTGTTTCATCTGGAGCCGAATGTGAAGGATTGTCCGGGTGGGCTGCGGGATGTGCATGTTTGTGGATGGCTTCGGCGGTTGCGGTCGAGTGGGGAGGCCGCTGCGGGAGGCGGCGAGGCGTCGTCCGGAGGTGTAGCGAATCCGGCGGACGACAGCGAGTTTCAGGCTGCGGCTGCGTTCTTGACGTCGGTGCGGAGCTTTCTCCATTACCGGCATGAGCGCGACGACAATACGCTGGACTGGCAGGCGCAGGATCGTGCGGCAGAGATCCCTGTGGGGCTGCCGAAGACGGGGCGGACGGTGGACGCGGCGTACTGGATGCGGGTGTATTTTCGCCATGCGCGCAGCGTGGAACGGCGTGTGACGCAGCAGATGGCCGAGGCGGAGTCGACGATCAGGCCGAAGGGGAGACTACGCGCGCTTCGGGCAGGGTGGAAGCAGGGAGCGAAGCAGAGTGCGGCGGCGCGGGTGGGGTACGGCGTGGAGTCGGGGATGGTGGTGCTCAAGAGCGATGGGGGTGAAGGGGGTGAGCCGGCGACCGACCCGCATGTGGTTCTCGAGTTGTTTGCCGAGATGGCGCGGGCGGATATTCGACTCGGGCTTGAAGCGGAGATGCGGATGTCGCAGAGTCTGCCTCTGCTGTCGTCGAATCTGGAGGAGGGGCCGGCGCTGTGGAATGGGTTGCGGAAGATTCTGACCGGGCCGAGAGCGGGAGTGGCGCTGCGGTCGATGCATGCGCTGGGTTTGCTGGATCTGCTGATCCCGGAGTTTCACGGGATTGATGCGCTGGTGATCCGGGATGCGTACCACAGGTACACGGTGGACGAGCATACGTTTGTGCTGATCGATACGCTGCATGGCCTGCTCGAGTCGCAGAAGGGCGGGGCAGGGGTGGCGGAGTGGGCGGCGCGGTTTGCGCCGATTCTTCGGGATCTGCCGCATTTGGATCTTCTTTATCTGGCGGCTCTGCTGCATGACACGGGCAAGGGAAGGAGCACGGGCGATCACACGCTGGAGAGCGCGCGGATGGCGGAGAGTGTTCTGGCGCGGCTGGAGTTGGACGGGTACGAGACGGCGATGGTGGTGAACCTGATCCGGCAGCATCTGGAGATGTCGGCGGCGCTGCGTCGCGACATCTTTGACGCGAAGACGGTGCGGACGTTTGCGGGCAAGGTGCAGACGCCCGAGGCGCTGCGGATGCTGACGCTGTTTACGTATGCGGATCTCCACGCCGTGCACCCGGACGCACTGACGCCTTGGAAGGCGGAGAACCTGTGGCGGCTGTATATTGCGGCGTCGAACTACCTGGATCGCAGCGTGGACGAGGAGCGTGTGGGACGGCGGGAGACGGAGCTGGTGGAGCGCGTGAGCTCGACGCTGCCGGGGAGGACGGGGGAGGTGGCGGCGTTTCTGGAGGGGTTTCCGGAGCGCTATGTGCGGACGCGCACGACCGAGCAGGTGCGAACGCATTTTCTGATGGCGACGCGCTTCGAGGAGGACCCGGTGCAGCTCCACTTCCGGTATGCACCTGGAGTGAGCGAGTTGACGCTGGTGACGAGGGACCGACCGCAGCTGTTTGCGACGATGGCGGGCGTGCTGGCGGCTTGGGGCATGAACATTGTGACGGCGGACGCGTTTTCGGACCGGCAGGGAGTGGTGGTCGACAGCTTCCGCTTCACCGACAGCTTCCGGACGCTGGAGATGAACGAGGCCGAGCATGGGAGGTTTGTGGCCAGCGTCCACGATGTGATCTCCGGGACGGCGTCGCTGGAGAAGCTGTTGAGCGGACGAAGGCGAGGCCGTCGCAAGCCGGCAAAGGTCCATGTGGAGCCGGTGATCTCGTTTCATGACGAGGCGTCGTCGCACAGCACGCTTGTGGAGGTGACGGCGGAGGACTCGCCTGGTCTGCTGCGTGCGCTGAGCCTGACGCTGGCGGCCCTGAAATGCAATATTGAGGTGGCGCTGGTAGATACGGAGGGCGAGACGGCGATTGACGTGTTTTACCTGACGCGGGACGGAGCCAAGCTGGGGCTCACAGAGCAGGAAGAGCTGCGGACGGCGCTGGTGGAGGCGATTGCGGCGAATGCGCAGTAGGGGGGGAGTTACGGGGGCTCTGCTGAGCATGTTGCTGCTCTTGCAGGCGGCGCCGTCGGGAGCTGTGCCGGGGTCGGAGCGGAAGCCTGCGGTGAGATTGGGGCGGTGCCGGAGTGCGGTGATTGAGGGCGAGGTGCAGGCGGGGCAGAGCCTGCGGCGGAGCTTTGCGGGCGGTCTGGATGTCCTGCTCGAGCCGATCGCCTCCGGTTGGGTTTTGCGTGTGATTCCGACGCGAGGGGATCGTCCGCGGGAAGACTTTGCCGAGATCGCGACACCGCCGTACCGCTCCGTGTCGCCGCTTTTGCTGAGCACGGACTTCAGCTTTCGGTCGCAGGATGCAGTGGGGTGGAACCCGCGGCGGTTTCGGTATGTGGCGGAGGCGCGCGCCTTTGCTCGGCTGGAGGCGGTATACCGCAAGGTGGTCGGGGCACCGAGAGCGGCAGCGGAGGATGAAGCAGCGCTGGGCCGCTTGGTGGGTGAGCAGCCGGAGGGTGAGCTTCGGATTCTGGATGCGAGCCTGCTCCCGGGGACGGCGGATCCGACGCGGGCGGCGGCGCTGGTGTCGACGCATTTCGCCGAAACGGCTCATCGGATCGAGCAGCCGTCAGCCGGGAGGACGACACCGATGGGGCGGTTGAACTGGGTACGCGTCCGCGTACGGCTTGAACTTGCGCGAGGAGCACGGGTGATGCCCGGAGTGGACGTGGTGAGCTCGGTCTGCGGCGGAAGCTAGGCGGCGTAGTTCTTGATGCCGCGAAGGGAGGGCAGGAGGACTATATTGGAAGATATGAGTACCGGTGGAGACGAAAATACGAGCAACGGCCGTCCGACAATGGGACAGCCGGGAGATCGCTACTTCTTCGGCAGCCTCGACAGCTTCAGTAAGAACCGCGAGAAGGTGAATGAGGTGAGCTGGGGGTATGACCAGCCCGAGGGCATCGTCTTGGCGTCATTGGACGCGGCGGTGAATTGGGTGCGCAAGAACTCGGTTTGGCCGATGACCTTTGGTTTGGCCTGCTGTGCGATCGAGATGATGTCTCTGGGCGGATCGCGGTATGACATTGCGCGTTTTGGGGCGGAGGTCTTTCGACCATCTCCGCGGCAGAGCGACCTTATGATTGTTGCCGGGCGGGTCTCGCAGAAGATGGCGCCGGTGATTCGGCGGCTTTACGAGCAGATGCCGGAGCCGAAGTGGGTGATCTCGATGGGCGCCTGCGCTACGTCAGGTGGGGTGTTCAACAACTATGCTCTGTTGCAGGGTGTGAACCAGGTAATTCCGGTAGATATTTATGTTCCGGGCTGTCCGCCCCGGCCGGAGCAATTGCTCTACGCGATTACGCTGCTGCAGGAGAAGATCCAGGCGGAACGTGGGACGTTGAGGAAGACGCTGAATCTCAGCTAGCTGACCAGCGCTGGCGGTAGAGTGGCATTGGGGATGGGCTCTGTATTTTCTTGTCCCAGAATTGGACCCGTACTTACCTTTGTGTACTTTTGAGGTTCACGTGGGCTATAGGTTTAGCTGGGAGTGACGATACAGTCACTCAGACGAAGATTATGCGCAGAGATGAGCAATTTGTTCGAAAGCTGCTCAGCAACTGCGGTAAACTTTATCGAATCAAAGAACAACATATCGAGTGCCAGCGTAGCTCGTAACAAAAAGCATTAGTTTTTGCGGAGGAGTCGAATGGTTTATCGCCCGTTGTCCAGTCTTGGCCGGTCCGTACTGGCTGCATGTGCAGTCACCCTTGGTGCAGGAAGCCTGGGCGCACAGACTGCGCCCAGCACGCCCGCCCCTGCCGGGCCCAACCCTTCCCGTGTGGATATTTTCACCGGTTACTCGTACTTCGGCGCCCATGGGCAGTTGAAGCCCGCCGGTGTCAACTACTCGTCTGTTGACTACGGAGCGGCTGGAAGCGGGGCGTACTACTTCAACAAGTACGTTGGAGCAGAGGTTCAGTTTACGGCGCATCCGGATGGCCGGAACGACGGCATGTACTTCGCCTCTGGTGGACCAATCTTCCGTGCGCCCATGGAGAACTTCACGGTGTTTGCCCACGGCTTGGCGGGTGCCGCGCGGGTTGGCGGGCCGAACAATAGCGGAACGCCGTTCTACCACGAGCCGTACCAGTGGGGACCGACTCTGGCGGTGGGCGGTGGCATGGACTACGATCTGCCATTTTTGAACCACCGATTTTCGCTGCGACTCTTTGAAGCTGATTACCGCTATTTTCATGAGGACTTCGGACCGTATGTTGGAATTCCGACGCCTGGTGTTCTGGGCGGCCGCGCCAATGTGGGCGGAGCTGAGCTGAGCACGGGCATTGTGACGCACTTCGGAAACATCATTCCACCTCCGCCTGTGACGTATAGTTGCGTGGCCTCACCTGCGACCGGCTACCCCGGTGACCCGATCACGGTGACGGGCACGGCGCTGAATCTTAACCCTAAGAAGACGGCGACCTACACGTGGACCACGGACGGGGGCACGGTCTCCGGAACATCCAACACGGCAAACATCGACACGAAGAGTGCGCAGCCTGGCTCCTACACGGCCAAAGGCCATGTCACGGAGGGCAACAAGCCCGGCCAGATGGCAGACTGCTCTGCGCCGTACACGATCAAGGCGTTTGAGCCGCCGACCATTAGCTGCTCGGCGAATCCTTCGACGGTCAGCCCTGGCGACTCCTCTACAATCACAGCAAATGGTGTGAGCCCGCAGAACCGTCCTCTAACCTACAGCTATAGTGCGACCTCAGGTTCGGTCAGCGGAAGCAGCTCGACTGCGACTCTGTCCACCACTGGAGCGGCACCTGGCACGATTACCGTCACCTGCAACGTGGTTGACGATAAGGGGCAGACGGCATCGTCGACGACCACGGTCACGGTCAATGCACCTGCACCGCCGCCAGCACCCACAACGCAGAATCTCTGCTCGATCAACTTTGAGCGTGACAAGCGTCGTCCGGCCCGCGTCGACAACGAAGCAAAGGCCTGCCTCGATGACATCTCGCTTAACCTGCAGCGCACCTCGGACGCGAAGCTTACGGTCGTCGGCAACGCAGCTGGCGGAGAGAAGATGGGCAGCAAGCTTGCCGCTGAGCGCGCTGTGAACACCAAGGACTACCTGGTCAAGGAGAAGGGTATCGATGCTTCCCGCGTGTCAGTCTATACCGGAACGACGGACGGCAAGACGGTCACCACGACCCTGATCCCGGCCGGCGCGACGATGGACAGCACGGGCGTGACCCCAGTGGACGAATCGGCAGTCAAGGTTCAGCCGCGCAAGGCACTTCCAGCAGCTCGTCGTCATCACCACAAGAGGTAAGGATCGAGCAAGGCAGTAAGCACGGAGGCTGACTGGGTGCTATCCCAGTCAGCCTTTGTGTTGTAGTCCATCCATACAGCGCCCTAGCTGTCCCCGGTCTCTCACGCGAAGGTCTTCCAGCACCATGACGATGTGCAAGATTCAACACCTGTTCCGCTTCAGAGTGGTCTTACTCTCTCTTCTTCTGCCGTTCCTCTTTTCAGCTCAGGGCTGGGCGGTGGATTGGCTACCGTTTGGACCGTACGGGGGTGACGCGCGCTCTTTCGCCGTCGACCCTAAGAATCCGAAGCACATCTATCTCGGCACGATCGATGGATGGATCTACGATTCGCAAGATGGCGGTAGTTCGTGGAAGCGGCTGGCGCGGGTTGGCAATCGTGACGATCTGGTGCTGGACCATATCGTCGTGGATCACGGCGACCCGAAGCATCTTCTTGCTGGAGTCTGGGTGCTGGGGCAGAGAGGCGGCGGCCTTTTTCAAAGCATGGACGAAGGGCGGAGTTGGACGGAGAGTTCTGATCTTAAAGGACAATCCGTGCGCTCACTGACCGGATCACTCTCCAATCCGAAGATTTTTGTCGCGGGAACGCTGGAGGCTGTGTACCGAACGACGGATGGCGGCGGGCACTGGAAGGTGATCAGTCCGGAGGGAAGCACCGAGATACACGAGATCGGGTCGGTTGCCATCGACCCCAAGGATCCGTCAGTGATCTACGCGGGCACGTGGCACCTGCCGTGGAAGACCTCGGATGGTGGGGAGCACTGGAACAGCATCAAGGAGGGTGTGATCGATGACTCCGATGTGTTCTCGATCATCGTCGATCCGAAGGAGCCGCAGATTGTGTATGCGAGTGCATGCTCCGGTATCTACAAGAGTGAGAGTGGCGGGGATAAGTTTCAGAAGGTGCAGGGGATTCCATCGACGGCGCGACGGACGCGGGTGCTGATGCAGAACCCTGTCGATCTTGGGACGGTGTACGCCGGGACGACGGAGGGACTATTCCGTACGACCGACGGCGGCAAGGACTGGACGCGAACGACGGGACCGGAGTTGATCGTGAATGATGTCTTCATCGATCCTTCGAATCCGAAGCACATCCTTGTAGCGACGGACCGGGGGGGCGTTCTCGCCAGCGAGGACGGTGGTACGAGCTTTCAGCCGTCGAACACCGGCTTCACGGTGCGGCAGGTGGTGAGCTATGTTGCGGACGCGCACACGCCGTCCACTGTCTACATCGGGGTTCTAAACGACAAGAACTGGGGCGGCGTGTTTGAGAGCAGGGACGGAAGTCTGACCTGGGTGCAGCAGAGCGCTGGCCTGGGCGGGCGAGACGTGTTCAGTCTCGGGCAGGCTCCCGATGGGACACTGCTCGCGGGGACCAACCATGGCCTCTTCCGCATGAAGGAATCGGTGTGGACGCGTGTGGAGGATGTGAACATGGCTGCGATTCCCGTCACGAAGGTCGTGCCGGCGAAGAAGGTTGCGCCGCCTGCTCCGCAGAGGAAGCGGAAGACCGCGACGGGAGTGAAAGGCGCGCCTGCAAAGAAGGCGCGTGCGCGTGCGAAGGAGCCAGTGCGTGCGAAGGAGCCAGTGCGTGCGCAGGAGCCGTTCGATGCGAGCATCTTCGGGTTGGCAACGTGCGCGGATACGATGTATGCGGGGACGTCGCAGGGGTTACTGAGGAGCGCGAATGCTGGGGAGCACTGGTCGGTGATTGCGGGTCTTGAGCCGCAGCCGTACCCTTTTGTTGCGTGTGAGCACTCGCTTCTAGCCGTGGCTACGTTGCGAGCGGTGATGCGGTCGACCGATGACGGCGGGACATGGTCAGGTGTGCCGTTGCCGCAGGGTCTCACACAGGTCAACGCGATGACGGTGGACGACTCCGGCGGAATCTGGATTGGTGGACGCGAAGGCGTTTGGATGTCGAAGGACTCAGGAGCGAACTGGACGGGCGTTAAGAACATGTTCGTACAGGATGTAAGCAACATCTTTTTCGACAGGGAGAACAAGCGCGTCTATGTTGCGGCGGACCGCTCTACGCACCTGACGTACATGGTGCAGCTGCCGGATCTTGCGGTGCATTTCTGGGATACTGGATGGAATCTCAGGTTTGTGCGGCCGATGGGAGATCACCTGGTGGGCGCAACCATGTTCGACGGGATGGTGGTTCAGCCGCGGATGGTGGACTCCCTCGAAGCGAAGCCTCTGCCGTGATCAACGGCGCGTGAGGCATGGATCGGGCGGCGTAGAATAAAAAGTATGGACACTGTCATCTCTGGTCAGCGCACCCGCCACGGATTTCAGGCGGATGACTCTCGACTCCAGCCGATCGCCGAGAAGGTGATTGGTGGGGAACGGCTGAGCTTCGAGGACGGCGTCACGCTCTATCGGAGCGGCGACATCCTGGCCGTTGGGTGGCTGGCGAACTTGGTGCGCGAGAGGCTGCATGGCGATATCGCGTACTTTAATGTGAATCGCCATATCAATCCGACAAATGTGTGTGTGGCTTCGTGCCGGCTATGCGCTTTTGGGCGGAAGAAGGGCGAGGCCGGCACGTATACGATGGCGCTCGAGGAGGCCTGGGAGACTGCAGCGTCTGGGTATACGGAGGCGGTGACCGAGTTTCACATCGTCGGTGGGCTGCATCCTGATCTGCCGTTCGAGTATTTTATGGACCTGGTGCGCGGCTTGAAGGAGCGCTTTCCGAAGGTGCATGTGAAGGCGTTCACGATGGTGGAGGTGGCGTTTCTGGCAAAGCGCGGGAAGATGTCTATACCCGAAACGCTGGAGCGGATGAAGGCTGCGGGTGTGGACTCGATGCCGGGTGGCGGGGCTGAGATCTTCGCCGATCGTGTGCGGCACATCATCTGTGATCACAAGATCGATGGCGGGGAGTGGCTGGAGACGGCGCGGCTGGCGCACAAGACGGGTCTGCGATCGAACGCGACGATGCTCTACGGGCATATTGAAAACGAAGAGGATCGGGTCGATCACCTGCTGAAGCTGCGCGAGGTTCAGGACGAGACGGGCGGTTTCCAGACATTTATTCCGCTGGCGTTTCATCCTGACCATACGGTGCTGGAGCATCTCCCGAGGACGACCGGGATGTTGGATATCAAGCAGATTGCGGTGGGGCGGTTGATGCTGGACAACTTCGCGCATGTAAAGGCGTACTGGCAGATGATGACGCCGAAGATTGCCCAGATTGCGCTGCGGTTTGGGGCGGATGATATCGACGGAACGGTGATCGAGGAGAAGATCTACCACGATGCCGGGGCGACGACTCCGCAGGGGATGCGGAGGGCGGATCTGGTACGGCTGATCACGGAGGCGGGACGGGTTCCGTTTGAGCGGGACACGATGTACCGGGCTGTGACGCGCAGTGAGGACACGTTTACGGTGGCGGTTTAGGCGCAGGGTCTGGTCAGGCAGTGCGATTGTGTGTGCAGCTTGGCTGGTGCTGGACCGGCTGTTGGTACCCCTCGCCCCTGGGGTATTTGTGCAAAGGCAAACATCCCCTCAGAACAAGTGTACGGTAAAATTTCCGCGTGCAAGCCCCCGAACTGATTTTGTCAAAGAAAGAACGTAAGGCGCGACTCCAACAATTGGAGGAAAGCATTGCGGCTATATTTGAGATTGCTCGTAGAGAAGGAGAGGCGCACGGTGATCGGAACAGCGCGATTCTCCGAGCCATTGAGTTAACTCGTTACGAAAAGAACGAACTGGATCATCTAAGGCAGCAGCCGATGCGTCTGCGTTTGCGCAAGCTAGGTATCAAGATTCCTGACGAGCACTACCTCCAGCGAGAATGGCCGATGAAGACTTCGTTGACTTACGTGGGGGAACTGTGGGGCTACAGCGAGTTGAGAAAAGCTCGTAAAGCCGAGATTGAGTTCTGGGCGAAGATTGTCCTTCCAATCCTCTCGATAGTCCTCTCCATCATCGCGCTAGTGAAGAGGCATTGTTAGCTCTAGGTTGGCTATGTGATCGAAAAATAGTCTGCCTATCCAAACACTCCATAGTAAAAAACAGGGTTCCGATCACTTCCCGCCAGTTGGTATAGGTTGCGCTCCGGCCTTCTCATACAGGGCAGTGCTGGGTGGGTATTTGTTTCCGGCACCGTCAAAGTTTATCCCCCCAACTGGGATTCCCTCTGTTGACGAACCTGCAATCCTTATAGGGTGGCAGGGTGAACCGAAGTTCAAAGCGGTCGATAACACTAGGAGCCCCGAAGTTTTTGACAGTTAGGACATACAGAACTGAGGTAACGGAGCGCTTTGCGCCGAAATGACCATCTCCTACCGCTATTTCTTCGGCCTCAGCGTGGAATTCCGGTCGGTCAAATGCAGCCACCTTTTGCAAAGCCTGCTCCTTCTGCATGTGCTCGTCCTTCCACGCCATAAATGATGCACCTACAATGAAACACCAGACAACGAGGAAGACTTTGGTTCTTGGCTTCAAGCTGAAGACATTTAGCCACTCGGCGATTTGAGCTAGGAGTAAGACAGCACCCCCGAAACCACCACCACTTGCCCAAGTCTGCCAATTAGCGAAGAGTGCAGAACACCAGTCAGGTAAGCTGTGCATCCCTGCATAGTCACACTCCTATTCACCTTGGGTCAAAGTGGTAATCTCGAAAGCTTACAAATGCCTTCGGCTTGGGTGTGTGGGTTGACATGTCGGACCACGCGTAAAAGCCTTGTTACATTCTGAACATTTCTTGAGGTCTGTCCGTATAACGTGGGGCTGAGCACCATGCCCAGGGCAGAACCAACTTGACGATCATTTGATCCACAACCGCAGGAGCGATTGCGCAGGCCGAGTTTTTATGGCGTGCTCCGGTGACGTGGCAGATGCAGGCGATTACTTAAGAGACGGAACATTTCCGGAGGAAGTATGAAGGGCCTTGCTCGACGTATTGTGAGAGTGCTGGTTGGGGTGGTGTTGCTGGCGGGATGTTTGCGGGGGGCGTGGGCGCAGTCTACGGCGACACTGGCTGGAGCGGTGACCGACCCATCCGGGGCCGTTCTGCCCAGGGCTACGGTGACGATCGTCTCGCTTGCGACTGGCGTTGAGCGCAGGACGTTGACGGATGACGCGGGCAACTATGCCGCACCATCGCTGCAGCCGGGAGATTACAAGGTGACGGTGGATGCGCCGGGCTTCAGCAAATATGTGGTGGAGAAGCTGACGTTGCAGGTGGACGCGCACCTGACGGTGAATGCGAAGCTGGGGCTTGAGAGCGCGGGGACGACGGTGCAGGTGGAGAGCGCGCCGCCGCAGGTGGAGACGCAGACGATGACGGTGGGTCAGGTGATTGATCGCCAGACGGTGCAGGAGATTCCGCTGAACGGGCGGCACTTTCTGGATTTGACGGTGCTGACGCCGGGCGGTGTGGTGGCGCCGACGGCGGGCAGCCTTACGGGAGCGAGTCGCGGTCTGGGCGCGAACTCTTTTATTACGGCGGGAAATCGGGAGGACTCGGTCAACTTCCAGATCAACGGCGTGAACCTGAACGATCTGAGCCAGAACCAGATCACGTTTCAGCCGTCAATCAACACGACCTCCGAGTTCAAGATCGACAACTCGACATTTAGCGCGGAGTATGGACGGAGTTCGGGATCGATCGTGAATGTAAGCACGCGGTCAGGGACGAATGAGTTTCACGGAGAGGTCTTCGACTACTTCCGCAACGAGGCGCTGGATGCGCGGAATTACTTCAACCGAGGGGCGCCTTTTGTCACGGGGACGGCCGGTCTGAAGGCTCCGCTGAAGCGCAACAACTTCGGTGTGGCGGTGGACGGGCCGATCTGGAGGGATCACACATTTTTCTTCTTCAGCTATGAGGGTCTGCGGCAGCACCAGGGCGTGCTGCAGAGCAGCAACGTGTTTACACCAGCGCAGATTGCGGCGATCAAGACGGCGGGCAAGCCGGCTGCAGTTGCTCTGCTGGCGCTCGTACCTGCGGGCAATGATGCGACGCAGACGCACTATACGCAGTTCACGCCGGGGCCGGTGCAGATCGACCAGTACACAGGCGATGTGTTGCACGTGATCAGCCAAAAGGATCAGATGCACGGGTTCTATGCGTTTCAGAAGGATGTGCGCACGGAGCCGGCGCTGCAGGGCGATACGATTCCGGGGTTTGGGGATCACCGGAGCGCGCACCGGCAGGTGCTGACGATCAACGAGACGCACGTATTCAGTCCGACGTTGATCAATGAGGCGCGGCTGGGGTTCAATCGGGTTGCGATCGCGTTCGATCCGAACACGACGCTGAATCCGGCGGATTACCACATTGGGGACGGGGTCACGGCGTCGATCGGGATTCCGCAGATTACGGTGTCCGACCTAGGACTGACGTTTGGTGGGCCTGCTGGCTTTCCGCAGGGGCGAACGGATACGTTTGGCGTCTTCTCGGATACGGCGACGTATCTGCTTGGCAAGCACAGCATCAAGTTCGGCGGCGAGTTCCGGCGCTTTTTGGGAGCGAACTTTGCGAGCGACACGGGATCGATCACATATGCGAGCACGTTGAACAACTTCGCGCAGGATACGGCGACGGGGTTCTCCATTCAGCCGACGACGCTGACGAATCGTATCTACGTGAATGCGGCGGGCGTTTTCGTGCAGGATAACTTCAAGTTGTCCGAGCGGCTGACGCTCGAGTACGGGTTCCGGTTTGAGTGGAACGGGACGCCTACGGAGGCGAAGAATCGCTACTCCATCTTCGATGCGACGTCGGTGTCGCTGATCCAGGCGGGAACGAACGGGCGGAACTCCGGCTACAACCAGAACTACAACTATGAGCCGCGGCTGGGTTTTGCTTACGACGTGTTTGGGACGGGGAAGTCTGTTTTGCGGGGCGGGTATGGGTACATGGCCGACCAGCCGGTCTCGGGGACGATCAGCGGCTTGACGACGAATGCACCGTTCAGCACGTCGGTTACGTACAACAATTCGAGCGCTCCTATTCCGGTGGGAAGCCTGTATGCGTCTGCTGCTGCGAATGGGCTGGCGATCAACTCGGTCAATCCGAACTTCCGCAATGCTTATACGCAGACCTATAACTTGAACGTGCAGGAGGCGGTTGGCGGGGGCGTCGTGATGTCGGTGGGCTACTACGGGTCACAGGGCCGTCACCTGCGGGCGAGGACGAACCAGAATCAGCCGATCAACGGCAATCTTGCGCTTCGGCCGTTCCTGAAGCTTTCGGCGACGAGTCCGATTGCGGCAAACAAGCCTGCGGCTTCGAACATCTCCGAGGTGAATAGTGTTGGGATGTCGAACTACAACGCCCTGTGGGTGAGCGCGAACAAGAATGCGGGTCATGGCGTCGAGTTCAACATGTCGTACGACTACTCGAAGTCGATGGATACGAACTCGCTGGGGTCGCAGGGTGGGTACACGTTCCAGGACAGTAACAACCCTGGGAACAACTATGGTCCTTCGGACTTCGATGTGCGGCATCACTACTCGGCAACGGCGATCTACGATTTGCCGTTCCATGCGAACCGTTTGGTCGAGGGCTTCCGGCTGTCGACGATCGTGCAGTACCAGACGGGGAACCCGGTCAACCTGACGTACAACACCTCGACCTACACGGGTGTGGCGGGCTTGATCCGGCCCAATCTGGTGGGGCCGATCTCGACCAACAAGGTGCAGACCGGATCGACAAATGTGCAGTTCATCCAGTCGGCGGTGTGCCCGGTGACGGCGTCGCTGGCGCCGGCGGCTGGGTGCAGCTTCCAGAACCCGGCGGTGCTGGTCGCTGCACTGACGGCTACGAATCCGGCGGCGACGCGGACGGTGTTTACGGGTCTGGGGAATATGTCGCGGAACAAGGTCTTTGGGCCGGGCTTTGCGGATGTGGATCTTTCGGGGGAGAAGGATACGAAGATCACGGAGCGGCTGACGTTCAAGCTGCGGGCGGATGCGTTCGACATCTTCAATCATCCGAACTTCGGGCAGCCGTCGGGGAACACGAGCTCGGCGAGCTTTGGGCAGATCTCGTCGACGCGGTTTGCGACGAGCGACGGCGGGTCTTCGCGGCAGCTGCAGATTTCGGGCAAGTTTTTGTTCTAAGTAATTTTGATATCTCTCTTGGTTGAAGACCTGGAACTCCGCCCCAGGCTGGTATGAGGCGGGCCGTTGGCCCTGGCTGCCGTGATTAACAGAAAACGGTAGTCTGCTCTGGAGCAAAGTTTCTAGGTTGTAGAGCGAGATCTGTCGACAGCAAAAGCGAAAATACAGGGGTCCTTCACTTCGTTCAGGATGACGACGGAATTTGGTGCTGTATACGCAGTCTGGTCTAAGTTCGGGCCTAAGTTCTGCCTCTTGTTCTGCCCCTTTTCGAACGGAGGCTTTTGAGATTGCGAAGTCGGCTCGCACGGCGGTTCGGGACCGTTATGTAGTTTGCAGCTCCTTCCGGTACTCAAACGCATCCATCTCTACACCATTGGCTACGCCATAGAACCGCCGCCTCAACCCCGCCCGGGCATAGTTCCGCGACTCATAGAACCGGATAGCGGCATCGTTTTCTGTGGACACATGCAATCTCATTCGGCGTACTCCTGTGCTTCCGGCAAGCCGTTCCGCCTCGTCCATCAGTAGCCCGGCTATTCCAGAGCGCCGCTTGTCCGGTGAGACATCGAGAGTGATCACGTATCCCTCCGTGCTCCCCAGAGTGCGCTCCAGATGCACGATCACGAAGCCAACGGTTTTCGCGCGCTCCTCCTCGGCGATCAGTGTGATTGCATGACGCGCCTCGGCAAACCGCCGCATCGATGTGCGGTTGAATTGGAAGTGCGCGGCGAAGCACACCTCATCCAAACGGGAGATCGGGTCGAGATCGGCGGGCCGGTATCGGCGCAGAACGACGTTATCTGCCATAGAGCTGAACCCATTTACGTCAACAGGAGGTGAAGGCACGCAGCGGATATTCGAGCGATCACTTTCTACCGAAGACGTCGCCCATGCGACGGATCTGGGCGCCGACGCCGCGAAGTTTTTCTTCGAAACGCTCG
>JAABUX010001095.1_pt1 | contig 42323 bp, 50 predicted proteins | sample 5561851 | NCBI WGS metagenome assembly JAABUX01 (sample SAMN10711883, study PRJNA513361) | rock metagenome | isolation source: Antarctica rocks | place: Antarctica: Victoria Land, Richard Nunatak red sandstone | collected 2016-01-03 | reverse complement strand
GTTGCGGAGGCGGCGCGTCGTCGTCCCTGGTAGTGCGCGGAACCATGTTTTTCGCTGGCTCATTGCTCGTACCCTTTTGAGTGTGATATAGTATCCATGACTATTCCCTATCTGTGCAGTATTGCACGCTACTGGCCTGACCACAAGTGAGAGATGGATTGAAGGCACGTTGTGGGCTTGAAAGTGGTACATTTCTGCTCAATGGTTCCCATGTAGAATCATCATTACGCAATGCATATGATGTCAAGTATGATGTCAACTTCGACTCCTTTCGCTTGTGTGTCACCTGTCTTGCAAGCAATGTTCTTTCGTATTTCTCTCGTTTCTCGATGCCAGATTTGTCCATTTCCAGCACAAAATTTACCTTGCACGTTTCTGATGGAACTTGCTTAAAGCCTATATACATCGGATTGCGTATCCCACTTATAACATCACTTATAGCATACAAATGTCAATGGAGATGCCGTTGTTATCCATCTCTATTTGAGTATTTGCACTGGAATGCCACTCTTTAAAAGAAAGTGATAGATTTGATACAGGCGATACAAGAAATTCTTGACATTCATTTCCGACTCAAGTATAGTTAAACCATAACTTTATACTTCACTGTTTACGGTTTCCATGAGAGTAGCTATGAATCCATCACATGAGGTTACTGAGCGAGTCAGAATAGGAAGGCTTGCCAAAGATGCTGGTGTGCTTCCTTCAACAGTGCGCTATTATGTAAAAGAAGGGCTTCTTCGGGCTGTTGCTCATACACGTGGAGGCTTCTTCCTCTTTGATCGAGAGGAAGCCCTCAAGCGTATTGCATATATTCAGTCACTTAAAGCACAACGTTTTACTCTTGCAGAAATACGTGAGCAGTTTCTCGGAGAAACCAAATGAGTCGTGTCGTAGTATGTTCTTTTGTAGAAGGATTAAAATGATAGTGCCAGCAGAAGGTATTATGTCAGGAAAGAAAGCATCAGGACGCCCAACAAAGCGCCCTGAATATGATCTGCCTAAAACAAGAGGAGACAAACTTGATCTTCCTCCTCTTGTAGAAGAGGTACCGGTTGTTCCTGATCACCACACAGTCGTTGATTTGTTTTGTGGCGCAGGGGGAATGAGTCTGGGTTTCGAGTCTGCTGGCTTTCGTACTGTCCTTGGAGTAGATCGAGATAAAGTAGCCTGTCAGACATTTGCTGCAAACATTCCTGCGAAGGTTGTTGTACAGGATTTAAGCGAAATTACAGATTTTCGAGCGTTCTTTGCTGAGCAAGGTGTCCATCAAGTTACAGGTATTATTGGTGGTCCTCCCTGTCAGGGATTCAGCCGCGTCGGGATGGGACGTATCCGCCATCGGGATCGTTTGAAGGGCTACACGGAACCTCAAAAAGATCCACGTAACTATTTGTATCGTCAGTTTCTTGCGGCTGTGGAAGCCCTCAATCCACTCTTCTTTGTTATGGAGAATGTTCCAGACCTCGCTCGTTATGAAGATGAAGGCATACTTCTTGTTGATCGAATCAAAGAAATGCATGAAGTGCGTAACTACCATGTTGAGTACCGTATTCTCCTGGCCTCTGATTTTGGAGTTCCGCAGCATCGATCAAGGTTCTTTTTAGTAGGCTTACATGACTCGTTAGGAAAAGAAGTGAGCTGGTCTAATAATGAAGATGCTCATAAGCTTTATCAAACACAAACACTCCGCTCAGCAATTGGTGATCTCCCTATTGTACTGGATGGACACCTTGAACGCTGCATTCCCTTTGAAGCTATGCAAGATACTTGGCTCCGTCGTTGGTATCGACAGGGAGTACCAGAAGGGCTGGAACGCTTGCTTTTTGACCATCTGACACGGCCACACCGAGAAGATGACAAAAGAGTCTTTCGTAATATGCGTGAAGGCCAGCGCTATATTGATGTAGAGGAAGAAGAACGTCGTTACCGTTCAGATATTTTTCTCGATAAATACAGAAAACTGATCTGGGATGAACCTTCATGGACTCTAACTGCACATATTCGTCGAGATAGCTATCGTTATATTCATCCAAATACAGAACCTCCTAGAACTATTTCGCTTCGCGAAGCAGCACGCATTCAAAGTTTTCCTGATCATTTGCGCTTTTGTGGACATCGTTCCAATGCATTTGCCCAAATTGGCAATGCCGTTCCTCCGTTGTTATCACGATCCGTTGCACGACATATCATGGCGCAGTTACCAGGGGAAAAAGAGACATCTGATCCACTCCTGTAGAAGAAATGCTTTCTTACTAATGCAACATGTGGATACAGCCTTTTCAGAGAAAAGGCTGTATCTAGGAAAGGGTTCGATGTCAGATTCTGAAGCAACGGCATCAAATACCATATGTATGAACGGCCATTCGCTCCCTGTTTATCAAATGCAAAGAGGGCTTCGCGCCTGGGGGATAGAACACCTGCGTTCATTTCCCTGGCGAATGACGAACAATCCTTTCCATATGCTTCTTGCCGAACTTATGCTTCGTCGTACTCAAGCAAGGCAGGTTGTACCTGTCTATACCCGGTTTGCTACACAGTATCCAGACGCTCAAGCACTCCTGAAGGCACCTTCCGAAGAAGTTGCCTCTCTTCTTTTTCCACTAGGTCTCGCATGGCGAGTGCCTGCTTTTCAGCAAGTCGCACGCGTGCTGGTTGATCGTTATAATGGGATGGTGCCGCAGGACTATGATGCCTTGCTGACACTACCTGGTGTTGGTGACTACGTTGCCAGTGCCATCTGTTGCTTCGCCTTTGGACAGGCTCTTCCAATCATTGACACCAACACGGGTCCGTGTTGCTGGAAGGCTATTTGGTATAACTACTCATGCTGAGTCGCGCCGTAGGCACCCTATCCGCCAGCTACTCTCTCAACTGGTTGATATGAATGAACCGATGATATATAACTATGCACTTCTTGATCTCGCTGCGCTCGTTTGCACTCCTGCCCATCCACAGTGTGATATATGCCCTCTTATTCAGTTTTGTGCAACGGGACATTACAGTAAATAGATATAAAATAGTAGAAGAAAACAGATAAATGTAGTACAATCTATGTAAGCAGAGCATGTCATTGTCGTTGTTGAATGGTAAGGAAGTTATTATGTCTGAACGCGACTACATGGTGATCGGCCTGGTAAAGGAAGTTTTGGGACCACGCGAAGGACCTCTGGAACATTTACCCCCCGAGCGTGATCCTCGTAATGAATACATTACTGGAGTGCTGGCTCCAGAACAGCGAGAACGGGATGTAGATGATCTCTATGCCGATGTTGATGAAGTTGCTGAAGAGGTTGGCGATGATGAAGATCAGGGAGGTGAAGGCGTTATCATTGCACCTCCCAGTGCTTTTTCACCTGCCCTTGATCCAAAATCTCAACCACGCTCGATAGGCCTCTCGTTCGTTATTCTCGCTCCAAGTGGGACACCACACATTGATATCTGTGCAACGTGGGCACGGTACGTTCAGCATCAGCAGGGCGGCTGGCAACGTGAACCGAAAGTATACACAGCCTCTTCCTTACCTGTAGACAAGGATGGCCTTTGGAACGTCGGACCTGACGTTGATCTCTATCTACGAACTAGGCGGCAAGATAATGGATCGTATCGCGTTTCTCTCTATCTTGTTAATCAACGAAGTATCGTTGAAGGTCAAAAGCCTGCAACGCCGGACTTCGTTTTTCAACCACAGATTCGCATCCATTGTACTTCAGGCAAACTCCTTTCTGTAGATATTGCACCACCACAGGCATTGCACGATCCTCTCTCTATTGAAGACATGGAACTTGCTATGCTCTACCGGAATCGTGCAGCACTTGCGCGTGGACATCTTTGTGGAGCAATGTGGAAAGACATTGATCCAGAACGACCTCACGCAACACTTCGTTCGCCCCAGGAAGCTCCTTTTGCCTGGACAGACCGCGATCTGGTTACGGCAAAGGAGCAGGCAAAATATTCCCCTGCTGATGTTCGTACCGAATTTGTTCCCTGCTATCCGGTTGAAGCACCAGAGGTACAGTGGGTATGGCCTACCGGAACACGGCCAGAATTGAATCCTCTTGTCCTCGCTCAGACCTGGAAACCAGCAGCAATTCATCAATGCTTGGACTCATTGGTAGAGGGATATGAGCAATGGATTGCTGTGCAGTATCAGCAAATAGTAGCACTTCCTTCATACTGGCAATCCTTTGCACGTACCAACTTGAACACATGCGAGCAGGTAGCCAGACGCATGCGAGAGGGAATTGACAAGCTTATCAGCGACGTGCAAGTACGGCTGGCTTTTTGTTTTGCAAACCAGGCTATTGCGCTACAGTCGCAGTGGACCAATGGAGCAGCCCGCTCCTGGCGTCCGTTTCAGCTGGCCTTTCTCCTTCTTAATATCTCTGCACTTGCTGATCCAATGCATCCCGACCGATCTATCTGTGATCTTCTGTGGTTCCCAACTGGTGGTGGAAAGACAGAAGCATATCTTGGACTCGCAGCTTTTACGCTTGGACTACGACGGCTTCGAGCTCGAAAGCTGACGAGTGGTGATCGTACAGGTGCAGGAGTCACAGTCCTTTCACGTTATACGCTTCGCCTTCTTACTATTCAACAGTTCCGACGTGCGCTCGGAGTTATCACTGCTTGTGAGGTTTTGCGTGTTGCAAATCTGAGCGATCCATCACAAGAGACCGGTTGGCGTCCAAAGGATTTTCCATATAAGAGAGACTTTTTATGGGGGGGTGTACGTTTTTCAGTTGGCATGTGGGTTGGTGGGGGAGTGACTCCAAATAATCTGTTAGCAATTGAATATATGCAACCGTCCAAGAAACTTCGCCATATTGCAGGAGCGTTGGAAATTCTTCAGGGACTTTCCTCGCGAGGCTACGAAGGGCCTGATCCTGCTCTACGCAAGATTTCGCGGTCAACAGAGGTTGACGCTGAGGGAGATCCTGCCCAGGTACTAACATGTCCTGCCTGTCGTGCGTGGCTTGCCATTCCTCAAAAAGGGTTGCCACCTAAACAGTATACGATGCATTTTGTCTTTACAGGAGTGGTGAAGCCGCTTCAGCCAGGTTCTGTTCGTGATATGCCTCCTCGTATCATTGTCAATTCGGCTCGTCTGGTGACTCACACCGCACCAAATACACACACGCTCTCCGTAACGTTTACTGTTGTTGGCGAAAACGCTACTGCCAATGACATTGATCTGTGGTGGCACGACTTCATCAAGTCTGCACTTCCTGGAACAACGAATCCGCGTCTTCTTGCAGCCCGACCGTCTCGGCCTGGCTATTTTTTCTGTTCGTACACAAACATTCAGTCAACGAGTGTCTCGAACAACTTTGAGATTTATTGCCCCAATCCTGATTGTGCGCTCAATAATGCATCGTGGGCTGAGCAAGTTCCTATCAGTCTGACAGCGACAAAAACTTCCACCAGCACAAGTCAGACATCGCTATTCGACACAACCAGCAATGAGTTACCTTCGGTAGAGGGAGCAGGAATATGGCAAGATGTTCCTGCCTTTACGCAGGGGAGGGCGACTAATATTGCAGAGCGTATCCCTATCCCTGCATGCACTGTTGACGATCAAGTGTATCATCGTTGTCCTTCTCTCGTTGTTGCTACTGTAGATAAGTTTGCTCGTTTAGCGTTTGAGCCAAAGGCAGGTGCACTCTTCGGAAATGTCTCGCACTATCACGCTCGATGGGGATACTATCGGCGTTATGCTCCCCCACGTTCGACTGCAAGTTTAAAAGAGAATTTGCAAGAGCATCCCCCAGGACTTACCCAGAAACAGACACTACGTGTCGAGGTGCCAGCCTTTCAGCCGCCAGAATTGATCATTCAGGACGAACTTCATCTTCTTGAAGGTCCTCTAGGCAGTATGGTTGGGCTTTACGAGACTGCTATCGACACCTTATGTGAACGGTTTATAGAAGGCGTATCGGTTCGACCAAAGTATGTCGCCTCAACCGCAACAGTGAGGCAAGCAGAAACACAGGTCCAAGCTCTTTTTGCACGCTCAGTCACGCAGTTCCCACCGTCAGCACTCAATGCTGATGATCGTTTTTTTGCTGTTACAAAGGAAACGCATCCACTTGAAAGTGTGCGAGCGGGAAGACTCTACGCGGCGGTCGCTGGACCGGGAAAGGGAGCGCAAACTCCCATTGTACGTCTCTGGGCTGCACTTCTTCAGACTGCTTTTGAGCGTAAGCAGGCAGGAGCAGGAAACGATCTGGACGGATTCTGGACATTAGTTGGCTACTTTAACGCTCTTCGCGAGCTTGCAGGATCGGCGGCTCTCTACCGTCAGGATATCGTTGAGCGTATGAAACTCTGGGCTTCACCTCGTTTGTTAGAGGATGCACTGGAATTATCAAGTCGTGCAAATTCTCTGGATTTGCCGGGATTGCTAGAGCAGCTAGGAGTGTCCTGGGGTGAGGATGCAGTGCTTGCCACCTCCATGTTTGGAACCGGAGTAGACGTAGATCGGCTGGGGTTGATGGTGGTTCATGGACAACCAAAGACAACTTCGGCGTATATTCAAGCAACGGGACGTGTAGGAAGACAGCAAGGGGGATTAGTTGTAACCTTTTTTCGGGTAAGTAGGCCACGCGATCTGGATCACTACGAGTTTTTCACTGGCTATCATCGTAAGCTTTATCGAGCCGTTGAACCGATTACTGTAACACCATTTGCTCCACGTGCCCGTGATCGGGGGTTCGGACCTCTCGCAGTCGTCTTACTTCGTCAGAGTCAGCAACTCCTCGGAAATGTACTTCAACAACTCTGGTATGTTGAGCAACGAATCAATAAAGCATACATCAGCCGAGCATATCTCATGGCAACACATCGTAGGGACGCAGAAGTAATGGTACTTCCTGGTATCTTTGAGCAACGAGCTATGCAGCAGCCGAGAGGCCGACGACCTCCCAGTGGCGTTGTGATAAACGAGATGGATGCAGAACTGGATCGCTGGCAAGCAATTGCAAATGATGTGATCCGAGCAGGAGGCGGCGAGACAGATCGCATGGTTTATGCAGAATCCAGCATGACAAAGGAACCTGAACGCAGTGTTGTTCTGGGCGATGCACAGCATCAACTGATACAACTGCCTGTCGCATTTGAAAATGCACCTCAGTCGTTGCGTGATGTCGAAGCAACAACACAATTTAAGGAGTCATAACGTATGCCACAGGCACTACGCCGCTCGCAATTCATCACAACCTATGGACCAGGGGCTATCATTGAAGGGAAACAAGGGCCACGCATCGTCCCTGCATTAGAGTTCTCGACAGTCTTTAAAAACCGTCAGATCACGGATTTTGAGATTACAGACAGTAGATTATCAACGGCCTTACTGGGGAATGCAGGTATTATTCGGCTTCCATCGAATGCAGAACTCGGCGTACCTGAGAATATTGAGATACATGAGACCAGTCCTTTCCCTTCATGGGCACTGTGTACACGACATCAGATACTCTATCACAAACAAGTAGGAATAGGCAATCCGCGACAGGCCTGTCCTCTCTGTCCAGTGCATTTTAATGATTGGGATGCCTGGCAACATGTTCGTCGTCAGGCCATCCGTTTTGTGCAGGTGTGCTTAAGGGGGCACCTTGACGATGTGAACTGGATGGGTATTGTCAAGCATTTGAAACAACCCTGTCGTCCATCCTATCTGGAGTGGAAAGGTGCAGGAAGTGCGTTACGCAATATTGCTATCACCTGCCCTGAATGTGGGGGGGCAGTGAATCTTGGGCTTGCATATGGTATGCCGCTCGTCTGCTCGGGTCGATTTCCTGAACGGGGACGGGGGCGGTCAGTTTGTGATGTTGAAGCGAAAATGATCCAGCGGGGAGCGTCAAATCTACGAATGTCTGAACTTTACTCATCGTTGACCATCCCACCCTCAGATACTCGACTGAACCGTCTGCTGGAAACTTCAGTGATTCGGGGAACGCTGGCAGTTGTCACGATCTCAACAAAGCAGGAACTGATAACGATGCTGAACACGCTGGTAGGAGCAAGAGTGCTGGGTCCAGCTCTTGTTGCCGAAGTAAGCCGGTACAATGAGCAGGAAATTCTCGCTGTTGTTAATCAGATGAAGGCACCTTTGCCAGAGAGTAACAAAGAGTTACGCCTGCAGGAGTTTGAGGCACTGAAACGAGCAGCAGCAATGGGATCGCCGCCTCAGTCCTCCAGCACACCGGGGGCACCACCACAATTTGAGGTGCTCCGTGCTGATGTCAAGGAATTTCTCGGACCTGGAAGTCGCGCCTATTTACGCATAACACCTGTATCAAGATTACGTGTTGTGATGGTTCAGAAAGGATATCGCCGCCTTGATCCTCTCAAAGGAGATGTGGTTGAGTGTGCATACACTGATGCTCAGGACAATACATGGTATCCGGGAACAGAACTCTATGGAGAAGGTCTTTTTATTGATCTGGCACCACGTTCTCTAACTGGGGGAAATCACTTTTCACTTCAGAAAAACCAGGCATGGATAAATGCTTGGCGTGATCCAGAACAGTATCGCCAGCGAATTCAGGTTCCTTCTGACGAGCAAGATTATCTCCATCCCGTTTTTGTCTGGTGGCACACACTTGCACATCGACTTATGAATGCGCTTTCTATTGATTCTGGATATTCCTCGGCAGCAATCCGTGAACGTATCTATATTGATATTGATGAGGCATCTGGTGAAGCGTCGGGAGGCATCCTACTCTACACCGCACAACCCGGCGGTGATGGAACACTGGGGGGAATGATTGCTCTGGTCCCGCAATTTGACCGTGTTCTACGCGTTGCATTCAATACTATTGATGGCTGCTCAAATGATCCATTGTGCAGTGAAGTACAATTTGAAAAGGGGAAATATAACGGAGCCGCCTGTTACGCCTGCCAACTCGTTTCAGAGACCTCCTGCGAACACCGTAATACGAGATTAGATCGAAACCTTTTGAAGGAAAATCAGCCATGAACAACGAGAAACTTAGGGTAGTTGTCAGCGGTACAACATGGATGGGAAGTGGTTTGGGATCGATAGAGTCAGCACTCTATAAACTCCTTACAGAGGCAAACGATGAAATTATACTTGTTGCCTATGCAGTGAGTACAGCGACACCTCTGCTCTTTCAACAACTGGAAGCTGCACTTCAACGTGGCATTCGGATACGTTGTTTGATAAACCGTTTTCAGTTGCAACCCCAAGGAGTACAGCACCGCTTTCGGGATATGTTGCAATGCTTTCCACATCTTCTCCAAATATTTTCTTTTGTACCACTAAATGAGGAAGCTGATCTTCATGCGAAAACGATCATTGTTGATCGATACCATGCTCTGGTAGGATCTGCAAATCTTTCATTACGTGGGTTAATGGATAACCACGAGTTAGGAGTCGTCATCACGGGTGTAGGAGCCGCTGAAATCGCTAGAGCAGTAGATTTGTTGTTAGTATCTTCCTACACTTCTTCTGTTTACGCGTAAATTAAACAGAACAACTTTTATTACGGATAAAGTAAGGGTGATTTGTAGCATATTGGAATCATACATACTTTTGGTGATAAGCTCTTGTATAAAAGGATGAGGGACGTTTGTCTGAGTACAAAGAATTTGAGGAACCCAAATATAAACTCATCATTCACAAAAAGTGTGTAAGAGCCGAATAAAGTTCCACTTATAGGTTAAGAAAGCCGATTTCTTCCTGGGGTCGAGAAGTATTTATTACTGAAGTCAGAAGGTAGCACTGAGGGTTACTCTCCATCTCCACAATCGTTCAATCATCAGCAACTCTATTGATGATTGCAGAAGAGGGAGACTATCAAGATATCTGAGAGATGTTCGGCGCACAAAGAGTAGATGATCCTTTCCTTACAGAATTTAGGTAATTTGAGAGTGAAGGTGGATAACAATGGCTAAGCGAATATCACCTGCGGCGATTCATGCACTCAAGGAAGCGTTGAGTACGGTCTATTGGTATAAATCCGACCTAAGGAGCTTTCTCACAGTAGCACTTGGCGATCCCCTCGTTGTGAATCGATTGAACTGGGAAGATCCCAAACGCAATGTCGTTGGGAACTTGGTTGACTTTTTGGCAGGTGACGAGGCGCGACATCAAGACGCTCTCATATGACTCATGCTAGATGTCGCAGCTATCGACGACTTCTCGCATCTAGAGCGCCTCGACGCAGGACCGTTGAAAGCTGATGCTGCGATGGCTGCCGTCAAAGCTTTACGCGAGTACACCGGGGCACATCAGGACGTACTCGACGAGCAGGAGGCTGTTGCTCGTCGCCGCCAACTTGCTTATGATAAGCGACTTCAAACTCAAGCGGTATCGGAGTCCTTGGAGTCTCTCAGATCCAAGTACTACACACTCATTGGTTCCACAGCACCACAGCAACGTGGTTATGCGCTTGAACGAATCCTGCGGCAACTGTTCGAGCTATTTGACATGGACCCACGCGCGTCCTTTAAAATAACTGGTGAGCAGATCGACGGAGCATTCACTTTCGAGAGGACGGACTTCCTCCTTGAAGCTAAGTGGCAACAAGAACTCGTGGGAATCGAAGAACTCGATGCCTTCACTGGCAAGATTTCGCGTAAGCTGGACAACACGCTCGGTTTATTCTTGTCGATCAATGGATACTCACCAGACGCCGTAAGCCTTCATACAGCAGCTCGACCCGTCATGATTCTGATGGATGGAAGCGATCTCATGGCAGTGCTGGAGGGCAGGATCGAACTGGGTGCCTTGTTGCTCCGAAAGCGTCGGCATGCTGCTCAGACAGGGGAATTGCTCCTACCAATACATCGCGTCTTTAGCTGACGGTGCGATAGTATGCATCACTAATGGTGTAGATAACACTGAAGTTTTTGACGAACGTACCGATATGAGAATATGGGGACAATCAAGGAGAGGGAGCCAAATGACTCATGCAAAGACGCATGAGTCGTTTCATTTTCGGTGAGAAACCATTACAGAGTTTTATGATATTCAAATAGGTTATCTGTAATGCCCGTTCCCCCTATATCAGTTTACAGTGGGCATTACGCATTTTTGTAATACCATCCAATAATGCAACACATGGGCTAGCGAACGGACAAACCACGCCCATTGAAGTCATACAAAAATTTGCCACATATTTCTCCCAAAAACGGTATTCTTTACTCTGTGGGAAGTACCTACGCGAGGTAGGTGTGATAAGGGCAGATGTCGAAGCTACGCTCTTATCACACTCCAGGCCATACACAGCGGGTGAACGGATTCCTCATAGATACCTTACCATACTATTGCATGCGTGAGGAATGATTTTATCAAAAGTTATTAAAACAACGTCCGCTCTCTATGAAATGTCCGTCCACCTGCAAAGGTGAAGAACGTTATGCTAACAGTGCAAATCATTGGCGTGACTATCGCGGCTGCAATGCTGACGATAGAGATCATCCGTATTGTCGGTGAGCGTCGAAAGGATGATGACAGCAAGAAAGGGAAGGAGGAATAGTGGCGCGTCGGCGTATGAACTCATCATACGCCGACGTTTATTTGCTATAGGCTACCCCTCGCTACCAGGTACGCCTGCGTTTCACCCACTGTCGTAATGATCTCAGCATCCTCATCGGAAATCTGGATGCTGAACATTTGCTCCACGGACATGATGTACTCAACGAGGTCGAGCGAGTCGGCGTTCAGGTCTTCTACAAGAGACGCCGAGGGAACAACTTCGCTCTCGTCCACACCCAGCTGGTCTCTCACAATCTGCATGAGGCGAGCATCAACGTTCTGTACCCGATAGCTATTCATCTGCTCTAAGAGATGTTGCCGTTTTCGTGCCTCTTCGGAGCGTGCTGAACGCACTTCTGGTGAAGGTGGCTCTCTTTGCAGTGAGGTGGCTGGTTTCGCTTTCGCCTTTGCTGCTGGTGCTGACGGTTCGGGCTTTGCCGGGGCGCCTTGCTCAATCACAGTGAGTGGGAGGCTCTCTTCAACCTCAAAGGTGACAATCTGGTCGCACAACTTCCGCATGCGCTCCTGCATACTGCGGTACTTCTCATGAAGCAGGGCTTCTCTCATGTGCGTTTCATCCTCGAAGTGCAGCAGGACACCGTGAGTAAACCCTTTATGTTGCGTGCTGTGGTTCTCGCCTGCGGCAACTGCGAGAAGACAAGGAATGTGTTTTTGCAGCGAGCGCACTGCTTTGAATAACGTTGCGAGGTCAGCATCAGTTGTGCTTGCTTTGGGTTGCAAGAGTGTAACCTGTGTCATGACTAAGCGTTCAGCCACTTTTCCTGCCTCCTTTCCCAAGATATTCATTGAAGTAGAGAAAAGCTTTTGTACTACTTGATAAATAAATCATCCAGTTCTATTACCTTACGTTTGTTGTGCCTTATTTGCTTCACATCTCCTCATTTTCGTGTTGCTTCGACGTGTACAGTTGTTCCTGGTTCTTAATGTACTCGTGAATGGCTTCTCTTCTGAACCGCCATTGACTGCCAACCTTAAATCCTGGGAGTTTGCCTTGATTAGCTAATCGTACAATAGTTCGGGGATGAATATGAAGCATCTCGCCTACCTGATCGGGGTCAAGAATTTCATCTACCACAAGTATAGAACCTCCTTTTCCAACGTTATGCATACTACATCGTAGCATCTGGGGGAATTAAGACACAGGTGTAGCCATTATTTCTTTGTTGCATGCAGTTGTGCAGTGAAGTTTTTCACTTCTTGGATGTCCTTCCACGGTTCTAGTTGTTGGCGAATATCGTTGATGCGTTGCCATAATGCTGGAGATTTTGCTTGAATCGTAAGCATCAGGGCTTGACGAGCGTAGGCGCATGCCTCCTCTATCTCTTTGCGTTCAATACATGCGCTTGCGATATCGGTTAAAATGTAGCACCGTCGGGAAATAGACGGTGTAGAGAGATGGTTTAACGCCTCACGTAACACCTTATAGGCGGCTTCTGGTTCACCAAATTTCATATGACAAACGCCTCTATACCCTGCATAAAGAGAAGGGCTAAAGGTTGTTAGGTATGGGTCCTCACTTACTACATATTGCTCAGGAACGCGTTCTGCATCATCTAATGCTTTAAAGCAGTCTGTATAGTTCTGTAGGTTTGCCTGTACTTCTGCTTCCACGGCTGCTAACCAAGTACGAGTTGTAGATGTGCCACTATGAGTAGTCAGAAGACGAGCCTCCTGTACCAGTGGTAACGCTTTATCGGCTTGGTCAAGGTGGGTAAGCCTTATAGCAAGGCTTGCTAAACCTACCGCTTCTAGCTGATGATTGCTAGCTTCTCTAGCCGCCTCAATGGAAGCATGGTAGTAAGATTGTGCCGCATTGAAATCTCTCAAATTTGCCGACATACTTGCAGCAATCATAGAGAACTCACCTCCAACAGAGGAAAGTCTTTTTCGTGTGCTGTCAGTAAGTGGACCCTCTAGCAACTCTGTAACACTCAGAAGGTGGTTGACACTATAGTCACGTAACTCACTAGAGACCACTCCGGTAACGTCTGGAATGAGTTGCCAGCTATTTTTTGCCAGCATCTCAAGATGATTGAGTGTTGTTTGATCAATGGTCGAGGGTTGCTTTAATGCTTTTGAAAAACGCTCCCACGGATCAGGATTAAGTATTGTTTGAACTGGTGCAACAAAAGCACCGCTCACAATACCTAACGAGGTTTGAAGAAAATCGCGTCGATCCACGTCTTTATCATCCGATTCCTGTATTTGGTCTTGTAACTCTGTATCTTGAAGAGAGTTACTAGTTACTTGTTCATTGTTATAGTCTTGATCTACTTCACTCACTAAACCCAAATCCAGAGATGATATGTCAAAGTAGTCACTTAAACGCTGTCGTACATCTGGACGGAGTGCTTTCCCGCGCTCCGCGCGTTGGATAGTTGCCAGCCCTAATTGTGTAAAATCAGCCAGTTGCTTTTGTGAGAGGTTATGACGTTCCCTTGCAACTTTCAGTGGATGTATCTTTGTCTCATTCATCCCTCTACCTCAGAGTGTACTCAATTCGCGTAAATTTGTCGATGCATTTTCTCCAAAAAATGGATGTAAGCAAGTATGTGATGTATAAGTGATGGGTTTTATTCACAGGAAAAGTGATGTTCAACAGATGCATTACTGAAGCATCGAAAGCCAAAGTATCGCTTACACTACTATCAGAGGCAACGAACACAAGTTTATCACCATGATTGAGTGCATCGTCTCCAAAGGCTTTCTAAATGTATTTTGTACATTCAAGTACACAATTGTCAATAGAAGGAGGAAACTCATATGGCAATACACAGAAATGTATCTGCACAGACGCCACATCACACCATAGCAATTGCTGAAGGGAAACTCACAATTAGCGGAGACGTAGAAGTGCTTCTATCTGGGGAAACTCTGCTGTTACTTGAAATGCTATTGATATGGCAGTATGGATTTGAGGTCATAACACCAGATGACACTGAGAACTAATCTTGTTGAAGCAGATTGAAAAATTGCGTTCCAATCTGCTTCTTTCTACTTATCATCGGTATATTGATCTGGATCAACTGGCCGAAGAGCCTTGAGACTATCAAGATCGGCTTTTTTATAATAAACATTCCTTGTAATGCCTTGCTTGTAAACCAATATGTGGTTTTCTTTTGCACGGAGACGTAAGGTCTGACGTGAGACGTTTAGATATTCACAAGCTTCAAGAACTGACATATATTCAACATTATCAACCATAATTGGCATAAATCATTCCTCCTTGTCCAAAGCTATGCGTAATATACATCACTCTTGGGAACTACGCAATCATTTATGTCAGATTGCATCTATCGTTATGAGTCTCACACGTAAAATAGATAACAACAAAGCTCTAATTAAAATTTGTTTGAAAACTTATTGACAAACTTGCAAAGTAATGTTACTGTTAGATCAGAAGATACAAGTTAGTCAAAAAAGAAAGGAGAAGACCAGTGGCACATCATGATCCGCAAGCCACCTACAACACGGCCCAAGCCCTCCAAGCCCTGGATAGTCTCTATCATGCCTTCTACGAGGAAGATGGAGGCCAAAGTTACGAGTTCGCCCGCGAGCAGGTCGAACGTCAGATCGCGCAACAAGGCTACACGGTCTCCTATGCCGAGTGCCTCGATGCCGGGGCAGGAGCCGCACGCTACAACTACGGTGGTATGCGCCATGTTCTGGTCCCTCTGCCGATTCTCTAACTGTATGAACATGTGTAGCTTTTCGAGAATGAAACGCAAAGGAGAGACAATGAACGAAGACCAACGAAGAGCGGCAATTCCCGCATTGGATGAACTGACCTCGAAGGCCGCAGACGTGCGAAACGAGTTTGATGCCTTGATAAAGAGTCAGTCCCTCGCCTATCAGAAACGCATCACGCTCGCCTCGAACTCCTCATACCGATTGGTCAATGAGTTGCAACATGCCAGCGATGCCCTCAAGCGGTCCAGCGTTGCCCATATCCAGTCCTACGTGACGCAGTGGTCCCATGATCGCCAGTGGGAGACCGACGAAGAGCAGCCTGATCCAGTGTTTGAGTCCATTCACTATGATGGCGAGAACGTCTGGACGGTTGTGATGACCACGACCACACATGGCAAAGAGCGACTGGTCGTGCATTCGGATACCTCCACCTGGGACGAGGTGTATAGCGCGACCCGCGTGTAAAGGAGGTTCTCATGTCCACTTTCCTTGTCGTCCATCACGATGTGAGTGCGTTCTGCCAGACCTGCCCTGATGTGCAGGTGGTAACAAGCGCCCTCAAACCGCTCGGCTTTTCGGTCGCTTTCCACATGGAGGCCGACCATCGGAACGCGTACCTGCAGCTTGCCCCCTTGCCTGAACAGTGCCACTATGACGGTCCCTTCGGCATGAGTGTGGTGTACCTGGCTGGCGAGGATAGCGACCTCAACGCCGATGAGGACCGCGACCCCAATACCCTGAACGCATTTCCGGCTCATGCCTCCCGTTTCTGGTGCTACTGTGGGGCCGAGTCCCACGCGCTGTTTCAGCACACCCTCGACACGCTGGCGACGGCCTTCTCGCTCTCTTGGGAGCCACTAGTTGCCAATGTCTCTGCGTTTCCCTCAACCGTTGTCCCCTCTGATTTACAAGCTGTTGCGTAGGAGTTTCCGACGATGAGCCATACCCGTACACGCCGTTCCAATCGCCAACGCGTTCGTCCGTTGCTCACTCTGTATGCCGTCCCTGTCGTGCTACGTTGTCATGCGTGTTCACAGCGTACCTCGCTCACTTGCTACGGCTGTAGCAAACCGGTGTGTGTGCGTCATCATGCCACCCGCTCTATTGCTCATGCTGTCGTCCTCTGCATTGATTGTGCTGGTGCAGGATTGCCTGTTCTGACGTGTGCCTGCTAGGTGCTGAAAAGAAGGAGTATTCTCATGGCGAAGACATCGAAGAAAGAGCAACGACACCTCGTCCTTGTTCCACCACCTCCGCCGATTGCTTGGGCGGAGCGGTGTTCGATCTGTGGCGAGTACGTGGGGCGTGAGGGGTTTGAACAATGCTCCATCTGTGAAAGAGATGTCTGTAGTTTGTGCATTATCGAGACCTCTGTGCATGGTGATGTCTGTGTTGAGTGCGTCGAATAGTCGAAGGAGAACCTGCTTATGATGTTTCACCTGGATATCCAAACCTTGCTCGTGATTATTCTGGTCTGCCTGCTGATCGGCGTTCTCGTCGGAGCGAGCTTGACCCGTCCACGTTCCTACCCGCGTTCGTCGCGTTGGGAGGAGTAAGGCTCAATGACTGTTGTCCCTTCTTCATTGAACACTGAGACCTTCCATCTTGAAAGGAAATGAACGTGTCAACAGAAAAAAATTCACCACATGCGACTGTCCCTCTCATGCGAGAGCAGTTTCACCGAGTGCATCACCGACTCGGCTCTAGCCCCTTGATTCTGTGGTTCCTGGGTGCCTTGTCGTTGCTCATGTGGGCAGCAGCATCCGTCGTGCAAATCCAGACCAGCGAATACTTAGCGTTGGGCAATGCCAATCGGGTCGCAGGGGTCGCATGGGCGATTCTCCTACAGCCCTGGTTGATGATTACGGGTCAAGCCCCTATCGGGCTGGTGACGAGTTGGGTGTATGGCTGGGTCGTGGAACTGGTGACGCTTGTCTTCGCTCTGGCTCTTTCAGTGGCGGTGGTCAAAATTTCGGCAGCGAACCCCCATCTTGCGAAGTGGTTTGTCATCTTTGGTGCGGCTCTCATCTTGCTCAATGGATGGGCCGACTATTCCTCATCCCCTGGGGGAAACATCTTAGTGCAATTTCTGATTGCGTTGGCTATCGGTGGGATTGTCGTGGTTGGCTTGCCTTTAGGCATTGGCCTCCTCGAAAAGGGATTTGAGGAGTTATAACCATCATGGCAACAAAAGGGCAAAAGTTACTTGCGGCAGGAACTGCCGCGTTAATCGCTGAACCAGCCCTCGCCCTCGCACATACGGGCGGCGTCGGCGCGATTGTCGGGCTTGCGGTAGGGGCGATTGCCTATGTTGTCGTTGAGGATGTTGAGCGAGCGACGGGTAGGGAGCTTTCCCTACCCACCTCGAAATCATCCGAGTGGGGGCAGCAAGGCCAGGACGATGCACAACCACACAAACATTCGCTTGCCTACCGACTCTTTCATGGGAAAAGTACGCGAGAGACCATTATGCCGGATGACCAGGGTGAGGCCGAAGCGACCAATGAGTATGCAGATCGCAATGCGGAGAGCGGTGCGTCTTCTCGGCAAGATGAACTCCTCCGTCTTGGCTCTCTTGCCAACATCGGCAATGAGGCGCGATTTGACCCACATATGGATGATCTGCTCGGCAATGGGTTGATTGTCGCGGGTGTACAGGGCATGGGCAAGTCGAATATTGCCGCGCTGGTCCTAGAAAGCGCGTCCCGTTGTGACATGCCCGCCATCATGTTTGACCTGAAACGCGAGTACCATACGATTGTCGATGTCGCCCCCAACGCGATAAGAGCAGGTCATGGGTCCTTACAAGGCTCTCTTGCTGGCTACTTTGCACTCACCGAGGAAAATGCTGGTGGGTTCGCACAATTGGTGATGACAGGCAAGCATCAAGCCATCATCGACCTGCCAAGTTATGGAGAGGATTTGAACGTCTGTGCGAAGGTGATTACCGCCGTTCTCAAAGCATTCGTGAAGTGGTCAAATGGTCTTAGCGATGAAGACCGCCTTCCCTGTCTGATGATGCTTGATGAAGCGCAGGTCTTCCTTCCCCAGAATCAGCAATTGTCAACGCTCAGTAACGAGACGATCAACGCGCTGCAAGCAGCCTTCTGGAACATGTGCAACATGGGTCGCTCCATGGGCTATACCGTGTGCTTCTTCACGCAGTCCATCGCCAACTTGCAAAAGTGGGCCATTAAAAATTGCCAGTGCAAGATTGTCGGGAGACATGTTGAGAAGAACGATCTGGATCGGTGTGTGGAGGAGGTCGATGTGGAACTGGTCACGCGAGAGCACATCAAGACGATGCCCAAAGGGGTCGGTGTGGTCATCAATTTCACGCCCTCACAGCTACTGGTGAAGTTTGATAAGCGTGTCTCGCGTCATGTCTCCAACACGCCCAACGTAGCACGTTTACGCCAACCAATAAAAGAGCAACGCGTCGCACGTCCACAGGTGCAACCATACACACCACCCGCTGAAAACGAGCGTTTACAATCTGCTCAACCCATTTACACAGAAGATGGAAATGGAAATGAGAAAATGCCCATTTACACGCCTACTTATGCCTCTGTAAATGGCTCTACAAGCGGTTTAGAGGTACCAGCACAAAAAGGTCATTTACATTTACTGGTAAATGAAAACGCGCCAGATTTTGAGCGTAGAGAGGATGGGGGCACCCCTGTAAATGTAAATGTAAATGAGGAAACACGAACGATGATTAAGCGACTGAATGAGATGAAAAATGAGTTGAAATTGACACATGGGGCTATCGCAAAGGCCGTCAAGTTGAGCGGACGCGATTATCCGATCTATAAAGCAGTGTGCAAAGAGATGGGCATATCCACAGAGAAAGAGGCGTAGTCATGGCACAACTAGCACAGCACAACGACAACAATCAGGCTAGCATCTTCTGGCATCAGCAGATGGACAAGCATCCCAACATCTTCGGCGTTCTCAGCACCTTTGTCGCCGTTGCAAGCTTCTTTCTCAATGGGCATGTCATCGTGTGGCTGGGGCGATGGGTGATCCGCGTCAGTGGCTACATCTCAGAAACCTCGTTGATGTTCGCGGTTCTCTGGATTACCTGTACCAGCATCGCGCCCGACCTCATCAAGCTCGTCATCAGTGAGCAGATGATGCAACGCCTCGTCTGGCTCGCGTTTATCGTGCTGGCAATCATTCCTGAAATCATCCTAGCGAACGCGATTGTGAATGCAGTGAGCCACTGGATGGTCGTGGCACGACATCAGCGCAGCGTGACCGCCTGGATATGGGCAATTCTCTTCACGGTTCCCACCATCCTCTTCTTCGTTCTGACCGCGATCACCCTCAATACGCTGGGTGCTAATGGGGGCAATATCGTTCAGGCCAGCACCAGTACCTTGAACCTGCGCCTGGACACAGGGTGGATGTATGGGCTGCTAGAAATGACGTATGCCGGAGTCAAAATGTTCATGCCACAGTACGCGCATCGTGCCACGTCCCCTGCGATGCAGTCTGACGTGCCAACGCCAGAAGCATTTGTACAACAGGTGATGCCACTGTTGCTGGAACACCTCAACGGACTCAGAGCCACGTTGATTGCTGACATCACGCCGTTGCTACCGACTGTGGAGCCAGTCAACTACGACCATCTTGTGACATCGCTGGCACCGGAGCCAGTCAATTATCAACGCATCGCTGAGACGGTGGCACCACTTCTGGTAGCACGCTTGACACCGGAGCCACTCAATTATCAGATGTTGGCTCACCAGTTAGCACCACTGGTGGCACCAGAGCCAGTTGCTCTTGACTACCAGGAAATGGCGAATGCGGTGGCACCGCTCTTACACCCCTCGTTTGTCGAGGTTCACCGCACCATCATCGAGGAGGTCAAGGCTCTCGTTCCACGTCCCTCGGTTCAGGCACCGCTCTCAGTTCCTCAGATCGAGGCTGTAGCAACGTCTGTGCAATCGTCTCAGGCCGAGCAGGAAGGAGTCGAGACCGACACCGATGCAGAGCGCGATGTCCGGCTAGAGGCGGCGTTTACCAGACTGCTTGCCGAGGGAAAGAAGGTCTCAGGTCGCGCTCTGTCCGAAGAGGCGCGGTGCAATCGAAAAGCCGCGACCCAGTGGTTCCAAGAGACCCATCCAGAGTACAGCGTGGCGAAGGGTGTTGCTCAGAGTCAGGATGACCAGGACGAACGAGTCGTGGCACCGGAGCCAGAGCCAGCAGTCGATGCCGAGAGAGGAGTACCAGAGGTGGCACCGGAACCAGCGATTGCAACGATGGACGTGGCACCGGAGCCAGAGGGTAGTCTGAGTGAAGTGGACTCACCAGGGGCGATGGAGGCCACTGATTGGAGCCAGCAATCGGAGCCAACGACTGAGGAGATGGTGGTGGTCCCTGTGGACATGGAGCCAGAAACCAGCAGCGTATAGGAGCCAGTTCCGTCAACGCGGGTGGACGGTGCTGATCCCGTCCCTGGCAGTTCAACCAGACTTTGTAGTGTGTTTATCGACAACAAAGAAGAGAAAGTGAGCAAGAATCCATGACCATTCTAACCTATCAACACGACGTGACTCCATCGGTTGGCGACGAGCCACGCGAAGACTTTCACCTCTTGTGTGACGGACGCCCAACGGGACTCGGTTACTTTGTTGATCCAGCCCCAAATCGGCCATCGAATACTTTTACAGTGCAGGTGGATGGGGGATAGGTGCAGCGCGTCGCTCTCAGTCGATCTGACGATGACAAAGACCGCTACATGCTGGTTCATGTGCCAAGCGGGATGACGTTTCACTCCTTTTTCTACCAAGAGGCGCATGTCAAGGCGCATGCAGAAGCGATTCTTGCCATTGGACTCGACTGGACACAACCCGTTGAGAGGTTACAGAAGCACCCGTTGTGGGCCGAGATGGGGCGACGAAACAAGGAGATTGTCGCACATATTCTCGGAGTCTCAGCCCTCTTCTAAGGGCAATCAGGAGGACAAACACCGATGAAAGGACGAGGGCGACGAGCGGCAACAAAACAGCAGCCGATCACGCCGTACTACACGCCTCTGGTGGGCGCGGTCACGACGCACAAGCGGCTTGATGAGATGACCACGAGCGAAGGCCGTCTGTGGGTGCAAGGGTTGCGCGACCGCTTACAGCAGAAGATGCAACGCGAACGCGACTACTTAAACCGACGAGCAGCGCGGGGCACGCATACCCCGACTGATGAAGCCTACGAACACGATCAACGGTTAGAAGCCGAACTCATGGCCTTGTTAGAGGGCCTTGAGCGAGGCTTAGCAGAACAGGAAGGATAACAGGCCGTGAACGAACAGGAGAGAAGCGACCAGGTGGTGCTTGAGCATTTACAACTGACACGCACCCATATTGCGGAACAAACCCCGAAGTTTCTCGCGCAATTTGCAACGTTTCTTGAGAACACGAACGACCCGACAGGACTCAAACTCTCAAACGTACGGCTGGCGACACAGTTTCTCAAACAGGGCTTTGAACGAATAGATGGCTTGCTTGACATCCTTGAGCAGCAACGGGAAGGTCACACAGAAAATGAGTAAACAGAAACAAGCTTCCACCCTGGACCCGTATCATTATCGTCCTGATGATCTGGAACTTGGGGTGGATGGTGTCTCACGCTTTGTGCAGGACAAAATTGACCACATGCAGTACATGTTGGCGCACCATGAGGTCTACACCGATCTGAGCCAACGAGCTGATGCCAACGTTCTCTGGACGCTCCAGCGCATCGTCGAAGTGTTGCCCGACTCGCTCCATGTGCAGGTGGTCATACTCTTAGACTTGCATGCCCAACTGCAATGCCCCCTATTGGGAAAAGGATTCGCGTTGACCGTCTCATCACGGCATTTCTTTGAGGAGGTTGCATGACCACAGCACACCACAGAGACCATTTTCAGGCACCAACGTTCGCCCCTAGCCTGGCAGCTTCAACAGCGAACGTTGGTGGTGAGATACAGACCGCTCAGGATGAGCGGAATGCCCGTACCCATTCTATCATGAATGGGTTTACGAGCGCGGGTTGGATGTCCCTGACCGCTCTGCTTGCCCATACCGTCTACACTCTTGGCTATCGCGCTAAGGGAGCGATGGAGCAGGTCGAGATGTTGGTACGCGAACACGACGCGATGGTGTTGGACATTCGCACCATGCCACGCTCACTCTACTACCCACAGTGGAACCGCAAGCAGTTGGAGGCCCGTTTCGGACTCCAGCACTACGATCACCTGGAACTCTTGGGCAATGTCAATTACCCGTTTCCAGACCGTCCCATTCAATTGCAGGATGCACAAAACGGGCTATTGTGGCTCTGTGTCTATCTGCAACGCCGCGATGTGGTGCTGCTGTGTGGGTGCCCCTGTCTCTCGATCTGTCATCGCTCCCATGTCTGCCAACTCCTGCATCGGCAGTTCCCAGCACTCTCCATTGCACATCTTATAACGCGAACTGACGGAAGCTGGGACAAGCTACGACACGACGAGGTGCAAGCATGACGACACACGAAATTGCACAACTCTGTCGCGAACTTCACCTGACCGCTCTCGGTAACAGCGAGCGTGTTACGTTCACGGCTCTTAGAGAGAACAGCGAGAAGCCAACCATTCACACCTTTTCGTTCGCTGAGAACGCGCAGGAGTGTCTAGATCGCAAGAAAGCCGAGGTGCAAGCATGATGCAGATGCCCTTAGAACAGCACAAGACGTGCCCTCGGTGTGGCTTCACCAAAGCCATCCTCATCATGGACTTTTACGGCACCTTACCACAACTGGATATCCTGGGCTATCCGCAATATCACTGCCCACAGTGTGCCAACACCTTTACGGCTCTTGACGAACCACCCACGACCACCGTCAACGAGCCATCTGCGACACCAGAGAAGGAGGGCAACGAGCATGGGCACAACTAGCATAGAATGGACGAACCGGACCTGGAACCCCTTAACCGGGTGTAGCCGCGTGTCCAATGGCTGCCGCGAATGTTATGCATTCGCGCTACACGACCGACGGCATGCCCTGTATGTGCAGAATAACGGATTGTGGCGACCTGATGGCCCTACGATGCCCAAGCAATACGCGCAGCCCTTCAACACGATCCAGTTGCTTCCTGACCGCTTGGAGCAGCCCTTGCACCTCAAAAAACCGCAGAAGATATTCGTCAATTCGATGTCGGATCTGTTTCACAAAGATGTGCCGGATGACTACATTGTGCGCGTGTTCGAGATCATGAACCGCGCTCACTGGCATACCTTCCAGGTCCTCACCAAACGACCCGGACGCTTGCGCCGCATGACTTCGACGTTGCCCTGGTCCTCCAACATCTGCATTGGGGTGAGTATCGAAAGTGACCCGTTCACGCCACGCGCTGATGTCGTCCGGCCTATTCCTCTCTCAATCCGCATGGTGTCCTTAGAGCCACTCTTGAGTGCGCTGCCCTCGCTCGATCTCACAGGCATTGATTGGGTCATTACCGGGGGCGAGAGCGGTCCCAACGCTCGCTCTTGTGACCCGGAGTGGGTTCGGGAGATACGAGACCGTTGTGTCGAGCGAGGTATCGCCTTCTTTTTCAAACAATGGGGAGGCCGGACTTCAAAAGGCGGTGGGCGAGTTCTCGATGGGCGCACCTGGGATCACTTTCCCGTATCGCGGGAGGTGACGATATGAGTCTGACCCTTGCAGACCTCTTAGAGATGAAAGCCACGATGTCTGTGCCGAGTACCATGTGTCTTGTCGGCTCGACGAGCTTCTCACAGGTGTATCAGGAGGCCAACCAGCGCGAGACGTTGGCGGGTAGGATTGTGTTGACGATTGGGTGTGATACGAAGTCTGATGCGATGCTCAGGTTGACCACAGAAGACAAAATACGTCTCGACCTCTTGCACCTGCACAAGATCGACCGTGCCGACGAGGTGTTGGTGTTGAATGTGGGTGGCTATGTGGGCGAGTCTACCCGACGCGAAATCGAGTATGCACGCATGCTGGGCAAGGTGCTGCGCTGGCTGGAACCGGAGGTGGATGCATGACCAGAATGAGGAGACCACTTCGACTCTTATCCCTTTGCTCTGGCATTGGTGGCATCGACTACGCATGGTCACATCTGCTCGGACAAGAGATTGCGGGGCAGGTCGAGAATGACCCCTATTGTCAGGCCCTCTTGCAGCAGCGGTGGCCTGATGTGATGAAGCGTTCGGATATTCGAGAGGTACAGGGCGATGAGTTTGGACCAATTGATGTTGTGGCAGGAGGAGTCCCTTGTCAACCGTTCAGCCTGTCAGGACAACGACGAGGCACGCAGGATGACCGTCACCTCTGGCCTGCAGCTTTTGCCATTATTGAGAGAGGTCGGCCCGCTTGGGTGCTTATCGAGAATGTGTTTGGCTTCGTCAGCCTGGCACTCGACCTCGTTCAAGCTGACTTGGAAAGCGCGGGCTACACCACACAAGCGTATGTACTTCCGGCTTGTGCCGTCGGTGCGCCCCATATCCGAGAGCGCGTCTTCATCGTGGCGCACACCACAAGCCCACGACGCCAAGATCAGTATGCTGCAACGGGGATATACCACCGATCTGAACCATCAAGTGCAGATATGGCCTACCCCATTGGCAGGGGATGCGGAACATGGAGGACCCAACGCGCGGGACAGTCAAGGTCGCTACTCCTTGACGGGGGCGGTGCATCATGCATGGCCTACCCCTGTAGCACTGGACGGGGGCAGTGGACGAACCAATCGCAGCCTCAGCCCGAATGCCGCGGAACGTCCGACGTTGGCGATGATGGCCCGCAAGGGGACATGGCCTACGCCCACCGCCAACGACAGCAAGAACGCGACCTTGCCACCGGGAGCCGCCAATCGAGACTCGTTACCAGGGGCACTCATGCAGATGGAGACTCCGCACAAAGGCCATCTCAACCCCGAATGGGTGGAGGGGCTGATGGGGTTTCCGAAGGGGTGGACAGCCATCAATGGCCCTCTGCCCCGAATCAAGCGCAAGAGGAATGGGAGCCGTCGCGCACGATCCCGTACAAACTCCCATATCGAGCTGCTCGACTCAAAGCGTTAGGCAATGCGGTGGTGCCCCAACAGGTCTATCCCATTTTGAAAGCGATTGTCGAAATCGAACAGGCAGCACAGGAGGTGAGCGCATGAATACAGCACTGTGGGGTAATGTTGCAGCCCTTCCCATGAGTGACACCTCCAACGAGTGGTACATACCTGCGGTGTATGTCGAAGCAGCACGCGCCGTCATGGGTGCAATTGACCTTGACCCAGCCTCGTGCGATGCTGCTAATCAGACGGTCAAGGCTACACGCTACTACAGCAAAGAGGAGAACGGTCTTGCTTGCCCCTGGTACGGGCGCGTCTGGTGCAATCCACCCTATACGCAGGTGGTTCCAGGGCAAAGCAGCATCAAGGCATGGGTGAGCCGAGCGCATCATCTCTATCAGGAAGGCAGCATCGAACAATGCGTGTTGCTCATTCCTAATGACACCTCAACGAAATGGTTTGAGTGGCTCTGGTCGTATCCGGTGTGCTTTCCCCCCAAACGGATCAAGTTTCTCATTCCAGGCAAAAAGGCCGAGCAACCGACGTTCGGCACCTGCTTTGTGTATTTAGGAGGACGCGAACAGGCATTCATCGACACCTTTGCTCGCTTTGGCTCGGTGGTCCGTCGGGTCTCGCCTTCCACGTCTCAGGCTCTTCCGACCTTGTGGAGTCAGGCAGAAGAAGAGGTGAGCGCATGATCGGGACCACACCAATCATCGAACCATTTAGTAAGTATCCGGGGGCCAAGTGGCGCATCGCTAGCTGGATCGTCTCGCTGTTTCCGCCACACCTACACTACGTCGAGCCGTATGCAGGGAGCGCGGCCTGCTTCTTCATGAAGACGACTGCTCGCCATGAGGTGTTGAATGACCTCAACGGCTCGGTGTGTACCCTGTTTCGAGTCCTCAGAGAGCGATGTGACGAGTTAGCCGAGGCTATCGCGCTCACGCCCTGGTGCGAGGAAGAGTACTTGCGCTATGAACGGGACTGGTACCACGAGGATGACGTGGAACACGCCCGACGTTTCTTAGTGCGTTTATGGCAAGCGCATGGGGGCACCATCTATCAGACGAGTGGGTGGAAGCACAACGGCCTCAACGGGCGTGCCTATCCGGTGCGGTTGTGGCAGAAGCTGCCAGCGCGATTATTAGCAACCGTAGACCGTTTACGTGATGCCGAAATCCGCCAACAACCGGCTCTCGACCTGATCCGGTACTATGATGCCCCGAATGTGTTGCTCTACGTCGATCCACCCTATCTGTTATCGACGCGTGCCCGCAAATACTACCAGTTTGAGATGACCGATGCTGACCATATGCAGTTGCTTGATGCTCTGGACGCACATACGGGCATGGTGTTGCTCTCTGGCTATGCCCATCCCTTGTATGATGAACGGCTTGCACACTGGCAACGGTTGACTTTCTCGACGGTAGCGGAACATGGTAAGCAGCAAACCGAGGTGCTGTGGATCAATCCACGCGCCGTGCAGCACCAGCAACTCTCGTTTGTGAGTCAAGGCGGTGAACGATGGTGATGAACATTCCTACGAGGAGATTATATATGCACAATGCCAGATTTCGGCAACACGCTCGATTGGCTCTCTGCCTTCGCTTCGTCAAGTGCAGCGATCACAAACCTAGCGGAGCTATTCCAGCGTCTCTCTCACATGCATCGCTGCATACGACCTTGATTGGCAGTGCTGCCAACGAGTGCAGCGATACCTTCGGTGAACTCACCCATACGCTACCAATAAGTGCAGCGCATGGGCATCAGAAGTGCAGCGCGTGGGCAGCATTCGTGCATCGTTGCCCTGCTATGCTTCGGCTGGTGGTTGTACCCCAATCCCATGCGGTGCGCCCCAACGTGCTGCACCTCAAACAGAAAGGAGTCATCTGCTATGGCTCGTGCGCGTAGTCTTCCTTCGGACTTTTTGAAGGACCCTGACATTATCACGCTTGCTGGCAATGATGAGTGCCTCATCCTGATTGGTCTCATCTTGAATGCCGACGATTATGGACGGGGGATTGCTCATAGCCTCCGCTTAGGCCGTGAAATCCGAGGGTATTCCGAAGAGCACATCGAGATCGCTTTGCACGCGTTGGAAGCGGCTGGCCTCCTCACACTTTATGAGGTGGGTCGCTTTCGCTACTATAGCCTTCCACGATGGCGCGAATGGGAGAAATTGAGCGATCCCGCCAAGTCGAAGTACCCAGCACCGCCCGATTCCTCCGAAACCGAGAGTGATCCAGCGGAAATCCAAACTTTCTCCAAGAAACCCAAAGAAAGTTTGGGAAACCGCAGAAATCCGCAGGAATCTGTCCTAGAAGAAGAAGGGGAAGCAGAAAGGGAACCTGAAAGAGAAACAGAAGGTGATGAAGAGCGATTGCCTCCTAATGTGACCAGCTTCCCCACCGCTCACGCCGCTGCCAACGCCACCATGTCTGTGCAAGAGGTGGAAGAGATGACCCGTCAGGTCGCCCCTATCCTCAAGTTATGCGTCAGTGATGCCCTCAGACGACTGGTGCAGGAGTATGGGCATGACCCGTTGCTGTCCCTGTTGGTCGAGGCGGATGCCGCTCGTGAGTGGATCGACGACACCCGACGGCGCAACCGCAAAGGGCAGCGCATGTCCCCCGCCTTTTTCCAGCGCTGGCTCAAACGCGAACGGGAAGGGGTCAAGCAGCGACAGGCAGCAACCGGTACCACCGGAGCCGATGCATTCTCAACGCCACATCCTGCCACTGCACCACCACGATCACCAGGGGCAACGAAACCCCCAAGCTTGATGAACTTAGAACAACACTATCAGACCGCCGCTAAGGGCGAAGAAGGAGACCCATTGTGATAACCAAACTTTTACCTTGCAACCAAGAGGCCGAACAAGGGGTATTAGGCAGTCTCATCATTGACCCGGAGGCGATTGCCCTGGTTGCCGAGTGGCTCACGCCGGAGGACTTCTACCGTGACGCCCATCGCACGCTCTACGGCACCATCCTCGCCCTCTACGAGCAACGCCTGCCAGCAGACTTCATCACCGTGTGCGACGAGTTAGAGCGCAACGGCAAAATTGACGAGGTAGGCGGTCCGAGCTACGTCACCTCGCTCATCAATCAGGTGCCGACCAGTGGCAACATCGAACCGTATGGGCGCATTGTGCGTCAGAAGGCCATCTTTCGCCGACTGGTTCACGCGGCAGGCGAGATTGCGGCGCGTGCCTACCAGGAAGAGCCGGACGCGCTGGAATGGGCCGAACAGACCATCTTTGCCCTCGGACAAACGGGGACAGCGTCCGACTTCACGAAGGTTGGGGACGTGATGACAGACTGCTTGCAGCAGCTGGACACGGTTCACGACCAGCACCAGCAGATCATCGGCATCCCGACCGACTTTCGCCCCCTGGATGTCGCGCTTGGTGGATTGCAACGTTCTGACCTGATTATCCTGGCCGGGCGTCCCGGCACTGGCAAGACAGCATTGGCCTTGAACATTGCCGCCAATGCCGCCGCCTCTCCCCGGCAGGCGCGGGTTGCCATCTTCTCGTTAGAGATGGGCACGCAACAATTGGGGGTACGTTTACTCGCCATGCGTTCACACATCGACCAGCAACGGCTCAAGATGGGCTGGGTGCATGACGAGGAATGGGAACGTATTCTCAATGCATCGGGTGAACTGGCACAGTATCCCATCTGGATTGATGAAACGGCGGGGGTGTCGCTGGCGGCGATGCGAAGTAAGGCGCGTCGCTTACAGGCGCAACAAGGGATCGACCTCATCATTGTGGACTACTTGCAACTGATGCATGCCACCCAGGAGGGCAAACGCTACGCCAATCGTGAACAGGAGATCGCCGAGATTAGCCGAGGACTCAAAGGCATCGCCAAAGAACTCAACGTTCCGGTCCTGGCCTTAGCCCAACTGTCTCGCGCCGTCGAGAGCCGTCAATCGAAGGTGCCACAACTCTCAGACCTGCGTGAAAGCGGAGCCATTGAGAACGATGCCGACGTGGTGCTGTTCATCTACCGCGACGAACTGTACGAGCCAGAGTCGGAGGCTAGAGGCACCGCCGACATTATCATTGCCAAGCATCGCAACGGGCCTGTGGGTACCATTCGCCTGGGCTTTGAGGCGAGTCAGACCCGCTTCAAGGATTTGGAGGTGTCGCCATCGTAACCAATCGCCTTCTCGTGTTTGTTGTTTTGATTTTATGCTGAAAGGAAATGCCTATGCCACGCAAGAAAAGAGAGTCAACGGTGAGGCCGTTGTTGCTCACCATTCCAGATGTTGCCACGATGCTCCAGGTGTGCGAGAACACGGTGTACCATCTCATCTATGATGAAGGGCTGCCCTCACTGACGCTTGGCGACAAAGAGAATGCACCACGTCGCGTGCATCCTACCTCACTTGCCGAATGGTTGAAGAGTCGAGAGCAGCAAAAGAGCGCGTAACGAATCGTCGAGCCAGCCGCTAGGTATTCCCTCCTTTTCTGAATGGCTAGCGGCTCTTTCAAGGCACAACACGTTGAGCAGACACCAGGATGACTAGAAAAGAGTGCGTAGGATGAGCAAGAGAAGGCTTGATGGAAGAAAGATGAGTTGTTGTCCCTCTCTGGCGACAGAGCGCAAAAAACGCATTGTAGAGAGTAGTTCCCATAGACAAAGGAGTAGCCCATGACCAAACGCAAAAAGGCAGGCAAACGAGGACGTGGTGAAGGCTCGGTCACGCATCGCAAAGATGGACGATGGCAGACCTCGATGATATTGGAAGGCAGAAAGCGCAAGTATTTCTATGGTGAGACCCAAGCTGAAGCTTTGGAGAAGTTGCACATTGCTCAGGAACAACAGCGACAAGGCAAACTTGCAACAGGGCCACAGCAAACGGTCGCGCAATTTCTGGAAGACTGGTTAGAGAATGTGCATCGACATAAAATCCGTGAGACTAGTTATCTCATTTATCGAGGTCATCTCAACCTTCGTGTTCTCCCTGCCTTTGGACACATTAAGTTGAAGAACTTAACAGCGTATCACATTGAGACTCTGTACAGCAAAATGCAACAAAAAGGGCATAAAGCTGAGACAATCAGGTCTCTTCATCGGATGCTGCATAAAGCATTTGGCGATGCGGTCCGTTGGAAGCGTCTCTCTCACAACATCTGTGACGATGTGCAGCAACCTTCGGAAGAAGAGTTTGAGATGCAACTACTCACACAAGAGCAGGCAAAGGTGCTGATTGAGACCGTAAAAGGGACTCCCTTAGAGGCGATCATCCCTCTGGCACTTGGAACCGCACTACGGGGCGGAGAGATTCTCGGACTTTTGTGGAGCCATATAGATTTTGAGGAGAAAAGCCTGACGGTGAAGCGAACGGTGTATCGTATTCCGAAGCAGGGCGTAGTGGCATCGGAGCCGAAAACTGCAAAAAGTAAAAGTAAACTCTTGCTTCCTCAATTTGTGATTGATGCCCTTATTCTGCATCGTGAAAGGCAGGTGCAAATGCGACTAAAAGCAGGGGGCAAGTGGGAAGAGCATAATCTTGTCTTTACCAATTTGGTAGGAAAGTTTATGAGTCGTCAGTATCACCTTGGGACAAAGTTCAAGCAAATGCTCAAACAAGCAAATCTTCCAGATATGCGCTTCCACGACTTGAGACATAGTGCTGCAACCATTTTGCTGGAAATGGGAGTTCATCCGAAGTTAGTCCAAAACTTGCTTCGCCATGCAAAGATTGCGACAACAATGGATCGGTATTCTCATGTGAGACCGAAGATGCAGCGTAAAGTCATGGATGATCTCGACACATTGTTTCTGGACAAATAAGGACTCGTTAACCGTAAATGGAGGGCGTATGATGTCAAAGGTGATGTCAAAAGCCCTTTCCCCTTTGTTGGTCTTGACTGAGAACATGTGCAAAAGTCGATTTTTGCTCCTTTGACAACATATTTTGACAGCAATTGGCTATCTATGCGAAACGGACGAAAAAGTATGATGTGCTATTTAAGAAGACAAATATCGTGCATTCCTGAATGTAAACCAAGCAACTACAAGACTTGGTTCAAATTTTTCCACGCCTTGTTCAGTAGATTTCAGTGCAACCTCTTGTCCTAAAAGAGATATTGTCTCTATCCATCCTTGTGTATCTGACTCTCTCCCAAAGCAAATCGCAAATATACCTATACTTCTTTCTCGTACCATATAAGCTGAGAGCCAGCGGAAATACTCCATCAATCTGCTCTGCGTTGCTTTATATCTTGGTGACTCAGAATGTTTCGCATCTCCAATAAATAAGATGTTTTGCTTTGAATTCATACGCAAGACATCTGGTCTCCGTCCATCAGGAAATTGTCCACCAAAGGATTCTCTACAACCTAGGAGTATTGCGAGAGTATTGAGGAACTGTACCCTATCATCATGTATAGTCAAATCTCTGCTATTATGAGAAATATAAGCAGTAATTTTATTTTTCATGTTTCATTTCCTAGTATTTGATTTAAATTGATCACTTCTTCTATCATTGTCTTTCTCGTTATAGGCTCCTTGACCCGATCTGCAAGAAGTGCTTGTGCGTCTCGCTCTTTTCTAATGAGACGCTCGTATTCCTCAACCTCAATCGTTTTTTTACATAAGAGAATTAGGTATTCTGCGTCTCGGGTTTGACCTCTTCTATGTATTCGGTCTAGGCTTTGGAGATAGTGAGCCGCCTGATTAGACATAGATTCATATATGGCGAAGCGAGCTTTATGAAGCGTCAGTCCCGCTCCTGCTGCTGCGGGGTTAGCGACAAATAACATTGTTTTGTTATCTTCCTGAAACTTACGGACTCCTTCTCGGCGTGCTGCTACATCGCTAACTGTGCCGTCGTATCTCACCGGATTAAAACGGCTGTATCTAGTCACTAAAGCGTTAATAGACGCGGTGTAGAATGACCATAATATGACCTTCTCTCCTTTTCTGACAATTATATCTTCCAAAAGACTATCGAGTGCTCGCAATTTGGCAGGTACTTCAGTATAGCCTTTCGCAAGCGAGACGGGGTTTGAGCATATTTGTAAAAGCGCACTTCGTCTTGCAAGGAATGATCCTAGGTGTCTAAGGAATGTGTTATCATCAGTAGCTTGCAAATCAAGAATTAAGTCTTCTAGTGCAGCTGCATAGAGCCTACGTTGTTCAGGTTCTAAAGTGAGAAGGACGCGATGAAACTTCTTCGCTGGAAGGTCTGGAAGAACTTCACTCTTTAAATGACGGATAAAGAGTCCTTGTTTTTCAATAGTCTGTTGGATAATGCTGAGTGCAGCTTGTCTATCCTCTGGAACACTTACATTAGCAAATGTTAGGCCAAAATCAACTATATTGAATTGCTGAATGAGATCTTGAGGCTCATTCGGTGCCGGTGTACCACAAAGTACAAATGCTCGACCGCACCATTCACGTAGTCGCCGTACCGCTCGTGTTCTTTTCGCATCTAGACTTTTGACATAAAATGACTCGTCTACAACCAACACCGCACGTTGGTTGTAGTGATGAAGCAATGTCTGTAATTCCTCTTCCATAGAAACGACTGTCTCAAAGTTAGTTACAAGTACATCAGCATCTGAACCTATAGCTGTTTTCTTCTGTTGACGTGTACCGCTAATGATCTTGACCTTATAAAGATCACCTCTGAATTTTCTGAAATCATTCGGCCATTCTGGGATCATACTTTTCGGTGCTACAATAAGCACGAAGTCTACCTGATCTCGAGCTACAAGCACATCAAAAGCAAAAATGAGCGTAACTGTCTTACCTGCCCCTTGTTCATCAAAGATACATAAGCCATAACCCTCAGGTAGAGTCATAGCGGCAACATTTACCCACTGATGATTGTCCAGTACGTCTAGCCCTTTATTATTGGTCAAGTAGCTTTCTGCAATATCTCTTCCACCAGCGCGAAGTTTGTCAACCTCATTGAATAACTTACTATGTACTTGCTTCACACGCAGTCTGTTATAAACGAAGAGCTGGGCTTCTGTACTCCATCGTAGATCTACGCCTACTTGTATATCATGAAGAGCATCGGCATCATGTGATGCTAGCCATATTCCATCAGCTGAGTTGTGTATGTTCACTGAAGGAAGTGCATCTTTAAGTATTCCACTTAAAGCATACTGATCTCTCATGCGACGTGGAGTGATAACTACACGATCTAGTAGTTCAGACGTTCGGACATCAGCGGTGATCATTTCTCCTCGTTGTACAGTCATACCTCACTATCCACTTCATTTAGAATTGCGGCAGCCTGATTTCCTACTAGCTTGAGAGCTTTCAATAATCGCTTTAGGGTTTCTTTATTCATGTGATCCCGGAACGCTTTTACAGGTAATTCTTCAAGCCACTTTACAAAAGTATCAATTCTCGTATTGACACCTACTGAACGCATTTCTGCACTCTGAGTTCTTGCTATAGTCATCGCATTCTCAAGTTGGTTGTCGGCAACCTCCAAGTCACTTTCTTCTCTGGCGCGTTTCAGTAGATCACGGGCTTCTTCGTTATCATAGATGATCTTGAGTTCTCGGATCTGTCTCCAGTTTCTGAACTTACCATCGAATAGAAGATCAAAAACCATATGCTTAAAGCTGTCATCTTGATTCAGGGCATAAGCGACACCTCCAGGCTTTGTTCCTTTTGCCAACTCATCGAAGTATTGGAAGTAATGATTCGCTTGGTGCTTTACCTCATACGTATCGCGCTGCTTCTGGTTAATGTGATATTCCTCAAACTCGTTAGCCCAATCTACCATTTTCAGATATCGATTGACTGTAACGACATCGGGACCCAACGCAAATTTTCTTGAAAGTTCACGTTTCATTTGGCTCTGGCGCTGAGGGCCTGGAAGTCTTTGCTCCACAGCTAACATCGCTTGCCATCCTTCATAAACTTTCCTTGCCTTTACATATTCGGGCCACTCCATCTTACAGTCGTTTTCGAAGTTTAGCGAGACGACTACCGCGGTACGTTCATCTTCCATAGCATGCTCGGTGAGTTGCCAAACGAAAATGTATTCTACTCGTTGTTTTTGAGCTGATTCGAACTCATCACTATTTAAAATGTAGTGACAAGCTGTAACTCTTCTATTCCCATCTAGTAATGTTCCATCTCTATCGAGTATAGGAGGTTTACGAACTCCATTCACCGCAATACTTCTTGCTAGTTGTACTATCTCAAATTGGTCTGTTCTTTCCTTTTCTGGTATACCGGGCAAGCTCATTTGGCTAAGCATAATGTTTAAAAGTTCTTCTGAAGTTGGGTTCCGTCCGTTTTTTTGCCGAAATTGGCCGAGATGGATATCTAGCCTCTCGTTACCATCCCATAGTTTGATATCTGAAGTCTTGACAAACCCCGAATTCATGGATACATCCATACCATGAAAAAAGGGACGAGGAAAAACCGGTCTTGGTTGCATACCATTTCGGCTTAAGAGTTGTAACTCCTTTTTTCTAGTAGTTGTCTTGGGAGTGTTAAATGGTGTACCATTCTGTGTCAAAACAATTCGCTCAACGAGTTCGTTTATATCACCCTCTAAAGCCTTACGTGCATTTTCATCCCCTCGATGATTAACACCATTTCTTAAGATGGTAATAACCTTTGTAAGAAGTTGGGCAATCTCTTCTCGATTGAGTGGGTGTTCTCGTCCATCTTGCAGCACTTGCTCTACTTCCTGCCCGACGTCTAAAGAAATGCTATGAGCTGCTTTGATAACTGCTGCGAACTCCTGCTGAATGTCATCATTAATTTCAATCTTCATTATCGATAACTCCTTTAGTGAGGTCTTCATCTATTTCGCCTCTAGCACTAATAAAATCGAAATTCTGATCCGTTAGCCCTGCTTCCTTTGCTTTCCTCTCTAACCTCTGGAAACCTCTAGATAGAGATTGGCGTACTGTGTCTAAGCTTAGACCAAGTGCCTCCGCAATTTCTTCATTAGAAACGTCCTCATAACCCATTGCAACTGCTTCAAGTAGGTAGGACATGACTGCTCGAAGGTTTTGTTGCCCTAATTGAGGGAGCAAACTTCGTGCGATGCTAATCGCTCTTTCTTTCTTTCTATCTCGTTCTTGTTCTTCAGCAAGACTATCTAATAGCGTATAGGAGGGGTACTCGAGGTCAAGTGGTGTCTCATGTTCTCTTTGCCATATTTGCCAGTAGTCGTTCGCTTTATTATTCGCAACTTTGTAGAGAAATGCTACAATATTACTAATTTTTTTTCCAGAGCTTACATCTCGATAGAGTACATCAACGGCTTGACCGATGATGTAGTCCACTTCTTTATGTGTGGATAAAAAATTCCACTTATGCCCGATTCGCCTCGTTAGCCCATCAAAAGCACCACTTTGGTATAAGGCTTCAACCATGCCTCTGGGATCACCTACAATAGCAGCTTCCGTTGCTCTTCGGAGAGCTTCGGCCTGTTGTTTTTGCGCTATAGGTATTCCCTCACCATCATTTGAAAATGCTCTTCCTCTGTCGTTCACTTCATAGCCCCCTATTATATAGTCGGAGGCTGTGACACCCTTTTTTGAGTGTAGCAGTATCCCCTATTACATAGTCGGAGGCTGTGACACCCTTTTTTGAGTGTAGCGCATCCTATTATACAGTTGGAAGTTGTGACACCATCTTTCCGCTATAGTACCCTCTATTACATAGTCGGAGGCTGTGACACCCTTTTTTGGTGTAGCAATAGCCCCTATTACATAGTCGGAGGCTGTGACATTCTATTAGAAGATAAAGAATAATAGGCTATGTCGAAGAATAAAAGTAAGATATCTAATAACCGTTAAGAAACAGTGTTAATTGTCGAATTACCTGGGTCTGGCTCACTTTTGGTGAAAGATGAGGTTATCTTTTCCTTTCCTTCAAATTTCTGAGCGCAAATGAAGGCAAGCTACTACCTCAATGATGTGCTTATCACCAAAAGTGAGCCAGACCCCACGAGATGCGCAACGAGATAGAAGCAAGCAGGCGATGAAGAAAGAAAAGGAGATCACAAGGGACTGGCGGAAGCAGGCAGATGCTCCTGGCCCTCATGAGTGGCTCAGAGGGAAAATGGTACACTTCATAGAACATTTTTTTGAGCGTTGGTTCCTCCTGATTAGATGAGAGTAAGGGCAGATGGAACACCCGTAACGATGACACGCAGACGTGGTGGTTCCCACCAGGCATTGCACGCGAGCCGATCAGACCAGCTCCAGCGATAATGCGAACGTATGGCACGAGGACAACGAGGTGGTGGGGAAACGCTCAACGGGATTGGGGAGAGCGAGATAATCTCGACGTATTGTGTCCGCCAGTGGATCGTCCAGGTGCGGCGAAGTGCTCGGCCTGCGACATCTACCCAGCGTATTGGTCCGAGCAACACAAGCTGGTGTTCAACAGATGCGGGTGAAGGCAAGAGGCGACGGACTGCACTGACGCGACGAGCACGATCTCCTTTCGCCCCAGATGCGAGGCATTGCTCCCGAAGAGAACAACATTGACAGTCGGTCTGGTAGGCTAGGTAAACGGCACGTTGAGTAAAGGTATTCTCTTGACGAACTTCGCTCAACCACAGGCTTGCGCCTGCTGGACAGCGGAGCTTTCCATCCTCTTGCAAGATGAACGCTTCAGCACCGAAGCGCCCGGTAGCTCGTCCAAATGCGGCAGCCCATTCCCACGGCCTATACTCCTCAATTGGCTCTTCAATGGAAATGAGCGTAGGGGGTGTCTTTTTCGAGGGTGCCCACTCGATCTCGCGCACCTCGGCTTTTTGCACGGCCTGCCCAAGCGAGAGTCGGAGGTTCCATATCCATTGACACGCGATTTGCCAGAGTTCTTGTCCGCACTCAGTATACGAACACCAGCGATCTGGATCTTCTTCGATATCTTCATCCGCAAGCACTGTCTCAAAGGCTCCCCGGCCATGGTAGAGATCGAGCACATCTTCGACGAGGAAGCCATCGATGGGGAGTGTCGTGATGAAGACCTCGTAGATCCACTCATCGATACGCTTGCCTACCGAAATCCTCTTGCTTGACTCAAGAGCACGATGCCGAGCAACAATGATGCGGACTTGAGGCATCTCTTCCTTCATTGAGAGCCAGCCACCATCAAACACCTCAACCTCTTCGTTCGTGCTTACTTGGGTGACGCATGCTGTTGGTGGGTGAGCGAGCACACGTTGGATCTGAGGATGCTCCAAGACTCGATATCCTCTCGCCCGTGTGACCAAATGCACGCCTGCTTCAAGAAGTTGAGCAATGGCGACTGCATCACCATATTGTCCATCGAGGCGAACCAGAGCGACCTGTACAGGGAGAGCAAAGAACCTCAAGTAGGTCGTGATAGCTCGAAGTGCTGAAGCGAGTTCTCCTTGCTAGTCTCCATTCCCTCGACCTGCATAGGTGCCAATCCATTGACGAGTGTGCATCTGAAGAGCGACGGTGCGTGTGCGGACAACTTCCCCTCGTTTTCGCCCAGTGTAGCCTGGCGCACAGACCGTATCGAGTCGGCGTTGAGGGGAGGGCAGGGTTGGATCACATGGTAATGCTCGCTGCCGTGCTGCCTGGCGTGTGGCATCAACGTCAAAAATGATGTAACGACGACCCTGCCGATCCCACATCCCACCAATGGAATCGTTGGTCCACCCCTGCGCAAAGCTGCTCTGCTCGAAGAGGGTGCGAAACGCTTCCAGACAGGGATGATCTACGCTTGCCAGGAAACGACTCAAGCTGGAACGGTGGGGAAGTTCAGCACGTCCAAACAACGCCATGAACGCTGTCCCGAAGGGAGCTAAGCGATGAAAGAAGTCAGAGATCGTCCGTTCTCCGCTGATGGCATAGCCGATCAATAGAGCCAGAAAATCAAGAGGTTCATAGCTTCCGAAGCGTCTTCGCACCAAACGGACCTGGTGCGAGAAGGCATCCAGCACCTCCTTCTTCGCTAGGTAGCCAGCTACAATGACGACTTCAGCAAACCATGCAGGAACTGAGGGACGGTCGACAGGAGAAGTGTGAACCTCAATACATGAGTCGGGTATCATAGAGAGAGACCTCCTTCTGAGAGTAGGATAGTATTACTCTCTCATTAGAGATCTCTTTTTTCTCTATGCTGCTAGCTTGCTTCTATCTCGTTGCGCATCTCGTGGGCAGACCCAATTACTTTTCCCATTTAGCTCATAAAATTTACTGCATTTTAACAGTTGAGTGTAGAAAACAAGCATAATCTGACATATATCTTTTTACTCCAATCGTTGATCACTGTTCACAAACGATTCTGCTTCTCCTTCCACCCACCTTTGCAGAAGGACGAAATGATTTGTGGCAAAAGCTTGTATCTTTTATCAATTCTGGATATACTCTCAGCAACAGCACTTGAGAAGTGCTAGATCGGGGCCATCTTAATAAGGGGACTTTATGAACGAACAAGATCAACAGCGACTGTATTTGCAAACCATTTTCAACTCCTTCCATGAAAAAGCTGAGTGGCCCACATATCGCTCTGTGGATAGAAAACTCTTCAAGGATAATGGTATAGACGCAAAGGAAATATCAGCAAGTCTTCCGAACGGCTTTGCGAATGGGTTTCAATTTGATAGTAACTTTGATAATCCGGCCGTGCTCTCGATTGAAGCCATACGCCTATGCAACGGCTCTGATGAGGACCTGGCTAACTTTCTTACTGCTGTACGCTTCCTGGTTGAGAGATACAAACAAGTCGAAGAAGAGGATAATCCTCTCGTTACCAATGCAGATATTAAAAACCAGTTCCATATGGCGGATGATGCAATCGCGCGTGTTGGCAAATTAATTGCCAGCGAGAGCCTACTCCATCACTCTTCGGGTATGGCTGCTGATGGTTCTGGAACTTGGCAGTTTGGGCTTGATAGAGAGATAAGGCGCTTTGATGGAGTTACCTCTCTTGAGGACTACCTCGAAAGACGGAATAGAGAAAAAATTGCAGCACGTCAGCAAGTAACGCACCTGTTTACTTCACTACTCGGATATATGTACCGCCAACCAAATACGGAGGAAAGTGAGGCTGGCATACGGGCGTGGATACAAAATCTCACGGAACCAAATGAGGAAGCGGGAGCAAAGTTAGAGGTTGCATTGCTGAATGCCCTGGCAAGGTTGGGTGTTCCTGTATTGTTTGGGGGCGATATCCAATGTGGCGGGCCAGCTACCCCAAGGTTCGACCTTGTCATACTCAATCCAGGAACACTACCAATGCAATCGCCTGTAGTGGTTCTCATTAGCTGTAAGAGTACGAGGAAGCAGCCTAATCGCACGGATATTGCTTTGTTATCTGATGAAGCAAACAAGTTGCGTAGAGTGTTCCCTGGCTTGCTTGTGTTTGGCGCGTTAGTGAACCTGGGTGAGCCTACTGCCGACGAATTTACGTATCGTCAGGACGTGCGTATTTGGAAGCAGTCACATCTGCAAGCATTGCTTCGTGCGAAAGAGTATCGATTCATCACTCAGTTCCTATGGACACCCCCCTGGGATTGGGATAGGAACAGAGAGATTGTGTGGTGGCAGACCTATACAGCCTATCACAAAGATGTGTTTTGAGAGAGGAAGATTGCTACCATCGAAACTGAATGTGGTTCAATACACTCAGTGTAACTCAGGAGTTTCCTGTTTGCTAACTCTTCCTTTAACTTCGGGATGACTCATGTTTCTGTCCCGAATAAGTTCCTTACTGTACCCAGTCTCCCTCCAATTGTATTGCTTCTATCTCCTGTTCTTCGACTGATCGAGTTACATAATCCAAAATTTCAGTACGATAATGGTCGCGACCATTATGCCATTGTCGCAAAGACTCTTGATCTTTTACTTTTCTCATTCGTACAGGATTGAGCATTGTTCTTGGTCTTTTAACCATGTGATCAAGCAAAACATTGTTAGTGCAAACAACTTTACCAAGAGGAGCTCCGTATTGAGGCTGTTTTATAGTTTCAACAATTACTCTACCAATAGCACTACCTAAGCCAACAGGTACTGCATTACCAATTTGTATATATTGCTGAGAAGTTTCACCGTCAAATTGCCATGTATCTGGAAATTGCTGCAGCCTAGCACATTCCTGTACACTTAATGGCCTAAGTTCAGTTGGGTGACACATCATAGTAGCTTTGCCCCCCGGATTTGTTGTTATAGATGGAGCGGGTCTCTCCCAAGAGAGGCGTCTAAAGAATCCGCTTCGTCCTCCCCAGGATATATAAGCCGCTCCTAGTGCTTCTGCTTGGAGATCACTAGGAAGATCGCGCCAGTTTCCTCCTTCAGGTATCAAGCTAAGGTATCTTGATGTAGTGGAAGGAAGATCAGTGTAGGTATGGTTAGAATCCTCCATCCCTTCAAATGCTTGACGGAGAGTAACCCAAGAAGATTTACCATTCATAGGCATCTTCGAGTGAGTTGACTCAGGCATGTTTATCATTTCTCCGTCCCTAGAACCGATAAACAATACGCGTTCACGCGCTTGCGGCACACCAAAGTCTGCAGTATTTAGTAAGTTGAAAACAGTATAATAACCAATTGCTTGGAGTTCTCTTAAAATAAGTATAAATGCCGACCCAAGTTCCTCATCTGGCGCGAGTGGCGGATATCCTGGACCGCGTTCTCGAAGAGGGCGATGCCTAATTGCAGCAGAAAAAACACCACGAACGTTTTCCATAACAAAAAAGCGTGGGCGAGCTTCATGAACAACTCTAAGAAACTGACGGAACAACGTCCCTCTGGGATCTCCTAGGGAGCCGCGCTTCCCAGCAGTGCTGAACGCTTGACATGAGGGGCCTGCACTGACAATCATTGGTTCTCCTGGTTTAAGGCCTGCAACTTCTAGTATTTCTTCTGTTGTTACCTCTTCTATTTTGCGTTCGATAACTGGTGTGTCGGGGCGATTTCGCCGTATTGTAGCTGCTGCAAACTTATTGCACTCAACAGCCACTCGAACTTGAAAGCCTGCTTGTTCAAGACCAAGGTCAAGTCCCAAAGCTCCAGAAAAGAGGGAAACTATCGGAAGGCCAATAGAAGGATTTACTGGATCACCCTGTATGGCTGTGGTTATATTCACTTGCATCCTGCTCCTCTTTATCTTAACTTTTTGAGTAACTACAATTCACCTTAAGTATACACATATTGTAATATACCTTGTGTTAACCTAATAGGTCTCGATTCTAATGTAAACTCTTCTCATAGACTAGCAACGTCTCCAAGGCTGGAAATTTCCAACGCCCCCCTGGTGTGTACATTCTAGAAATTCGGTTCCTTTTAGCCCAGACACGGACAGTACGCTCACTCACTTCAAATAATAAAGCTACCTCGGTGGTGGTGAGAAAGCGATCTGAAGCTTGTTTTTTTGCACTTTCTCTTAAGGAGCGAAGTTCTTGCAATAACGCTTCGCGTGTATCAGACTTCGATGACGACATGCAACACCTCTTCTCAAATACGCATAATTACAATAAAACAGGTGTTCAAAAATAAAAAATGCATGTCCAAAAAATACAAAATCGCTTATGATTCCGAAGATTCCGCTTGTAGAAACAGTATAATCTTTATTCCTCTTTGAGTCAATACTATATTCTCACTAGATGACTTTTGATAGGTATTATTGATAATTCATGACAGTTAATGTTAATGGTTGAATAACTTAGGCTCTGGCTCATACTTGATCCTGCTGGTACACCCCTTGTCCATGCACATCTTGACCGGAAAAAGACGCTCAGCCAGTGTTCACAGAAAGGGTGTACCAGCAGGATCAAGTATGAGCCAGAGCCTTTTATCTGACGAACTATAAAGAACTCGTTGACCGTAAATGGAGGGCGTATGATGTCAAAGGTGATGTCAAAAGCCCTTTCCCATTTTTAGAAGAAGTGGAAAAACGAGGTGGGGAGTGGGTTGAGACATATTCTACTAGAAGGGGATGTAAACACCTGTGCAGTATTGCACGCTCTATCTCTTACTGTCAATAATCAAAATAGCGCACCATCTGGTCCCTGCGAAATATTTTTACAGCAAAATCGTGGTGTGTACTACTCTATAGTGTAAGGGAAAAT
>JAABUX010001094.1_pt1 | contig 42343 bp, 28 predicted proteins | sample 5561851 | NCBI WGS metagenome assembly JAABUX01 (sample SAMN10711883, study PRJNA513361) | rock metagenome | isolation source: Antarctica rocks | place: Antarctica: Victoria Land, Richard Nunatak red sandstone | collected 2016-01-03 | reverse complement strand
GGCCTCGCTCCACTCGGCCCACCCTTACGAAGAGCCAACCGCGCAACTCCATACTGAACTCCGGACTCGGGGCGACGGAGATACTCCGGAGGGCACGCCGGGGCCTCGAAGTCGCGATTGACCCCGGATACGAGTCGGGCTAAGCTCCCGCCGGCGCGTCGGGCCGGGCCCAACCTCCTCGGCTCGCGAGAGCGTTTGGGGGGCCTGACGAAGGTTTCCGTTTCGCCGGGTCGGCCCGCACATCGGTGGCCAGGCTGCCTCCCGGCGTACTCGCCCGACAGGGGGGCTGGAAGCCGAGCCACCTCACCGGGGGACGGATTTCCTCCCCGCATGGCAGGTCTTCCCATCAGCCCCATCGCTCGCCGATCCGTCGACCGAGCCGGATGTTCGAGCGACGTCGAAGGAGGTCTGGGCTTGGATCATCCGATCGCTTCGAACCGCTCGATCTTCCGTTCCGTCTGCTGGTCGCTCTGGATCGGAGTGGCCGTCGGCCGGGCTGCGCCGGGCGACCCGCCACCGGTTCGCTCGGCGGGGAATCCGGCCTCGATCCCCGGCCCGAATGTCCTGCCGATCGACCTGGGCACGGCGCTTCGGCTGGCCAAGGCTCAGAACCCCGAGATCCTGCTGGCCCGGCAACGGGTCGTCGAGGCCGCGGCGTTGCGGCAGCTTGCCGCCGCCAGGCTGCTCCCGACGCTCAACGCCGGCTCGAACTACGACATCCACAACGGGCCGGTCCAGCAGGCCAACGGCAACATCCTCTCGGTCAACCGCAGCGCCCTCTACCTCGGGTCCGGCGTGGGGGCCACGGCGGCGGGCACGGTGCCTATCCCGGGGGTCTTCCTGGCCGGGAATGTCGCCGAAGGGCTCTACAGCTTGGCGGTCACGCGCCAGGTCGTCCGGCAGCGCGAGTTCGCCGACGAGGCGCTCCGGGGCGGTGTCCTGCTCCGGGTCGCCTGGGCCTATTGCGAGCTGCTCCGGGCCGAGGGGCATCGGGCCATCGCCGATGGGGACCGCGACGAGGCCCGGGAGATCCTCCGACTCACCGCCGAGCGGGCCCGGGCCGACGCCGAGAGGCGGGCCGACGTCGACCGGGCGGGGACCGAGCTGTCGCGTCGCGAGGCCGAGATCGTGAGGTCCGAGGAGGCATCGGCGGTCGCCTCGGCGCGGCTCTGCGGGCTCCTGAGCCTCGACCAGTCGGCGCGACTCCGGCCCACCGACGCCTGGGTCGTCCCCTCCCCGGTCGTCCCCGGCCCCATCCCCCTGCCCGAGTTGATCGCCATGGCGCTGCTCCGCAGGCCGGAGGTCGGCCAGTCCCGCGCGGCGATCCGCGAGGCCATGCTGACGTTGGCCGGGGCGAAGGCGCTGCCATTCTCGCCGACGATCCTCCTCGGCTTCAGCTCCGGCAGCTACGGCGGCGGCAGCAACCTCGTGCAGCCCTCCTTCGGCAAGTTCAACAACCGGGTCGATTTCGACGCCGTGGCCTACTGGACGCTCCGCAACCTCGGGGTCGGTAATGTCGCGCTGGTCCGCCTGGCCGCGAGCCGTTCCCGGGTCGTTCAATTCCAGCAACAAGCGATATTCGATTTGATCCGTTCCGAAGTCGCCGAGACCTACGCCCAGGCCCACTACGGTTACGCCTTGATCGAGACGACCGAGCGGTCGGTCGGGTCGAGTGTCGAGGGGCTCGGCAAGGACCGGGATCGGCTCCGACGGGGCGCCGCCCTGCCGATCGAGGCCCTGGACAGCCTGCAACGCCTGGCGCGGGCCCGAGGCGAATACCTCGACGCAATCGTCGATTACAACCGGGCCCAGTTCCGGCTCTACGTCGTCCTGGGCCAGCCACCGGCCGACTACCTGGCCTATCCGGTCCCGGCTTCGGGGGTTGATCCGAGGGGAGGCCGCCCCGCGAGTCCCGCCCGTCCCGTCGGCGAAGGGGCCCGATAATGCGTCCCCCTCATCTCCCGTTCCCGGACCTGCGCGGCCATCGGGCCCCGATCCAGGCGATCGGGACGATCGGCCTGCAACGGCGGACGGCCCTCGCGCTGTGCGCGATCGCCCTGATCGTCAACGTCTCGGTGGTCGTCTGGCTCGCCTGCCGGCGCGGGAACGCGGCGGCCGTCGGCCTGCTGCTCGCCGTCCAGGCCATCGGATGCGCCTCGCTGCGTCCGGCGGCCAAGGCGGGGCCGGATTCCGGCGATCGGGCCGATTCAACCCCGTCGTCCGGGTCGGCCGAGGTCCCCCGGCTCGGACCACCCCCCCCGGGCGCCGCGGCCCCCTCGCCCCCGGTCCGGCCCGGGCCAGGTCCTCCCGGTCCGGCGGCGGTCATCCCGCTCGACCTGGGGGCCGCTATCCGCCTCGCCGAGGCCGTGAACCCCGAGATCGCGTCGGCCCGCGAGTCGATCCGAGAGACCTTGGCCCTTCGCCAAGGTGCCCGGGCGCTCATGCTCCCGTCGTTGAACGCGGGCGGCAATTACCACGGTCACACCGGCAACGTCCAGAAATCTACGGGGCAGATCAACCCCCTGTATCCGGAGCAGTCGATCTACCTCGGCGGCGGCGCGGGTGCCACGGCGGCCGGGACCGTCCCGATCCCGGCCGTGTGGATCCTGGCACCATTGGCCGAGGCCATCTACGAACCTCCCGCGGCCGGTCGCCGCGTCGAAGTGGCCCGGTCCGAGGCCGAGGCGATCGCCCATGAGGTGCTCCTCGGGGTGGTGACCTCTTATCTGGAACTGGTCGAGGCCGAGGCCGTCCTGGAGAATTACCGACGCTCGGAGTCCGAGGCCGACGAGGTCCGCCGGGCCGTCGACGCCAACCTCGCCGCCGGCCGGGGGAGCGGGGCCGACGCCGACCGGGCCGCGACCGACAGCGGATCGCGACGCGCCGAGGTCCTCCGCTCCGAGCAGGCGGTCGCGGTCGCCTCGGCGCGGCTGGCCCGCCGGCTGAGGCTCGACCCGACGGCCCGCATCCGCCCCTCGGCCCGGCCGCTCGAACCCTCCGACCTGATCGACCTCGGCGCCGACCCGGCGGATCTGGTCCGGGCCGCGTCGCAACGGCGGCCGGAACTGGCCGCCGGCGATGCCGCGATCGCCCAGGCGTGGACCCGGCTCCGCCAGGAACAAGCCCGGCCCTTCCTCCCGACCCTCTCGATCGGCTTCAGCGGGGCCGCGTACGGCGGCGGGAGCGACCAGTCGCCCCCGCTGGTGGGACGATTCGCCGGCCGGACCGACTTCGATGTCATCGCCTACTGGTCGGTCCAGAACTTCGGATTCGGCAACCGCGCGCTCCGGGACCGTCGCTCCGCCGAGCGAGATCAGGCGATCAGCCTGCGCGCCGCCTCGCTCGACCGGGTCCGCACCGAGGTCGCCGGGGCGTGGGCCGAGGCGGTCGCTCGCCGTCGCGAGGTCGAGATCGCCCGTCGCGAGGCCGAGTCGGCCGAGGCCGGGTACCGGGCCGACCTCGACCGGCTCCGCCGCGGGGGCGGCCTGCCGATCGAGGCCCTCCGGAGCCTCCGGGACCTCGAACAGGCCCGTCGGGGCTTGATCCGTTCGGTCATCGGCTCCGACCGGGCGCAGTTCGCGCTGCTGGTGGCGCTGGGCTTCGCCCCGCCCGACCGGGCCCCGGACGCCGGGCCCGCCGCGTCGCCGCCCGAGACGCCCTGATACGGATTCCGCTTAATCTTTGCACGCGGGTCCGATCTGAGATCGGAAATCTCCGACCTCAAATCCGAAAGCCGGGTGCGGAAATTTCATGGAATGCGTATGAGACTGCACTTTCCGGGAGTTGAGGCCCGACAGCGGGGCCGATTTCGAGCCATGCCTGATTCTCGCGAGGTCTGCTCAGTCCCCATAATGGGCAGGCAATTCAATCGGCCCTCGTCGGAAGGCTGTTCGGCGCCGATGGGGTGCCGGGCCTCGCCGGGCGGTCTACCGTAAACGATGGATTTCGAAGGGTTTGCGGGGATAGGATGTTCGGCGCCGAGAGTTTGAAGTCATCGGCGCCGAAGCTGGCCGCACATCAATCGATGCAATATTCCGGAAAGTACAGTATGAGATCGCGTCGGGGCGGCCGTCGCTCAATACGTCCTGATGAGGATCGGCAGGACGTGCACGTATTGCTGGCCGAAGGGGTCGAGGGCGAGGAAGTCGATCGACGTCGACTTGTTGATCAGGTGGACCCGGAGCGTGAAATGGCCGTCGGGCCCGACGACGACCGCCGCGTCCCGGAAGAGGAAATTGGAGGCCTCGTCGACGAGGAGGATCGCGCCCGGGGTCGTCCGCCCCAGGATCGTCACGTCGGGATGCCGGGTCAGGCCGCCGGAGACCGAGAGCGAGGGGTCGTGGAGCACGTCGGCGGGCGAGAGCATGACGTGGATCTTCAGCGGGACCTTCGGGCCGAGCGGGGCGAGGTTCCGGAGCAGTAACCGCGCATCCCCGATCCCGACGTAGCCGTTGCCGTTGGCGTCGGCCGACGGTAAGTAGTTGGCGTCTCCGCGATGCGAATTGAAGGCCGAGGCGAACGCCCGCTCGTCGGCGGCGTCGACGTGCCCGTCGCCGTTGATGTCGCCCGGGAGCGCGGCGGCCAGGTCGAAGGGCCCGGTCGTCCCGTCGCGCCCGGCGACGCCCACGGTCAGGGGGCCAGCCCGGGAATCCCGGGTGTAGGCCCTCGCCCGCGGATGGAGTCCCGGGTCGAACTTGGTGCCGAGGCGGAGCGGGAGCCTGCCGCCCGAGGGACCGGCGGTCGAGACGATCGCGGGAACCAAGGAACTGCCGATGGCGGGCCCCGCCGTCAGGGCCAGCAGCGTGCCGTCGCCGCGATGCGTCAAATGGCCCGGCGTGACGGCCAAGGCGATCTCGGCCACGGAATTCGGCCGCGCGATGCTCCCCGATGCCGATCCGATCGTGCCGGCCGAAGCCCCGGCGTTCATGACCAGACGGCCCTCCAGCCATTCCAGGCCGGGACGACGGCGCAACCATTTCGACGACATCGAACCATCCTTGGTCGGCATGGGGCCGGGTGCCGGGTCGTCCGTCGTCCCGCTTTCGTGGCAACCGGGAGCGACGCGGGACCGCCCATCCCTGGCGGCCTGGGACCATATCAGCAATGGATGAGGTCGGCAACGCGGATCGCGCGACCCGAGTTGCCGGTCGGTTGTCACCGCCGACGGAGCAAGCGGAGGGCGTTGGCCGTGACCAGGAGGCTGACGCCGACGTCGGCGAGGATGGCCATCCAGAGGGTGGCCAGGCCGCAGACGGCCAGGGCGAGGACGACGGCCTTGGCCCCCAGGGCCAGGGCGATGTTCTGGCGGACCCGGGCGAGCGTGGCGCGGCCGAGGCGGACCAGCCACGGCAGGGCGGCGAGGTCGTCGGCCATCAGGACCACGTCGGCGGCCTCCAGGGCCGAGGCGCTGGAGACGCCGCCGAGGGCGACGCTGACCCGCGCCGCGGCCAGGGCCGGGGCGTCGTTGACGCCGTCGCCGACCATCCCGGTCGGCCCCCGGCGGTCGTTCAGCTCGGCGATGACGACGGCCTTCTCGGCCGGGAGGAGCCCGGATCGCTGCTCGGCGATCCCCAGCTCGCTGGCCACGGCGGCGGCGGTCGGGCCGTTGTCGCCGGTGAGCATCACGACCTCGACGCCCATCGCGGCCAGCTCGGCGACCACGGCGGCGGCCTCGGGGCGGGGGCGGTCGGCCAGCCGAATCCAGCCGATCGGCCCGTGGGCGGCGGTGGCCAGGGCGACGGAGGTGCCGATGGCGCGCTCGGCGTGGCCGAGCCGGGCGTGGAACTCCGGCGGGCAGAGGCCGGACTCATCGATGTAGCGGTGGCTGCCGATGTGATACTCCACCGAGCCCACCCGGCCCGAGGCCCCCAGGCCGGGCACCGCCGCGTAGCCGTCGGCCACGGGGACCTCCAGCGCCAGCGTCCGCGCGTGCCGCGAGATCGCCCGGCCCAGGACGTGGCCCCCCTGGTCCCCCAGCGCCGCGGCGATCCGGAGGACGTCGGCGTCGGGCCGGCCGTCGGCCGCGAACACCTCGACCACGTCGGGCTCGCCCCGGGTCAGCGTCCCCGTCTTGTCGAACGCCAGGACCCGGAGCCGCCCGAGTTCCTCGACGAACTGGCCCCCCTTGAGCAAGATCCCCCGCCGGGCCGCCGCCGCCAGCGCCGAGGCCAGCGCCACCGGCGTGGCGATCACCAGGGCGCAGGGGCAGGCGATCACCAGGATCACCAGCCCGCGCGCGAACCACGTCGCCCCCTCGGCCGGCGCCCCCGAGGCCAGCCGGAGCGCCGGCGGCCCGACCATCACGGCCAGCGAGACCAGGAACACCGCGGGCGTGTAATAGGCCGCGAACCGCTCGACGGTCCGCTCCACCGGCGCCCGGCTCGCCTGGGCCTGGCGGACGCGGTCGGCGATCCTCGCGATCAGCGAGTCCTCCGCCGGGCCCGACGCCTCGACCTCCAGGGCCCCTTCCCCGTTGACCGACCCGGCGAACACCGGGTCGCCGACCTCGCGGAGCACCGGGACCGACTCGCCGGTGATCGCCTTCTGGTCGACGCTCGACCGGCCCGACCGCACCGACCCGTCGACCGGGACCCGCTCGCCCGACCGGACCCGGACCCGGTCCCCCCGGACGACCTCGGCGGCGGCGACCGTCCGGGCCCGGCCGTCGGCCTCGATCAACTCGGCCGTCTCCGGCGCCACCTCCAGCAGCGCCCGGACGGCCCGGCGGGCGCGGTCGACGCTCAGGGCCTCCAGCGCCTCGGACAGGCCGAAGAGGAACGCCACCGTCGCCGCCTCGTCCCACTGGCCCAGCGCCAGGGCCCCGAGGATCGCGGCCAGCATCAGCCCGTGGATGTCGAGGCGGAGGTGGCGGTGGGCCCGGGCGGCCCGGGGCACGAGGTCGACCCCGCCCGCCGCGATCGCCAGGGCATAGGCGATCGACGAGGCCGAGGCCAGCGGCGGGCCGCCCGCGTGATGGATCGCCAGGCCGGCCAGCAGGGCCAGGCCCGAGCCGGCCGTGGTGGCCGTCCGGCCGTGCCGCGACCACCACCCGCCGGCGGCCTCGGGCGAGCCGGCCGGCTCGGCATGCATCCCGGCGCGGGTCGCCACGCGGCGGGCCAACGCGGCCGGCCCGGTGGCGTCGGGGTCGTAGTCGACCGTCATCATCCCGTGGATCAGGTCGAAGCCGAGCGTGCCGACCCCCGGCGCCCCCTCCATCGCGGAGCGGAGGGCAATGACCTCGACCGGGCAATCCAGGCCCCGGACCTTCAGCGTGCAGCGGGCTCGGCCCATGTCGCGCATCCCTCGGAAAGGGCCAGTCTCCCCGACCCGGACGGCCTCGGACCGGCCTCGGACCCCGGGGCCGCGACGCCTCCCGGGGTCGTCCGCTCGAATTATAGGGGAGATCGGCGGTTGCGCGAACGCCGCCGCCGGCGGATTTCGCCCGGGCCGCCCCGCCTCGCCTTGCGTGCCCGCTCCGGCCGCCGCTAGACTGATACCCTCGCCGGCGCGAAAAGGGCGATGATTCGCCCGACCCTTCCGCCACCCCCGACCCGACCGACTGACGAGCCCGGAGCGAGTCGTTATGGGACCAGCCTATTTGATCCGCTACGGCCTGGCCCGGGCCGTGGGCCGCTTCGCGACGGGGCCGGGGCCGGGGCTCGGCCCGTTCCAACGGGGCGATGCGGTGGTCGTCCGGACCCATCGCGGGACCGAGCTGGGCGAGGTCCTGGGCGACGCTTCCACCTCGTTCGCCGCCCCGGCCGGCGACGCCCCGATCCTCCGCGCCGCCGCCGCCGCCGACCTCGACCGGGCCCGGCGGGCCGAGGCCGACCGCCCGGCGCACTTCGAGGCCTGCCGGGCGGTCTTCGAGGGGGGCCGGTGGCCCCTGGAGCTGATCGACGCCGAGCCGCTGCTCGACGAGGGGCGGACGGTCCTCCACTACCTCGGCCCCCACCGGCTCGACGCCTCGGGCCTGGTCGCGGCGTTCCGGGACCGCTGCGGCCTCGATGTCGTGCTCGAGCCGGCCGGCCGCGACGCCGAGGAGCCCGCGCCCGAGCCCAAAGTCGACCCGGACACGTCCGAGGCCGCCGCCCACGGCTGCGGCTCCTGCGGGACCTCCGGCGGCGGCTGCGGGTCGGGCGGCTGCGGGTCGGGGGAGTGCGGGCCCAATTCCGGGGGATGCGCCGTCAAGGCGGTCGTTGCCTCCCGGCGCAAAGTCGTCGCCGAGGCCTGACCGCCGCCCGTTCGTTTCCCTTTTACGAAATCAAAATCCCTTTTTAGGGACAATACAACTCCGTTCGGGAGAAACCAGACTACAGGTTCATCCCGTATCCGATATTTAGGGACGAGCGGCCTGCCCACTCACCCGAATATCGGAGAACGGACACCATGAGAAGCTTCCGCAACCCGCGCTACGCCCCCGAATCCCTGGAGCGCAAGCTGAACCCGTCGGGGGTCGTGGGCATCCCGGTTACGGCGGAAGTCTACGTCCCGACCGCGACGTCGCCCCCGGCCCCGCCGGCCACCCCGACGGACGCCACGCCCTGCCAGTATTCGGCCTCCGTGTGCTCCGTCCCGGGCGATCCCGAGCCGGTCATCCCGGGCGTGCCCCCCGGCGGGACCGGCCCCGCCCCCCCCTCGGGCGACGGCTCGCCGCCCCAGGGGCCGCCGAGCACCCCGAGCGGGCCGGCCGAGCCCGACCGCTACTACTGCTGAGGGCGGACCGGTCGGATCATCGAGGCCGCCGGGATCATCCGATCCCGGCGGCCCCCGCCGTCTGTCCGCGGTGCCCGTCGCGGCCAGGGCCCGGGCCGGTCACTGATCCGCCGGGCCGGCCCCCATCCGCTCGCCGATCTCGTCGCGGACGCCGTCGAAGAGGCGGTCCTTGGCGAACCACTCCTTTTGGAACTTCTCGTGGATCGCGAAGCAGCGGCCGAGCGACTCGACGGCCGGGCGGAGCCGGTCGCGATCGGTCCGGGCGGCGACCGCGTGGACCCGGGCCAGGAGGTAATGCGACTCGCCCCGGGCCGAGTAGGCGACCGGGTCCGTCGCGTTCTGGCGGGCGAAGACCACCTCGTCGCGGAACGACCCGGAGCGGTTGGCGTGGGCCAAGGCCCGCTCGGCCACGGCCCGGGCCTCGTCGAGCTTGCCGGCAAGCAGGAGGGCGGTCGCGACGTGGTGGAAGGCGCGGATCGCGAGCGGCTCCTCGCGGAACAGCTCCTCGAACCGGGGCTCCTCGATTATCGCGGCGTATTCCGCGATCGCCCGCCGGGGGTCGAGGCGATGGACCTGCGCGGCCCGCTGGTAGCGGGCCCGGAGATGGGCGGGGTCGGCCCGGAGTACCCGGTCGAACTCGGCGACGGCATCCTCGGGCTCGCCGTCGAAGGCGAGGCCGGCGGCCAGCAGCGCCCGGTCCTCGTGGTTGCCGGGGTCGGCGTCCAGGGCCTGGCGGGCCAGGCCCTTCTCGGCGTCGGAGCGGGCCCGGTAGTTCGGGCCGTAGTAGAACCGGGATTTCAGGCGGAGCATCGGCGTCTCGGCCGGGTTGCGGAACTTCGCGAGGACCGCGAAGCGGTCGAGGTCGGCCTCGACGCTCTCGGCCTGGCCCGAGGCCTGGAGGATCATGGCGCGGGTGGCCTTGGCCTCGGCGTAGTCGGGGTCCAGCGCCAGGGCCCGCTCGCACTCGGCGAGGGCGGCGCCGGCCGGCGGTCGCGGGAGCCACTGGGGCGTGTCGCGGTGGACCTTCAGGAGCAACGCGGCGAGCTGGACCCGGAGCGCCGGGTTGTTGGGCCGGCGGTCGACGCAGCGGCGGAGGTGCTCGGCCGCCCCCGGATACTCGTCGATCCGGCAGGCGACGGCGGCCGCGCGGTAGTGGGCCCAGAGCAGGTCGGGGCGGCCCCGGAGGGCCGATCTGTAGTAGTCCAGGGCCTCGCGGGCGTGGAGCGGCTCGGCGGCGACCCCGGCGAGGTAGTCGTCGAGCCAGGCGGGGGGCCTCGGGGCGTCGGCCGGCACCGGCCCGGCGGGGGGGAGCTGGAGCCGCGAGCGGAGCGTGCGGCGGAGGTCGACCAGCGCCGCGAGCGGGGCGCGGGCGGCGGCCCGGGCCAGCAGGGCCTCGGCCCGCCGCCAGTCCTCGGGGGAGTCGGGCCGGTCGCCCAGGGCGACGGCGCGGCGGAGGACCTGCTCCAGGAGCCAGGCCTCCAGCTCCTCGCGCTCGCGGTCGGGCAGCGACCGGACGTCGGCGCGGGCCCGCCAGTCGGGGTCGGTCGCGGCCTCGTAGCGGGCGAGGTGGCGGGCGGCGACCTCGGCTGGGTCGCCCTTCTCCTCGCCCCGCCACCGGCCGGGCTTCCGGAAGGAGAAAACGCCCGAGTCGGCCCGGTCGAGATATCCCGAGAGCTTGGCCAGGGCCCGGTCGCGCCCGGTCCCCTCGATCGCGGTCGAGGCGAAGAAGCCGGCGACGGCGGCCAGGACCAGCGTGGTCGCCGCGGCGATCAGGGGCGCCCGGCGGCGACCGTCCCGCCGCGAGAGGCCGAAGCGGCGGGGGGCGGCGGCGAAGGCCGGCGGTCGGCCGTCGCGCCAGCGGTCGAGGTCCTCGGCCAGCTCGTCGCCCCGGGCGTAGCGGTCGGCCGGGTCGGGGGCCAGGCAGCGCGCCAGGATCGGGCGGAGGGCCGGCGGGATCGCGCCGGCCCGGCGACCCCGGAGCGTCGCGGGTAGCCCCCGGCGGAGCCCGGCCAGCGCGGCGGCCAGCTCGCGAGCCCCCCCGGGGCGGCGGCGGGGGACCTCGGGGGGTCGGCCGGTCAGGGCCTCCAGGAGCACCAGCCCCAGCGAGTAGAGGTCGGCCCGGTGGCGATCGGGGTGCCGGGCGGGCCGACCCCCGGGATCGGCCCGGTCGCCGTCGCCGTCGCCCGGCTCGCCGGCGACGGCCCGGAGCCGCTCGGGGGCCATGTAGGCGAGCGTCCCGCCGGAGTCGGCCGGGGCCGAGGCCGCGCCGGGCTCGTGCCAGTCGACGGCGAGGTTGAAGTCGAGCAGCATCGGCGTGGCCTCGGCCGTCAGCAGGATGTTGGCCGGCTTCAGGTCGCCGTGCGTCACGCCCCGGCGGTGGGCGTGGCCGAGCGCCTCGGCCAGCCGGGCCACGATCCAGGCCAGGGCCCCGGCGTGCGAGAGGCCGGCGAGGACCTCGCGGGCGGGGCGCGACAGCCCGGGGGCGGGATACTCGGGGGCCGAGGTGCGGTCGAGGTCGGCCAGGAGGTCGCGGCCCGACCGGGCCCGGCGGCCGAGCTTGCGGCGGGCGTCGAGCACCGCCGCGAGCGTCGCGCCGCCGAGGAACGGCATGCAGACCAGGTGCAGGGCCCCGTCGTCGGCCTCGGCCTGGCGGAGGACCTCGACGATGTGGGCGTGGCGGGCCCGGGCCAGCAGGGTCGGCTCGGCCGTGGCCCGGGCCGACACCTTGACCACGACCAGGCGGTCGCCCAGGTCGGACTGCTCGGCGAGGAAGACGCGCGCGAACGCCCCCCGGCCCAGCTCGCGGGTCAGCCGGTACGGCCCGATCTCGTCGCCGGCCCCGGGGAGGTCGGCCGGCCCGACCCAGCGGCGGAGGCTCGACGCCGAGACGGCGCCGTGGAGCGCGAAGAGGCGTCCCAGCGACCCGGCGTGATCGGGGAACCGGCGGAGGTACTCGGCCGGGTCGGGGGCGAGGCCCGACTCCTCGGCCAGGCAGAACTCGTGGTAGACCAGCTCGGCCTCGTCCCCGGGCGCGAGGAGGCCGGCGAAGCGCTCGGCCTGGGGGGATTCGCCCCGCTCCCAGCTCGCGGTGAAGCGGTCGAGGACCGCCTCCAGCGACCCGACCGGCCCGGCGACCTCGGGGGCGTCGGCCCGGCGGCCGTCCGGTCGCGCCGGGCGGCGGCGGCGGGCCGGCCCCGGGTCGGCCGACGGCGTGGGGCGGGCGGCGGGCCAGGGGCTCCGGGCGTTCGACCGGCGGCGGCGGGTCCGGGGATTCACTGCCATCTTCGGGCCTCCATTCGCTCGCGGGCCTCCGCGATCACGCGGCGGACCGACCGCTCGTTCCGGCCGACCCGGTCGGCGATCTCGCCGAAGGTGAGCCCCTGCCGGCGGAGCTGGATGACCTCGGCCTCCTCGTCGGTCCGGCCGCCGATGATCTGGTCGAGGCGGTCGACGGCCTGGACGTTCTCGCTCGGCGTGGGGTCGGAGGCCTCGACCTCCCGGGGGACGTCGCGCTCCCCCTTGCGGACGTAGAGCCGCTCCTCGCGGCCGAGGTCGTACTTCTTGGTCCGGGTCTGGCGGCGATGCTCCTCGAACACCTTGTTCCGCGCCACCCCGGCGAGGAAGTTGCGGAACTGGCCGGCGTCGGCGAACGTCGCCGGGTCGTCCCCCTGGCCGGCGAAGACGCTGGTCCAGATCGCCTGGACGAAGTCCATCGAGTCGAATTGGTTGCGCAGGGCGCGGGGCAGGCGGACCCGGACCATCGTCCGGACCTCCGCTTCGAAGCGGCCGAGCACGGCCGCGGTCGCGGCCTGGTCGCCGGCCCTGGCACGCCGGATCACGTCGGCGAAGTCGCCGTCCTCCATCGCCGTGCTCCTGAAGGGGCCGGGTCGGTGCCCGGGGCGACCGGCCGGGTGGGCATCGCCCGGCGGCGATCCGATGGGGCCTCCCCCGCCCCCGCACGGCTCATGCCCGCGGTGCGGTTAAGAAGGCCAACCCGAGCCGCCGCTATTATAGCCAATGACAGTGGACTGACGAGAGAATTCCCGCCGACGCATCGATTTCTCGCCATGACGGCACGTCGGGCCGATCCCCGGCCGACCGGCCGATAACCGCGAGTTTAGGACACGTCCCGGGTCGATTTCGCCGATTCCGGAAAAAAGCCGCCGGTTCCCCGACGCGATCGCAACCAGATTGTCGACGACGGCAACTCGGCCCAACCGGGCCGACGCCTCCGCCCGACCTCATCTATCGACCGACCGACGACGAGCCGCGATCTTTCGTCTCGCGAACCGGTGCCGGCGAAGAAGCCGGACGGGTCGCCGTCGAACGCCCCGCGATGGCGGCGGGGCCCGGAGTTCGCGGACCAGGAGCCCACCACGATGATTCGGATCGACGCCTCGAGCCACGATGCCGGCGGCATGGACACCTACCTCCGCCAGATCTGCGACGACTCGCTCCTCTCGGCCGCCGAGGAGTGCACCCTGGCCCGGGCGATCGCCGCGGGCGACGCCGACGCGAGGTCGAGGATGATCCGGTCCAACCTCCGCCTGGTCGTCAAGATCGCCCGCGACTACGCCGGCCGGGGGATGACGCTGGACGACCTCATCGGCGAGGGGAACCTCGGGCTCATCCGCGCCTCCGAGGAGTTCGACCCCGCCTTCGGCACCCGGTTCAGCACCTACGCCAGCTACTGGATCAAGCAGGCGATCCGCCACGCCCTGACCAACACCACGGCCACGATCCGGCTGCCGGCCCACATGGTCACGCTGCTCTCGAAGTGGCGCAAGGCCGAGCGGGCGCTCTGCCGCGAACTCGGCCAGGCGCCGACGTTCGACCAGGTGGCCGTGACCCTCGGCCTCTCCGACGCCCAGCGCGTCCTGGTCGAGCGGGCCCGGCGGGCCAGCCAGCTCCGCCTGGAGGGGGGCGACGACGAGAACGGCTGGTCGCCCGACGAGGCCAGCGACGGCCGCGAGGGGCCCGACGCCGCGATGGAGGCGGCCGACGAGAGCCGCAAGCTCCTCGGCCGGCTCGACCGGCTCGACGACCGCGAGCGGATGGTCGTCTCGCTCCGCTTCGGCCTCGGCGGCGACGACCCCCTGACGCTCAAGGAGGTCGGCCTCCGCCTCGGCGTGACCCGCGAGTGGGTCCGCAAGATCGAGGTCCGCGCCGTCAAGAAGCTCGACGGCGACGCCCCGGCCCACGCCGAGGCCCCCAAGCCCCGCCGCCGCAAGCCCGCCCCGGCCGCCCACCCCCGGCCCCTCGCCTGCCGGATGGCGTGACCGACGGGTCGCGGCGAGGAGGCCCGATCTCGGGCCGCGGACCGGGCATCGACGATCATTCGTCGATCCGGCCCGATCCCGGATGGACGTCGCGGCCACCCGGGCCCGGGGATCACGCCTCACGGCTCGAAGCGGAGCCGACCATAGTCCTCGTGGCGGTGGAAGCTGGGACGGCGGAGCGGGGCGGAGCTGGTCAGGGTGGGCTGCGTCCCTTCGGGGCCGTAGTCGTAGCGGCAGAGGGCGAACCGCCAGGCCGAGCCGGCCGCGGGTCGACCGCCGGTCGGCTCGAAGGCGGACCAGCGAATCCGCCCCTCGACGGCCCAGCCCCGGTCGCGGTCGCCCGGTAGGTCGAGCGTCCCGTCGACGGAGGCGACCGCCTCCAGGCCCCAGGGGGGTCGGGCGGCGAGGGCCTCGAAGTCGGCCCCGCGCCCGGGGAAGGCCAGCTCCAGGATCACCGAGCGGGGGTTGACCTGGAACTCGTAGTAGGCCGGCCGGGCCTCGCCGGGCTTGAAGAACAGCTCGAAGACGTCGCCGAACCAGAGCCGGTCGTTGCGGCGGACGCCGGAGGAGCGGAGTTCGGCGTCGTCCATGGTCGCGGCGAAATAGAGGTAGTCGTCGTCCCAGAGGAACCGGGCCCTGGTCGCGCCGCCGGAGGGGGTGCCGCTCCAGAAGGCGGGGAACTTGTCGATGACGGCGGCGCCGGCCCAGGCCGGGTCGTCGAGCACGCCGTCGAGCTTCGGGGCCCGCCTGGCGCGACGGCAGACGGCCTCGCGGGCGGCGGCGGGCTCGCCGAGCGCGGCCTCGATCGAGGCGGCCACCCGCTCGCCCAGGGCCCGCGAGGCGGCCGTCGTGAAGTGGACGCCGTCGGCCGAGAGGGCCGAATCGGGCCCGAGCCCCCGCGCCGCGGCGTGGAGGTCGTCGAGGGCGACGGTCGCCGACCCGTCGACGAGCCTCGTCAGGGCCCGGTTGTAAGCCTCGACGTCGGCCTCGCGGAGCCGGAACGGCAGGCCGGACTTCGCCTGGCGGCCGTCGACGACCGGCGTGGTCGTGGCGACGATCACCCGGGCCGAGGTCTCGCCGCCCAGCCGCCGGAGGATCGCGCGGAGGTTGTCGGAGTACTCGCCCGGCTCGACCTGGTGCGCCCCGGTCGCGGGGGTGAACTTGATGTCGTGCAGGCCCGCGTTGAGGTGGACGACCGCCGGCTTGGGGCGGATGGCCCATTCGTCGAGGTGGGCCAGGACGTTCCGGCTGTCCCCCCCGTTCTCCGTCGCCGCCACGACCCGGGCCCGCCCCTTGAGGCGTTCGGCCACGATCGGGGCGTAACCCTGCCGGATCGAGTCGCCCACCAGGACGACGACGGGGAGGTCGGCCTCCGCGTCGGGCGGGGAGGACGTCATCGCGAGGGCGAGCAATAACCCCGGGCTCCAGGATGCGATCATGGCGGGTCGGGCCTCCCCGAAAGGGTGAAGTGGGATGGCGTGCGTCACTCGTCGCCGGGGGGCATGGCCAGGAGTTCCGCCCAGCTCGATGCCAGGTAGGAACGCTCGACCAGGGATTCGACCGATTCCAGGTCGTCGAGGGACTCGATCGCCTCGGCCGCCCGGGGGTCGGGCTCGCCGAACCGGCGTTGACCGATCCGGTGCAGGAGCTTCTTGGCTTCCTCGGCCTTGCCCTCGGCCTTGCCCTCGGCCTTGCCCTCGGCCAGGCCCTCGACCTTGCCCTCGGCCAGGATATATTGGTAGAAGCTGGATTCCTTCATGTCTCGGACTCCCCTCAGCAGCGGCACGATGAAGTCGGGCTGGTAACGCAGGCCCATCAGGAGCCCGGTGGCGGACCAGAGGTTGCCGGGGATCGGGGGCGGCTCGCGGTCGATTCTTCCCTTCATCCGGCGGATGACCTCCTCGGGGGTCGTGGCGGCCAGGTCCGACACCGGGGCCAAGGGGAGTGTGCCCAGGCCGCCGGCCAGGATGGCCTCCACCGGCAGTTCCCAGATCCGGAGCACGTCGTAGCGGAACTCCAGGAAGTCGGGGCCTCCCGGGAGGGCCGGGCGGTAGACTCCCGAGAGGTCGGGGCCGTCGGCCTCGGGGCGGAGGAGCACGACGAGGCTCCGGGTCGGCAGGTCGTGGCGGTCGTCCAGCAGGACATTGTAGCGGAGGAGCCGGCGGGGGAGATGCCCCTCGTGGCTGGCCTGGAATTCGACGTGGGACAGCCAGGGGTCGGGCCCGGCGACCCGGAGCACCTTGTCGGCCTCGGCCGTGATCGTCGAGAGGTTCGCGTCGACCACCTCGACGCGGCCCGAGGGCGTCAGCCCGGCCAGGGCCAGCCAGTCGGCGGGGAAGCCTTCGACCAGGAACTTGGTGGTGGCGTCGTACGGCTTGGGCACGGCGGGAGGGCCCTCGGAGCGGTCGGGACTGGGGGTTGACCGGATCGCGGCGGCCCGCCACAATCGCCGGCCGTCGGGGGGGATTATCGGCCGGACGGGGTCGACGCCCCGCCGGATTCCCGCGAGGAGTCGGCAGGGATGACCGACCGCCGCGTCCTGATCGGCCTGATCGCCCTGGCCGTCGCGGCGAGGGCGGCGGCGGTCCTGGTGCTCGGGAGCCACGAGGTGCCCAACAGCACCTACGAGCACGGCGAGATCGCGGCGAATCTGCTGGCAGGCCGGGGGTTCTCGGTCCAGTTCCTCGGCGCCGACGGCCCGACTTCGCAGCAGGCGCCGGCGTATCCGATCGTGGTGGCCGGGGCCTATGCCCTGGGCGGGATCGGGACCCCCCGATCGCTCCTGATCCTGGAGCTGGGCCAGGCGGCGATGGGGGGCATCCTGGTCGGGCTCGTGGCGATCCTGGCGGGCGAGGTCGCCCCCGGTCGCCCTCGGGTGGCGGCCCTGGCCGGGCTGATCGCCGCCCTGCACCCGACGCTGGTCTACGCGGCGACGCACGTCCAGGTGGCCTCGCTGGCGGCGACGCTCCTGGCGGGCTGCCTGGCGTGGGCCTACCGGGCGGGCCGGACCGGCCGCGACCGCGACGCCCTCGCGGCGGGGGGATTCCTGGGCCTGCTCGCGCTGGCCGACCCGATCCTGGCCCTGGCCGCGCCGGGGATGGCCTGGGCGATCGCGGGCGGCCGGGGTTGGCGATGGCGGCGATCGGCCCGGCTGGTCGCGATCGTCGGGGCGACGGCCGGGCTCTGCGTGGCCCCCTGGGTCGCCCGGAACGCCCGGGTCCACGGCGAGTTCGTGCCGATCAAGAGCTCGTTCGGCTACGCCTTCTGGCAGGGCAACTGCTCGGCGAGCGAGGGGACCGACAAGGTCGTCCGTGCCTCGGTCGAGCGGGCGCTGGGACGCCGGTCGGGCGGCCTCCGCGACTTCAACGCGACGCTCTGGGAGGCCCGCCACCAGGCCGGCTACATCGACGACATCGCCCTGAGCCGGGACGATTACCGCGAGCTGGGGTCGGTGCCCGAGCCCGAGCGGTCGCGACGACTGTTCCGTCGGGCCCTGGCCGACCTCCGGGCCGAGCCGGGCCGCTATGCCCGGCTCTGCCTCCGGCGGCTCCGGTACTTCGTCGCCTTCGACGAGACCAACCCCAAGACCCGGAGCACCCTCTACCGCGCGAGCCACCTCGGCCTCACCGCGTTGGCCGCGATGGGCTGGCTCCTGGCGACGCCCGCCGTCCGCCGCCGGCTCGGCCCGACGGCGTTGACGGCGGCGCTGATCGCGACGTTCCACGCCCTGACAATCGTCTCGGCGCGATTCCACCTGCCGATCGAGCCGCTGATGGCCCTCTGGGCGGCGGCCGGGGCGTCGCGGTGGGACGACGATCAGCCCCGGCTACCCACGACGTCGAAGGCGTCGGGGTCGTAGGCCGGCTTCTCGTCGTGGCGGCCGGGCGATGCCGACGTCGCGCGGGCCGCGAAGAGGCGGGCGGCCAGGATCGTCCCGCAGATCACGCCCGCCAGGCCCACGATGCCCGCCGCCACCGAGATCGGCCCCGCGAGGGCGGGCGACGACTGCCCGGCCAGCCAGGCGATGGCCAGCGAGCCGAGCGGGACCCCGGCGCCGATCGTCGCGGCCAGGGTCGTCGGCGACCATGACTCGTCCTCGGCCAGGGTCCGGCCCAGCTCCAGCGCCCTCATCCGCTCGGCGTGCTCGACCTCGCGGAGGAAGCGGGCATGCTTCAAGGCGAGCGCGGTGGGGACGATGATGATCGGGATCAGCATGGCGACCAGCGGGATCAGGATCGGCGTCATCGGCTCGGCTCCTCGGCGGGCGTGTCGGCCGCGATCGGGTCGCGGCTCGTGATCGAAGGGCGGGAACGCGGACGGACGGTTCGCGCGGTATCATGCGGTCCGGACGCCCTTTCGGGCCACCTCTCCCCGGACCGATCCCGACCGACCGGAGCCCTCAAAGCCATGGCACGCGACCACCTCTTGGCGATCGACCAGGGCACGACCAGCACGCGGGTCGTGGCCTATGACGCCCGGCTCCGGCCCGTCGGCCAGGGGCAGGTTGAAGTCCCGCCCACCTACCCGAAGCCGGGCTGGGTCGAGCACGACCCGGGGGCCCTGGTCGACTCGGTCGGCCCGATGGTGACGCGGGCGCTGGCGGAGGCGGGCATCGACGCGGGTCGGTTGGCGGGGATCGGGCTGACCAACCAGCGCGAGACCGCGGTGATCTGGGACCGCTCCGGCGGGCGGCCGATCGGCCCGGCCCTGGTCTGGCAGGACCGGCGGACGGCCGACTTCTGCGAGCGGCACCGCGACCGCCGGGCCTGGATCGCCGAGCGGACCGGGCTGGTGCTCGACCCCTACTTCTCGGCCACCAAGTTCGCCTGGCTCCTCGACAACATCCCCGGCGCCCGGCGGCGGGCCGAGGCCGGCGAGCTCGCCGCGGGGACGATCGACAGCCTCCTGATCCGCCACCTCACCGGCGGGACTCGCCACGTCACCGACGCGACCAACGCCTCCCGGACCCTGCTGATGGACCTCCGGTCGCTCGGATGGGCCGACGACCTCTGCGACTTCTTCGCCGTCCCCCGCGCGATATTGCCCGAGATCCTCCCGAGCGTGGGCGATTTCGGCATGACGCGCGGGCTCGGCTACCTGCCCGACGGCCTGCCGATCCGGGGCGTGGCCGGGGACCAGCAGGCGTCGCTGGCCGGGCAAGGCTGCCTGGAGGAGGGCCAGGCCAAGTGCACCTACGGGACCGGGGCCTTCCTCCTGGTCCACACCGGGGGGCGGGTCGTGCCGTCGACCCGGGGGCTGGTCACGACCCTGGCCGCGAGCCTCGACGGCGGGTCGCCTCAGTACGCGCTGGAGGGCTCCGTGTTCATCGCCGGGGCGGCCGTGCAGTGGTTCCGCGACGGCCTGAAGGCCGTGGGCGCGGCGCACGAGGTCGACCGGCTCTCCGAGCGGGCCGACCCCGACTCGGGCGTCCTCTTCGTCCCCGCCCTGACCGGACTGGGGGCGCCCCACTGGGACCCCGAGGCCCGGGGCACCCTGTTCGGCCTCACCCGCGCGACGTCCGTCGCCGACCTCGCCCGCGCCACCCTCGAAGGCGTGGCCTATCAGGTCGCCGACCTGATCGACGCCATGAACGCCGACCTCGCCATGCCGCCCCGCGACCTCCGCGTCGACGGCGGGATGGCCCGATCCGACCCCTTCCTCCGGTTCCAGGCCGACCTCCTCGGCCTGACGCTCCGGAGGAGCCCCGAGGCCGAGTCGACCGCCCTGGGCGCCGCGCTCCTGGCCGGCCTCGGCGTCGGCCTCTGGCCCGACCCGGCGACCGCCTGCTCCCTGATCGAGCAGGGCGGGCGCGTCTTCGAACCCGGCCGCGACCCGGCCTGGCGCGCCGCCGCCTCCGCCCGCTGGCGGCACGCCGTCGAGACCGTCCGCGGCCACTACCGCCGCGGGCCGGGGGCGGCGGAAGGCTGATTGGTCCATCATGCCGGAGATCGCCAAAGGGCGTCATCCGACGACCGACCATCCCCGGATCATCGGAAAGGCCGGGCCGCCCTCGCGGACGGACCGGCCTCGGGGCTCAACCTCGGCCGGGCGGCCGGGCCAGATCAAATGATATGCTTATTAGTATGGGGCGACTTGTGCTTCTGGACGAAGAGGGGGTCGCCCGACTTCGTCTCGTGGCTCTCGTCGCGGACGAGGCCGAGGTGGTCGAGGCCGAGGTGGTTTAGGGTCTCCATGTGGGCGTGCTCGGCCGCTTGGTCGACCCGCGGCGCATGCTCGTGGTCGCACTGATGAGCGGGCTTCTTCGCGTCGGTCGCCTTCTCGTTCTTATCTGGGACGGTGCGGGTCGCCATGATTCGTTCTCCTCGAAAGGTCGCCGGACGATATTGATACGATTCGAAAGAGGAACGGGTTCGGACCCGGGCGGGGCCGACGGTGGGCACCGCGGGCCCCGTCGCGCCGTGCGGGAGCGAAGGTGCGGACGTGACAGGGCGCCGCGGGAGGGCCGGGCCCCGGAGGACGACGGGGCGATGAAGGCCCGCAATCGGCGTGGTGCCGCCCCGCGAGCGTTGAGGAAATCGGTGGGGGCGGCCCGCTACAAGAGCAGGCGGCGGAGCCCGACCGAGAGGCCCAGGCCCGGCTTGACGTCCGCGAAGGGAGTTCGCGGCCGGCGACCGGCGGGCGCCAGGGCCGGGCCTCGGGCGATCGGCGCGGCCTCGCGATACCACGGAGCCCGCTCGACCGCGCGGGCCCTGGACGGGCGATCGGCCAACCATTCGGCCGAGACCGTCTCCTCGTCGACCTTGCCGCCGGGGTCGCCGGCGTCTTCCTCGGTCTCGGTGCGGGTCGGCACGGCGGGCGACGCGGAGTCGGCCTCGTCGAGGTCCGAGGCGTCGAGCACCCCGAAGGCCAGCACGGTCGGCGCCTCGACTCGCCTCGGCGTCCTCGAAAGCCCCGGCATGGACCGGACGATCGGGAGCAAGGTCGCGAGGACCAGGCCCGTGATCGTCCATGCGATCATGAGGCGGGACCGCAGACGCGGTGGCCGCGCACGACTTCGGTCCATGCGAATTGAGCCTCGTTCGTCGGTCCGACCCGGCGGGGAGAGAAAGGTCCAGTCACCCTATCTGTTTCGGACGCGGATGACAAGCGGCTTCAAGGGCCATCCGTATTTCATTTCTATCCCAAGCGGCGTCCGCGATCCTTCGTCGGGTGGATGCCATCCACCAAGGGTCCGGGCCACGCCGAAGGGTTGGTGGATTTCATCCACCCGACGTGGGGACGCCTTGATCCGATCTCCAGGGCACGCGGGCCGCGTCGCCCCGAGTGTCCCGGGCCTGGCGTCCTGGACAGGCTTTGCTGACACGCGTATAGTATCCTTTCCCTCCTCGGAGGCGCCGGGGGGAACCGTCCCACAGCAGGGATCGAAGTCGACGGGAGACCACCCAGGGATGGCCACAACGGATATCCGGATCCGGGGCGCTCGCGAGCACAACCTCCGCGACGTCTCGCTCGACCTGCCGCGCGGGGCCCTCATCTGCTTCACCGGGGTCAGCGGCTCGGGCAAGAGTTCGCTGGCGTTCGACACGCTGTATGCCGAGGGGCAGCGGCGGTACGTCGAGAGCCTCTCCAGCTACGCCCGCCAGTTCCTCGGCCAGATGCCCAAGCCCGAGGTCGACCGGATCGACGGCCTCAGCCCGTCGATCTCGATCCAGCAGAAGACCGGCGGCCGGAACCCCCGGAGCACCGTCGGCACGATCACCGAGATCAACGACTACCTCCGCGTCCTCTTCGCCCGGGTCGGCCAGGGGCACTGCCCCAATTGCGACCGGCCCGTCGCGGCGCAGACCCGCGAGCAGATCGTCGCCCGGGTCCTGCAACGGCCCGAAGGCGAGGCCTATTCGATCCTCGCCCCCGTCATCCGCGGGCAGAAGGGGGAATACAAGGACCTCTTCGAGGACCTGTCCAAGGCCGGCTATGTCCGGGCCCGGGTCGACGGCAAGGTCTTCCCGCTCTCGGACCGGCTGGAACTCGACCGCCAGATCAAGCACCACATCGAGGTCGTGATCGACCGCTTCAAGGCGGGTCCCCAGGCCCGGACCCGCCTGGCCGAGGCGATCGAGGCGGCGCTGAAGCTCGGCGAGGGGGCGGTGATCGTCGCCGTCGACGGCAAGCCCGACCTCCTCCTCTCGTCGCACTACGCCTGCTCGCACTGCGGGATCAGCTTCGACCCGCCCAGCCCGCAGCTCTTCAGCTTCAACAGCCCGCAGGGGATGTGCCCGGGCTGCGACGGCCTGGGCGTCCGCCACGACTTCGACCCCGACCTGCTCGTGCCCGACCCCTCGCTCTCGGTCTGGAAGGGGGCGATCGAGCCTCTGGGCGCCGTCGGGGTGATGGGCAAGTGGCGGCGGCACCTGTTCGAGGGCGTGGCGGCCAACCTGGAGTCCGACCCCGGCGGCCCGCCCCGGGGGGCGATGCTCCGAGGGCCCTGGCGCGACCTCGACCCGAAGTGGCGGGCGGCCTGGCTCGGGGGCCTGGGCGACCGGGCGCTCGTCTTCCACTGGAAGACCAAGGGCAAGCCCTGGCCCCACTCCGAGACCTGGCCGGGCGTGGCCACCGAGCTGCTCGAGAAGTTCAAAGGCTCGACCGGCCAGGCTCGGTCGGCGCTCGAGCCCTACATGCGGAGCGTCGCCTGCCCCGACTGCAAGGGGGGCCGGCTCAACCCCCGCGCCCGCGCCGTCCGGGTCGGCGGCAAGACCCTGGTCGAGCTGGGCTCGTCGCCGATCGGCCGGATCGCCCGCTTCTTCGACGCCCTCGCCGGCCAGCCGGCCGCCGGACTCGACCCGGCCGACGCCGCCACGCCGCTCGACACCCTCTCGCGGACGATCGCCGAGGAGCTGCTCAAGGAGATCCGCGGCCGGCTCGGCTTCCTCACCAACGTCGGGCTGGAATACCTCACGCTCGACCGCTCGGCCCCCACGCTCTCCGGCGGCGAGGCCCAGCGGATCCGCCTGGCCAGCCAGGTCGGCGCGGGCCTCGTCGGCGTGCTCTACATCCTCGACGAGCCGTCCATCGGCCTCCACCCGCGCGACAACGACCGCCTGATCGCGACCCTGCAACGGCTCCGCGACGTCGGCAACACCGTCATCGTCGTCGAGCACGACGAGGACACGATGCGGGCGGCCGACTACCTCGTCGACTTCGGCCCCGGCCCCGGCGTCAAGGGGGGCGAGGTCGTCGCCGAGGGGCGGCTCTCCGACCTCTCCGACGCCCCCGCCAGCCTCACCGGCCAGTACCTCTCCGGCCGGAGGGCGATCGCCGTCCCCGCGACCCGCCGCCCCCCGACCGACCGCAAGCTCACCGTCGTCGGCGCCCGCCAGCACAACCTCAAGGGGGTCGACGTCGCCTTCCCGCTCGGCCTGTTCGTCTGCGTCACCGGCGTCAGCGGCTCGGGCAAGAGCTCGCTCGTCGGCGACATCCTCCGCGACACCCTGGCCCGCGACCTCAACAAGGCCATCACCCAGCCCGGCCTCCACGACCGGATCGACGGCCTCGACCACCTCGACAAGATCATCGACATCGACCAGTCCCCCATCGGCCGGACCCCGCGGTCGAACCCGGCCACCTACATCAAGCTGTTCGACCTGATCCGCGACCTCTACACCAAGCTCCCCGAGTCCAAGGCCCGCGGCTACAAGGCCGGCCGATTCTCCTTCAACGTCGCCGGCGGCCGGTGCGAGGCGTGCGAGGGGAACGGCTCGAACAAGCTGGAGATGGACTTCCTGGCCGATGTCTGGGTCACCTGCGCGGTCTGCGAAGGCAAGCGGTTCAACCGCGAGACGCTGCACGCCCGGTTCAAGGGCAAGAGCATCGCCGACGTCCTGGAGATGGACGTCCAGGAGGCATTGGAGACGTTCGCGAACGTCCCCAAGATCGCCGGGATGCTCCAGACGCTCCACGACGTCGGGCTCGACTACCTCAAGCTCGGCCAGGCGTCGCCCACGCTCTCCGGCGGCGAGGCCCAGCGGATCAAGCTGGCCCGCGAGCTGGTCAAGAAGGGGACCGGGCGGACCCTCTACGTCCTCGACGAGCCGACGACCGGGCTCCACTTCGACGACGTCCGCAAGCTCCTCGAAGTCCTCCACGGGTTCACGGCCCTGGGCAATACCGTCGTCGTGATCGAGCACAACCTCGACGTCGTCAAGACGGCCGACTGGGTGATCGACCTCGGCCCCGAGGGCGGGTCCGGGGGCGGCCGGGTCGTCGCCGAGGGGACGCCCGAGCAGGTCGCCGCCGTCGCCGCCAGCCACACCGGGCGGGCCCTGAGGCGGCTCCTCGACGGGCCCACGCCCGCCCCGGCCGGCGGCAAGGGGAGGCCCAAGGGCAAGGTGAAGGGCTCGAAGAAGTCGTCGGACATGTTCCTCGCCGACATCGCCGTGCGCGGGGCGAGGCAGCACAACCTGAAGGGGGTGGACGTCGACATCCCCCGCCACAAGATGACCGTCTGCAGCGGGCCGAGCGGGTCGGGCAAGTCGAGCCTGGCGATCGACACGCTCTATGCCGAGGGGCAGCGGCGGTACGTCGAGAGCCTCTCCAGCTACGCCCGCCAGTTCCTCGCGCCCCTGCAGAAGCCGAAGGTCGAGCACATCAGCGGCCTCTCGCCCGCCGTCAGCATCGAGCAGAAGACGACGAGCAAGAGCCCCCGGTCCACCGTCGGCACCGTCACCGAGATCCACGACTACCTGCGCATCCTCTTCGCCCGCCTCGGCCAGCCCCATTGCCCGGCCTGCGGCGTGGCGATCGGGACCCAGACGGCCGACGAGATCGTCGAGAAGATCCTCCACCTCCCCGAGGGGTCGAAGGTCTATGTGATGGCCCCGGTCGACCGCCGCGACAACGAGCAGTACGACGCCCTCTGGGACGACCTCCGCCAGTCCGGCTTCGCCCGGGTCCGCGTCGACGGCGCCTCGCACAGCCTCGACGCGCCGCCGGAGCTGAGCCACCGCCGCAAGCACCGGATCGAGGTGGTGATCGACCGCGCGGTCGTCCGCCGCAAGACCCGGTCGAGGCTGGCCGACTCGGTCGAGGCGGCCCTGGACCTGGGCAAGGGCGTGGTCCACGTCGCCCGGGTGGGCGACGAGGCCGACGCCGACGAGGCCCGATGGCCGGTCGACCGCTACAGCCAGCATCGCTCGTGCGACGGCTGCGGCCGGAGCTTCGAGGAGCTCTCGCCGCACCACTTCTCATTCAACGCCCCGCTCGGCTGGTGCCCGGTCTGCGAAGGCCTCGGCACCCAGCACGGCGCCAACCCCGCCGCCCTGATCCCCGACGGCCGCCGGGGCCTCCGCCAGGGCGCGGTCGTCGCCTGGCCCGACTTCGGGGCCAACCCCGCCTTCGCCCGGATGATCGGGGCGATGGCGAAGTCGCTCGCGATCGACCTCGACACCCCGTTCGACGACCTCGAAGGCCGACACCGCCGGGCCATCCTCCACGGCTCGGGCGACGCATGGTTCGTCGTCCCCGCGGCCGAGGGTCAGCCCGGTTTCTCGTTCCAGTATAAAGGGCTGTTCCCGGCGATCGAGGAGGCGGCCCGCGTCTCGTTCCTCTACCGCCACAAGCTCCACGGGATGGTCGACGACGTGCCGTGCGTCTCCTGCATGGGGGCCCGGCTCCGCGACGACTCCGCCGCCGTCCGGTTCCGCGACGCCACGATCGACCAGGTCGGCAACTGGCCGCTGGGCCGGGCCCTGGCCTTCTTCCGCGGGCTGGCCCTCGACGGCGACGAGCAGCACATCGCCGGCGACCTCGTCCGCGAGATCCGCGATCGCCTCCAATTCCTCGTCGACGTCGGGCTCGACTACCTGACCCTGGCCCGGGGCACCCCCACCCTCTCCGGCGGCGAGAGCCAGCGAATCCGCCTGGCCAGCCAGGTCGGCAGCGGCCTCACCGGCGTGCTCTACGTCCTCGACGAGCCGACGATCGGCCTCCACCCGCGCGACAACACGCGGCTCCTCGACGCGCTCCGCCGGCTCCGCGACCTGGGCAACACCCTCGTCCTCGTCGAGCACGACCGCGAGGTGATCGAGGCGGCCGACCACCTGATCGACTTCGGCCCCGGCTCGGGCGACTTCGGCGGCGAGGTCACCGCCGCCGGCCCGCCGTCGAAGGTCCGGAAGTCGAAGGACTCGCTCACCGGCAAGTACCTCAGCGGCCGCGCCGCGATCCCGATCCCCACCAACCGCCGCCCCGGCGACGGCCCGGCCATCGTCATCCGCGGGGCCCGGCACCACAACCTCAAGAATGTGGATGCCTCGTTCCCGCTCGGGCTGGTCACGGCGGTCACCGGCGTCAGCGGCTCGGGCAAGAGCTCGCTCGTCGAGGACATCCTCTGGAAGGCCGCCGCCCGCAAGCTCCACCGCGCCCAGGCGACCCCCGGCGCCCACGACTCGATCGAGGGGCTGGACCGGGTCGACAAGGTGATCAGCGTCGACCAGGCCCCGCTCGGGAGCACGCCGACGTCGACCCCCGTGACCTACTCCGGCGCCTTCGACCTGATCCGCGAGCTGTTCGCCCGGATGCCCGAGGCTAAGGTCCGCGGCTACACCCCGCGCCGGTTCAGCTTCAACCAGGCCGGCGGCCGGTGCGAGGCGTGCGAGGGGGCGGGGCAGAAGCGGATCGAGATGCACTTCCTGCCCGACGTCTGGGTCACCTGCGACGCCTGCGACGGCCGCCGGTTCACGGCCGAGACCCTGGCCGTGAAGTTCCGCGGCAAGGCGATCGCCGACGTCCTGAACATGACCGTCGACGCCGCGCTGGAACTGTTCGCCGGCGTGCCCAAGATCCGCAAGATCATGCAGACCCTGCACGACGTCGGCCTCGGCTACCTCCCGCTGGGCCAGCCCGCCCCCACCCTCTCCGGCGGCGAGGCCCAGCGCGTCAAGCTCGCCGCCGAGCTGGCCCGGCCCGACACCGGCCGGACCCTCTACGTCCTCGACGAGCCGACCACCGGCCTGCACATGGACGACGTCCGCAAGCTCCTCGGCGTCGTCCACCGCCTGGCCGACCTGGGCAACACCGTCGTCATCATCGAGCACAACCTGGAGGTCATCAAGACCGCCGATTGGCTCATCGACATCGGCCCCGAGGCCGGCAACGAGGGGGGCCACATCGTCGCCGCCGGCCCGCCCGAGGCGATCGCCGGGGCAGAAGGCTCGCTCACCGGCGCGATCCTCAAGGGCGTTCTCGCCGCCGGCCTCCACGCCGAGCGGCCCCGGTTCGACCCCAAATCGGCCGCAAGAAAGTCCATCGCCGAGGCGAAGGCCGCCCGCGACGAAGGGCCCCCCGACCCCAAGTCCCCCTGGGAGGTCGACGGCCGCCGCTGGCACACCGCCGACCGCGTCGGCCGGAGCGGCAAGCCCGCCCGATGGGATGGCGCGATCCTCGACCGGATCGTTGACCGGATCGCCCAGATCGGCGGCTTCCCCGCCGCCGACTGGTCCGACCGCGCGGTCGTCACCGTCGCCGGGCCCGGCAAGTCCGACCCGCCCTTCTTCCGCGCCGTGACCGGCCACGAGTGGGTCGTCACCCTCCGCTTCAACGTCCGCCGGGGCGCCTTCAAGCCCGAGACCCTGGCCGCCCAGCTCGGGCTCGCCCCGTTCCACGAAGGCGCCAGGCCCGTCCTCAGCCGGGCCGACCGCCTGGCCTTCGGCGAGCCCCGGGGGGCCACCCAGGAGGTCATCCTCACCGCCCACGCCGCCGCCGACCTCGAGACCGACGCCTTCGACGCCTTCCTCGTCAAGGCCGCCGTCTCCCACCAGAAGGCCGTCGGCGGCGCGGCCGGCGCGGAAGCTGAGGCCGCCGCCGCCGAGGAGACGCCCGGCTGGAAGGTCGTCACCAAGCCGACGAAGCCGAGGCGGAAGGTCAAGACGAAGTGAGCGAGGGCTCGCCTCCGGATCACCAATCCAAGGGTCGGTGGCTCGGGAATTTGCAGAGGTGTCCCCGAGCCTCGGCCATCGGGATCGGCAATATCACCGCCTCGCGCTCGTGCACCAAGGCGTTCCGATATTCCCGGACCGAGTGGGCGTTCGCGAGCGGACCCGGCGCGACTCGACAAGTCGAGGCGATACCGTCCAACAGGTCGCGCGTGCGGCTCGGCGGGGCCGTGGTCCGGGCCTCGGGCCAGAATGAGCGTAAAGCCGTCTCGAACTCGGCGAAGAGGCGGATGAGGTAGGTGCCGGCCGGATGATCCGAGGCGAGCCGGATGTCGGAGGTCTTCCACTCGACCGGGAGCGTGAAGGGGCGGCGATCGCCCCCGCCATCAACCGATCGAGCGCGAGCCGGGCGACCGTGTGCTCGACCTCGACGACCTTGATTCGCCCGATGGGCTCGATCGTCTCAAGCGGCATGGTCTTTCATGCTGTCCAGGACCACGCGGAGCGTCTCCTTGGTGAGCGGCGGGAGCGGCGTGGCCTCCCGGAATCTCGGGACGTTCGACGTCCCCCGGGCGACGTGATGCACCCTCCAGTCGCCGTCTTGAAAGTAGACCCGGGCGACATCATCCCAGGCCGGCATCAGATAAAGGTCGACCACGCCCTCGACGCCCGAGGCGGATCGGGCGAGCGGATCGAGGATCGCCCGATGGGTCTCCTCCTGGAGGAGAAGCGCGGGGGCCTTGTGATCGCCGATCTCCGGGTCTTCGATCGCCTTCTCGATCCGCCGCGTCGACCAGCCGAGTTCGCGGGCCCAGGATTCGACCGAATCGATCAGGGCGGACATGCGGCCGAGCCACGCGGCTTTCACTGCCTCCGGGCGACCTCGGGGGGATATCGCCAAAAACCGCGGCGAAACGGCCTGCAATCGCAGAATCCACCCGGCTTCAGTCGCGCGTGGCACGCTTCAGCTCGACGGCCAGCGGCGGGTCGATCCGCGAGAGGGCCTCGATCGCGGCCGCCGAGACCCGCAAGTCGTCCTCGTCGGCCATCCGGACGAGCGGCTGAGCGGCGGCTTTCGCCGCGGGGCCGAGGTCGCGGAGCGTCGCGATGGCGGCGAGTCGGGCCCAGGTGTCGCCGCCCGGCCCGGCCCAGTCGATCAGGGACGGGATCTTCGTCGCGGCCGAGGCCGGGTCGATCTTCGCGAGCGCAGCGACGGCCGCCATCGCGAGCGGGCGATCGCCGGAGTCCGCGATTTCCAGGAGCGCCGGGACGGCCGGCTTCGCCTCGGGGCCGATCGCCCCGAGCGTCTCGATGGCGGCGTGCGGGAACCTCCGCCCCTTCGAGCCCGGGAGCGAACCGACCGTCGCCCGGACGACGTGGCCGAGCGAGCCCGGGGACCGCTCGCGGATCATCCGGACCAGATTCGCCGGGAAATACCCTCCGTCGGGCGGGTCGACGAGCTGCTCCACCAGCGTGTCGAGGGCCTTGGCTGCGACCCGGGGGTCGCGGCCCACCAGGAACAGCGCGGCGTCGCAACGGATTCTCCCGTCGGCGGCCTTCAACAACCCGACGAGGAAGGGCTCGGTGGCCTTGGCTTCCGGGCACTCTCGCGTCAAATCATCGAGGGCGACGTTCCTGGCGGCCGTATCGCCGAGGTAGGCGATGAGCATCGCCGCAACCCCGTCCGCTCCGATCGTGTCCTTCAAGATGCGCAAAGCCGAGTCATGATCGGACCGAATGGATGGACGCCAATCGTCCGCAATCACTCGCATGGCCGATGTGACCATGCGGCTCGACCCGCCCGGGTCGACCTGGAGCAGGCCCCACGCCGCCGCGATTCGGACCCGGGGGGTGTGATCTGCGAGGGCCGCCCGGAGCGCCCCGATGGCGCGATCCCGCAGCCGAGGATCACCCTTCGCCGCGGGGTTGCTGATCGCGTTCTCCAGTTGCGCGACGGCGGTCAGCCGGACGGGCAGCTGACCGTCGCCCGAGGCGGCGATCAGCGCGGCGACGGCCGCCTGCGGATGGTCGGGATCCACGAGCCGGACGATCGAACAGGCCGCGATCCGGGCCTCGACAACCGCATCCCTCGATGCTCGGATCACCCAAGGGACGGCGGCGGGCCCGAGGCGAGCGAGTCCCTCGGCCGCTCTGCGCCGGACCGCCTGATCGGGATCGCGCAACTGGCGGCAGAAGCTCCAGGCCGTCCACTGCTCGATCACCCTCGGCCAGGCCGGCACGGCCACCAGGACCAGGACGGCCGCGAACAGGGTTATGTAGAGGAGGGGCCCGAATTTCCCGCCACGGTAAGCCATCGTCTCAACCCCGGGCTTTGCCCTGATCGAACAATTCAAACGCTAAGCCATCACCCGTCGAACGGCCTCGCGGGCCTTCTCCATGAGCGGGCTGTCGGGGGTCTTGGCGGCGGGGAGCTGGAACATCATGGCGGCGGCGAGCGGGGCTTGCCACTTGGGATCGGCGGCGAGCTGGCATTCCTCGCGGGCGGCGGCGCCGTACTTGTAGTCGTGGCTGTCGCGCCCCTTGTGGAAGATCATCCGGCGGGCGGCGGCGAAGAGGAGGTCGGGCGAGCCCCCCCGGGCGAGGTAGCCGAGGGCCTTGCCGGCGGCCTTGGCCCGGTCGTCGGAGGCGGTGGCGAAGAGCTCGGCCACGGCCTCGTCGCCGGCGGAGTCGGGGGCGATGGGCCCGATCGCGTCGACCCGGATCGCGCCGTCGGGCTTGGCCCGGCCCCGGTACATCGGCAGCCAGCCGACGGCCTGGAGCAGGGCGAGGCGGCGGGTGGTGTCGTCGCCGCTGGCGCCGTAGATGAAGTGGAGGGCGTTGGCGGCGGTGACGGCGTGGAGCGAGATGATCCCGGGGCTGCGCATCAGCAACTCGGCCCCGCCCAGGGTCACGGCGTCCCAGAGCGAGTCGGGCGCGGCCCCGCGGTCGAGGAGGTCCGCGGCCTCGGCCGAGGCGGCTTCGGGCGTGGCCTGGCGGATCGCCTCCAGGAGGGCGAGGGTGGCGCCGGGGTCGGCACGGCCGGTCTGCCAGTCGGCGCGGATCTTCTTGGCCCGCTCCAGGTTCGCCTCGTAGGGCCCGACGGCGACGGCCCGCTTGTCGCCCTGGAGGTCAAGCATCCCGAAGGCGAGCGAGCGGAGAACGGGCTCGGCGTGGGGCCAGCCGATCGCCTGGAGGGTCCGCCAGCTCTGGGCGGCGAAGATCGCCTTGTGGCCGATGTTGCGCTGGTCGCGGACGGCGAACCGCCAGAATGGCTCCATCGTCCCGGCCGCGCCCGAGCCTCGGCAGAGGCCGGCGACGGCCACGTCGGCCGCCTCGGCGTCCCAGGCGTCCATCGCCCGGGTGAAAGCGTCCCGCGCCGCTTCCGGGCCGGGAACCTTCGCCTCGTCGACCTGGGCGAGCGTCCAATCCCCCTCGCGGACGTCCTGCGCCTGCGAGCCTTTGAAGTTGTCGAGCGCCCAGAGCAGCGGCAGGAGTCGCTCGTCGTCGGCCGCCGACTGGCCGAGCAGGTGGGCCGAGTTGATGACGAGGACCGCGTGGAACTTGAAGCCGACCGGCCTCGGCTTGATGTTGCGGATGCCCGCCAGGAACAGGCCCGAGAGCAGCTCGCGGTACGACAGGCCGGCCTTCAGGCGGGCGACCGCCCCTTCCATCGCCCGGTCGCGCGGGACCTCCTCGATCCAGCGGACCACCGGCTCGATCTCCGGCCGGAACCGGACGGCTTCGGGCCCGACCGCCATCGCCGGGCCCGAAGCCGGGGTGATCGCCGCCAGCCCCGGCCAGGCCCCCAGGCCCGCGCCCAGGCCCAGGGCCGAGGCCGACTGCAAGAAACGACGCCGCCGGAGAGAACCAGCCATCGCGGGCCTCCTGGTCGTTGAAGTGGCGAGGATGTTCGAAAGCCGGCATCCGGCGAGGAAGAGAGGGCCGGATGCGCGACCCGTCCGTCAGTATGGCCGGGCCGGCGCGGGCGGGCCAGCCCCCCCCGCCCCGCCCCGGCCCCGCGAATCGACCCCGCCCGCGTCCCCTCAGCGACGATTCAGGGCCCGAAATGCTCCCGGAGCATCGCCAGGCTGCGGGGGACGGCGACCTCGGCCTCGTCGTTGCCCTCGAATTCGAGCGAGATCCAGCCCCGGTAGCGGTGGTCGTCGAGGATCTTGGCGATCCGGGCGTAGTCGAGGTCGAGCGCGTACCACCGGCCGCCGCCGAAGTAGGTCTTGGCCTGGACCAGGGCGATCGGCACGGCGCCGGAGGCCATCTGCTCCATCTGCTCGTAGGAGTGCTCCAGGAAGTTGCCGGTGTCGAGCGTCATCTGGAGCCAGGGGGACTTGATCGCCTCGACGATCCGGAGCACGCCGGCGGCGGTCCGGCCCAGGCCCCAGTGGTTCTCCAGGCCGAGGACGACGCCGCAGGCCTCGGCGCGGGGGAGGATCTTCTCGATCGCGGCGATCGCCCAGCCGAACGCCTCGTCCTCGGTGTGCCCCTCGATGGCGGGCTCGATCCCCTTCTTCGCCATGAAGTCGTCGAACGACTTGATCGTGCCCCACCGCCCGGTGTTGATCCGCATGGTGGGGATGCCCAGGCCGGCGGCGAGCTCGACCTGGTACATCGTCTTCTGCACGTTGGTCCGCCGGAGGTCGGCGTCGGGGCTGACGAACCCCTGGTGGGTCGAGAACCCCATCAGGGCCAGCCCGAGCGAGTGCGCCTGGCGCTTGATCTTGCCGACCGCGGCGGGCGACTCGTCCTCCATCTGGACGTGGAGGATCTCGACGCCGTCGAAGCCCATCGCCGCGGCCTTCTCGATGCAGGCCGCCATGCCCAGCCGCTCGCCCCGGAACTGCCAGAACGAGTAGGTCGAGACCCCGATGGCCCGGCGACGGCCCGGGGTCGCCGGCCTCGACCCGGCCTGGCCGACGGCCGCGCCCGGCAGGCCGACCGCGGCGGCCCCGACGAGCCCGGCCCGCCCGAGGAAATCTCTCCGATTCGCCATCATCGTCCGTCTCCTCGGCCTTCGGTCGTCCGCCGTCCCGGTGTTGATGGGCGGCCTCCCGTCATGCGGAGGCCGCCGATCATACCGTCGCGACCCGATCGATGGCCACGCCCTGGACCGATGACCCGCCGGCCGGACGGGTTCAGGGGCGGATTTCCAGGACCAGGGTGGCCGTGACGACCTCGTTGTCGTACTCCTCCTGCTTGTCCCGGGCCGCCGGCCGCGTCGTCTTGACGCGGAGGACCCACGTCCCCGCCTGCTGGGGGCGGACCGTCGCCTGCCCCTTGGCGTCGCCGGTCGTCGCGTAGCACCAGGCCGCGTCGGGCTTGAAGCCGATGTAGGTGGCCACCAGGTCGGCCGATCCGAGCGGCTTGCCGCGATACAGGACCTTGAAGTGGAGGTCACGCCCGGCCTTCCACTCGGCCGACGCCTCGGCCGGGACGATCTCCAGCTCGTGCCCGAGTGCCTCGAGGGGGCTGGTCGTCTGCGGGCCCGAGATGAGCAGGGCCTTGGCATACTTCTTGATAAGCATGGCGCTCTCGGCGGTCCCCTCCTTGACCGTCGCCTTCGCCGCCCGGACGTGGGTGTGGACCCCCTTGGCGTCGACGACCTCGGTCCAGACCGCCGGCTTCTGGGTGGCGACCGCCTGATAGCACCCCTGCTCCTCGACGTGGATCACGTTGGACTGGAGCGTGACCCCCTCCTTGACCATCGTCAGGACCGAACCCGAGGGGGTCTTGACGTGGTAGTCCTGGAGCCAGTCGGCGTCGATCGGCTGGTCGACCGGCAGGGCGTGGCCGTACGAGACGTAGACCGTGTCGTCCTCGCCCGGTGCCGCCTCCATCCGGGAGACGAGCACCCTCAGATCATGGGCTCGGCAGGAGGCCGCCTGGCCGATCGAGAGGGCCACCGCAGCCAGCATCGTCGCGATTCGTCGCATGGGAATCTCCTCTTGAATAATCGGGCGAGAATGGAGGCCGAAGCCATCAATAAGCGTCGGCCGAGGTGACCTCGCCGCCGGCGCGGGTCGAGAGTGCCTGGTAGACGCCTTGCGCGGGGAGCACGGAGTAGAGGCAGGAGCCGGCGTTGTAGGTGACGTTGTTCGGGGTCCCCGTGGCCGCGTTATACGGCCAGGTGCCGATCGTGTCCTTGAGGAACCGCACCGAGCCGTCCATGAACAGGAAGTTGGCCCCGCCGGGGTGGAAGCTGCCGGCCGAGTTCGAATAGATGTCGTCGGTGGCCCCGTTGACGGCGTCGTCGTTGGCGACGAACTTGTACGCGTTGATCGGGTAGAGCGTGGTGAAGAGCGAGTGGGAGCGGTTGCTCGAATACCAGTAATGGTTATCGGTCAGGTCGTTGTTGCCGTCGGGCTCGACCACGTTGGGGCACTTCCCGTGGGCCCGCTCCCCCACGCCGATCGTGTTGCTCAGGCCGTCGGTGATCCCGGCCACCGCCGCCGGCGCGATGCTCCCGGGGTTGAACCCGGGGTTGGGCTGCACCGTCGGCGCGAAGGTCGGATAGCCGATGTAAAAGAACATCCCGTTATATTGGGAGATCTGCCGGGTGAAGTTGGCCGAGGTGTTGGTCCGGCCGTTGGGGAAGGTCCCGACGCAGCCGGCGTAGCTGGTGAAGGCCGAGGCGTTGGGGCCGCCGTCCCACATCAGGTGGTTCGGCACCGGGGTATAATTGAGCTTGCCGTAGACGGTGCCGTCGCTGGGGCACCAGAGGCCCTTGACGCCGGCGCCGGCGACCGTCGAGTTCGGCACGGTGTCGGAGATGAACGAGAAATTCCAGCCGTCGAAGAGCGCCTTCTGCTCCAGGTAGGGCAGCATCCGGACGAACATGCTGCTGCCGTTGTGGTAGGTGTTGGCCCCGTAGATGCAATTCGGCCCGGTGCTCTCCAACGCGCTCCCGAATGGGTAGCAGCCGTTGCTGCTCTCGTAGTTGGCCAGCGCCAGGCCGATCTGCTTGAGGTTGTTGACGCACTGGGCCCGCCGGGCCGCCTCGCGCGCCGCCTGCACGGCCGGCAGGAGCAGCGCGATCAGCACGGCGATGATCGCGATCACCACCAGCAGCTCGATCAGCGTGAAGCCGCGGCGCTTCCTCATCATCATGAAGTCCTCCCGGGTCGCATGGAAGCATCCTCAAGGTTGGGGTCGGGAATTGGAGGGCGGCCGCGCCGCCCGCTCAATAGGCGTCGGCCGAGATGACCTCGCCGCCGGCCCGGGTCGCCAGCGCCCGCCAGGTCGCCACGTTGACCGAGTCCTTGACGAACCGGACGCTCCCGTCGCCGAAGAGGGCGTTGACGCCGCCGGGGTGCCGGCTCCGGGCCGCCTTCCAGCCGTAGTCGCTGCCCCGGAGGCAGTCGTACGTCTTGCTGTTGGGGGTGATGTAGTGGGTGTAGAGCATGTTCCGGAAGTCGCCCTGGACCCAGGCCCGGCCCCGGTAGCCCGAGTACCGCGTCGGCGCCGCGCAGAGGGCATCGGTCATCGGGCTGAACGTCGTGATGTCCACGTAGGGGATCTCGGTCCCGATCGCCGTCGGGTTGGGGCCGCCCGGCTTGGGGATGTCGAAGCCGCCGGGGCCGAGGACGCTCTCGCTGATGGCGGCCGTGTTGCTCGTCCCGTCGGTGACCTGGGCGATCGAGATCCCCGAGTTGTAGAAGAAGGTGCCGTCCGGGGGGCCGTAGAGCGCCGAGCCGCCGCCGGGCAGGCCGTCGCCGGCGCACCCCATGTAGTTGCCCGGGGCGAAGTCGGTCACGACGGACCGGCCGCTGTCGCTGGGGCAGAGGAACAGGGCGATCCTCGTCAGGTAGATCGTCGTGTTCGTGATCGAGTCGTTCCCCTGGTCGTCGAAGATCGGCCAGCCGAAGTTCAGGGCGTTGTAGGCCGCCGTGTTCTCCAGGAACGGCGAGAGCATCGCCAGGATCGAATAGCGATAATGCTCCCCCGCGCCGCCCTTGAGCACCCAGTAGTTGTCCGGGGGGGCCACGATCGCCCCGAACGGGAACCGCCCCAGGCTGTCGTGGTAGTTGTGCAGGGCGATCCCCAGCTGCTTCAGGTTGTTGACGCACTGGCTCCGCCGGGCCGCCTCGCGCGCCGCCTGCACGGCCGGCAGGAGCAGCGCGATCAATACGGCGATGATCGCGATCACCACCAGCAGCTCGATCAGCGTGAAGCCGCGTTGCTTCCTCATACCGAAGTCCTCCCGGGCGGATGCCGCCCCGAAACTGGCCTTCGATGCCAAGTATGACCGATATGAAATTCGTAATACCGCCACGGCCGTGATTGTAGGGCCCTTCGTTTGCCGTGGCAAGACGCCGGAAATATCGGGGCTTGGATGGGCACGGCGAGTCGCGGACCCGGCCCCGACTTCGCCCTCGCCCCGGGGGTCCGGGCGGAGGGCTTCGATCGACGCCCCCGCGTGGGGCGGGCGCGAAGTCCCGCCGCCCCCGTGTGGGTCAACAGGCCGGGCCCGACGGCGCGAGGCCGCCCGCTCTTGCCGTCCTCACTTCTCCGCCGTGACCAGGCCGATGCCCAGCCCCACCAGCCCGCTGCCGACCGCCAGGGGGATCGTGAAGGGCTCGCCCCGGATCAGCGTGCCCAGCGCGATCCCGAACAGCGGGGTCAGGAAGGCGACGGCGGCCAGGCGGCCGGCGGGGTAGCGTCTCAGGAGGACCATCCAGAGCGTGAACGCCACCCCGGAGACGGCCAGGCCCTGGTAGAGCAGCCCCCAGATGGCCACCCCGGTGAAGTGGTAGCTTGCCGCCCCCTCGAAGGCCGCGCTGTAGACGAAGCTCAGCGGGACCGCCAACGCCGACTGGGCCAGCAGCAGGGTGGTCGGCGGGATCATCGGGAAGGTCTTCTTCTGGGCGATCGACTGGATTCCGAAGATCACCCCCGACGCCAGGACCACGAGGTCGCCCCGCAGCTCCCCGCCGCCGCCGAGCATCAGCGGCCGGGCCAGCATGACCGCCACCCCCCCCGCCGCCGCGAGCAGGCCGAGGATGCCCCGCCAGCCCAGGTGCTCGCCCAGCAGGAGCCAGGCGAGCGGGGCGACCACCAGGGGGTGGATGTTGATGAACACCGACGACCGGCCCGCCTCGCTGTGGCTGGTCCCCCAGTTGAACGTGCCGATCTGGACCGCCGTGAGCAGCCCGTGGACGCCGAGGAGCCACCAGTGCCGCCGCTCGACCCGCCAGCTCGCGCCCAGTTGGCGGCAGGCCAGCGCCACCACCGGCAGGCTGATCAGGAACCGGAACCCCGCGCCGCCGATCGGCGGCAAGGTCCCGTCGGAGATCGTGTACTTGGCCGCCACCGCGTTGCCGCCCCAGAGGGCGCAGCAGGACGTCGCCAGCACCAGCCCGAGGGCGTCCATCCGGTGCGTCGCCCCCCCCTGGCCCGTGGTCATCGTCCGACCCCGGGCCGGGGATAGTCCGCCGTTGCCCGACTTGGTCACTTCTTGCGGGCCTCCGCCTCGGCGATGATCGCGGCGGGGTCCTGGTTGAAGAGGTCGCGGCAGCCGGAGCAGCAGACCCAGTAGGCCTTGCCGGCGTGGGAGACGGGGATCGTCCCCCGCCCCTCGGTGACGATGCAGACCGGGCCCGACTCGCCGGCGGCGAAGCTGACGCCGTTGCGGGTGAAGCCCACCTCGCCCAGCCGCGCGAACGGGGCGTTGGCGGCGGGGTGCGACTCGATCAGGAGCAGGAAGCGGAGCTCGTTGGGGATCGTCAAGGTCACCCGCCGGGGCCCGTCGCCCGGCTCATCGGCCGTCAGGACCAGCGGCTTGCCGTCGCCCCCCCGGCCCGCGAAGGACCGCTTCGAGCCGTCGGCCAGCGTGGCGTCGAGGACGTACGACCCCGCCCCGGCGCCGGGGCGGAGCGTGGCCGCCTTGAGGTACTTCCCCTTCTCGACCTCGATCGCCAGGCCCGCCGAGCCCGACGAGAGCCGCCAGGCCCAGCTCGCCGACTCGGTCCAGGCCCCCTGCGACCGCCCGCGCTGCGGCTGGCCGGTCCCCCGCCAGGTCCCCACCAGCGGCCCGAACGGCTTCAAGGCCGCCTGCGCCTCGACCCTCGCCCCCGGTGCGTCGTCGGCCGCCGGCGCCGCCATCGCCATCGCCGCCAGCAGGACGACCGCCCCCGTCCCCGCGATCGTGTGTCGCAATGTCCCCTCGCTCGTGCCCGGAGCCCTCGATCTCGCCCGACCGACCCACCGCCGATTGTAGCAGGCCGCGGGGCCCGCGCCGCCCCGTTGGCGAGGATGACCGGGCCCGGAGGCGGGTCGTCTCCCCTCGATCGCGGGCCGCGCAGGGATCGCGGATCGACCTTGACTCCGGCGTCCCCGAGGTACAATATTTGCGCGTCCCGCCGATTTGTTTGATTTTGCTTGAAACCCCCGCCGGCTTTCCCTTAGTCTCGTGGATCGTCGAGCCTGCCGCACGACGCCGGACGATCCCGCCAGACAGACGAGAACGATACGCCGACCAAGAACCCGCCCGAGCCGCCCTCCCCCCGCCCTCCGGGGCCCGGGGGAGGGGTGTGAACCTCCCACCGCCTTCATCCTTCCCCTCCTTAAGGAGGCCAGCGAACCATGCGCGTCCCTCGACGGAACCCCCGGCTCGTCTTCCCGGCCGCCTCGGCCCTGGCGATGGCCCTGGCCTTCGCCCCGGCCCCGGGCCCGGCGGACGCCGCCGATGCGGCGGGCGACCCGATCGGGACGCCCGCCGTCGCGGCGATCGAGCCGGCCCGGCCGACCCTGGTCGGCCGCCGCGCGACCCGCCAGTTGATCGCCTCGGCCACCGACGCCGACGGCTCGATGCGCGACCTGACCCACGCGCTCACCTGGGTCAGCCTCGACCCGGCCGTCGCCGAGGTGTCGTCGCAGGGGCGGGTGACCCCCCGGGGCGACGGCCAGGCCACCATCGTGGCCCGGGGGGGGAGCGTCGAGGCGAGGACGACCGTCGAGGTCTCGGGGATGGGCCGGCCCGCGCCGGTGAGCTTCCGGAACGACGTGATCCCCGCCTTCAGCCAGGCCGGCTGCAACATGGGGGCCTGCCACGGCACCCCCACCGGCAAGGGGGGGTTCCGGCTCAGCCTCCGCGGCTACCTGCCCGACCAGGATTACCTGACCCTGACCCGCGAGGCCGGCGGCCGGCGGATCAACGTCATGGCCGCCGGGTCGAGCATCCTGCTCCGCAAGCCGCTCGGCGAGGTCGCCCACGAGGGCGGGCTCCGGCTGCTCCGCAACTCCAAGTCGTTCGAGTACCTCCGCGACTGGATGGCCGAGGGCGCCAAGGATGACCCCGCCGCCCCCGCCGCCGTCCGCCTGGAGATCCTCCCCGGCCCCCGGGTCCTCAACGCCCCGGCGAAGGGCCAGCAGACGGCCGTCGTGGCCCACTACGCCGACGGCAGCTCGCGCGACGTCACGCCGCTCTGCTACTTCAACTCGTCGAGCCCCGAGATCGCCGACGTCGACGCCGACGGCCACGTCGGCTTCAAGATCCGCGGCGAGGTCGCCGTCATCGCCCACTACCTCGACCTCGTCGCCAACGTCCGCCTGACGCACCTCGTCGACGTCCCCGGCTTCCGGGTCGCCGAGGTCCCGGCCGACAGCACGATCGACCGCGCGGTCTTCGCCAAGCTCAACCGGATGCGGGTCAGCCCGTCGGAGCCCTGCACCGACGCCGAGTTCATCCGCCGGGCCTCCCTCGACGCCCTCGGGGTCCTCCCCACGCCCGACGAGGTCCACGCCTTCCTCGCCGACGCCGCCCCCGATCGCCGGGCCAGGCTCGTCGACCGGTTCCTTGCCCGCCCCGAGTTCGCCGACTTCTGGACGTTGAAGTTCGCCGACATCCTCCGGGCCAACGGCCGGCTGATCGAGACCAAGGGCACCCACGCCTTCAACCGCTGGATCAGGGCCAACCTGGAGCGGAACACCCCGCTCGACGTCTTCGTCCGCGACCTGCTCACCGCCGACGGCTCGACCCTCCGCAACCCCGCGGCGAACTACTACCGGATCAGCCGCGACCCGGAGAACTCGGTCGAGACCACCGCCCAGCTCTTCCTCGGCGTCCGGATCCAGTGCGCCAAGTGCCACAACCACCCGTTCGAGCGCTGGACCCAGGACGACTATTACGGCTTCGCCGCCTTCTTCTCGCGGGTCAAGCGCAAGGCCGGCAGCCTGCCCGAGGACGAGGTGGTCTACGCCAGCAATGCCGGCGAGGTCCGCCAGCCCCGGACCGGCAAGACCATGAAGCCCAAGGCCCTGGGCGGCCCCACCTTCGACGACTCCGGCTCGCCCGACCCCAATACCGCCGCCAAGCCCGAGCGCCGGGCCTCGCTGGCCAACTGGCTCACCGGCGCCGGCAACCCGTTCTTCGCCAAGAGCCTGGTCAACCGCGTCTGGTATCACCTGATGGGCCGGGGGATCGTCGAGCCGGTCGACGACTTCCGCGACTCCAACCCCGCCTCCAACGACGAGCTGCTCGACGGCCTGGCCGCCGACTTCGCCAAGGGCGGGTTCGACCTCAAGGCCCTGATCCGCTCGATCCTCGTCAGCCGGACCTACCAGCTCGCCTCGAAGACCAACGAGCTGAACGCCGCTGACACCCTGTACTTCTCGCACGCCTTCGCCAAGCTCCTGCCCGCCGAGGTCCTGCTCGACGCCATCTCGGTCGTCACCGGCACCACCACGCCGTTCGACGGCCTGCCCAAGGGGACCCGGGCCACCCAGATCCCCGACGGCAAGATGGAGAACCCCTTCCTCAAGACCTTCGGCCGGCCCGCCCGCGAGCTCGCCTGCGAGTGCGAACGCGAGAGCGACTCCAACCTCTCGCAGGCGCTCCAGCTCATCGGCGGCGCCACCGTCAACGGCAAGCTCCGCGACGACGCCGGCCGGATGGCCCGCCTGGCCAAGGGCGACCTCCCCGCCGAGCAGATCACCCGCGAACTCTACCTCGTCGCCCTCGCCCGCGACCCCAACCCCACCGAGATCGCCGCCACCACCAAGCACCTCGCCTCCACCCCCGACCGCCGCCAGGCCGTCGAGGACCTCGGCTGGGTCCTGATCAACTCCAAGGAATTCCTCTTCCGGCATTGAGCGACCGGGCTCCGTAGCCTTCTTCGTAGGGTGGATGAAATCCACCAATCCACCGGCGGGGATCGAACCGTGGTGGATTTCATCCACCCTACGAGATCGCGGCCTCGACAAGCAGGCCGCCTGCATCGCTCCTATCGCCGATCAATCAAGGTCTTCCGGGCGATATTGAGTCGGGCGGGACCGCTTCCAGGAGCGATCGCAAGCGTCCTGCCTTGTGATGTCATCATGGGCATTGGGCAGCCGACCCGGTGATCGTCCGGCCCGTCCATGCTCATCGTCCCAGCACCTGCGCTCCTGTGTGGTGCACATCCGTCGGAGCCAGCGATAGTGCGCCCGCTTGCGACCCGGCATCTTCGATTGCAGGAATCCCATCAGACTTCCCCCGGCGCGGAATTGCGCTAGGGGAAACCCGAGCAGGGCAAGGCGAAAATTCCCGTCATGGACCGGTCTCCTTCGACGCCACGCCCGTCGCCACCGCCGACCAGCCTCCGGGGGCGCAGGCCACCAGAACCTCGTGCCTCCCGAGGGTCCGGAGGTGACAGTCCACCACCGATCCCGGCGGGAATTCCCAGGTCTCATCGGCAGGGTCGTAGTCGTCCGTCGCGAGCAGCGTGAAACGGGCGTGGGTGCCGAGGACGGCCCGGGTCGGACGCCAGACGTCCGTCCCCTCGCCGAGCACCCGGACGAAGACTTCTCGCGTCGGACCTTCAGTAGAGGAAGCCATCTCCTCCGACATGGATCACCTCCCCGGTGATATCGTCAACGACGACTGAACGGCCCGTGGTGGGGTGCTCGCAGAGTCGCCGGATTCTCGGGATGGACGAGGTTGGTCGCGGGCAATCGCCGACCGCCCACGATGGCCTCACCAATCTGCCGGTCCGCCCAGCCTCGCTTCGCCATCTTGGCGGCCCATTGTCGGGCCGAGTGATTGCCGCCGAGTTTCCAGTTGGGGTCGTTCGAACCCGAGACGGACACACAACCTCCCCGTCGAAGTCCCGCGATGGGCGTCGGCCGCTTCCGTCCCCGGCCCTCCCGATGGTAGCCTCGGCGATGGCCCCGGGACAACCGAGTTTGCCCGCACCTCGGCCGCGGAACCGGGCGAATCACGAGGGAGCCCGCGACGCACCGGCTCCCCCTCCTGGCCGGCGGGCCGAGGAAGACGCCGGCAGCGCTTCAAGCCTCCCACGACTTGGTGAGTGTGACCTCCGATTGATGTCACAAGAATGGCCCGGACTGAGAGGCTATCCGGGAAGTGGGTTTGGCCCTAGAATCCCCGAGGTGGCCAAGACTTGCATCCTCGCTCAACCCACGATACCTGCCATGCGTAAAGCCTACACGACCGACCTGACCGACATCCAA
>JAABUX010001092.1_pt1 | contig 42381 bp, 31 predicted proteins | sample 5561851 | NCBI WGS metagenome assembly JAABUX01 (sample SAMN10711883, study PRJNA513361) | rock metagenome | isolation source: Antarctica rocks | place: Antarctica: Victoria Land, Richard Nunatak red sandstone | collected 2016-01-03 | reverse complement strand
TTCTCATCCGCTATGACTTCCACGACGTGAACTACCTAGGATTGATCCAGTTGGCTTGCTGCACCTATTGGTATCGAAGGCTGTCACATCTGCTCAATGAACCGGTTTTGGGATAGTTTCTAAGCGGTGATCGTCCAAATCACTTTTGAACGGCGGTCAAAGCGCCGCCGTTGTGTAAAGCGAGTCGATGGGGAGAAAAGGGACAGGGGGGAAAAGGGACATCTTACTTTTCACAAGGCAAAAACGAGAGGGGGTACTTTTTTCCAGAAAGTAGATTGTCCCGAATGGCGTTCGGGCATGAATGTGCAAATCATGACTTCGACGATTTTGGGGGAAATAATCCCCTGAATCTCCCCCCATTACGACCCTATCGTCGCTCCGCGTCATGGGTCGTCGCAGACCCCTGCCTGGCGGTGATTTGAGGCCGGTCTCGCTGGTCGGTTAGGCTTTGTAAACACGAGCCGGAAGCAGTCATCCCCGATCCAAGGCGTCCCGGACGCCTAGAATGGGTTAATTCGATCGCCAAGGCTGGCGGTTCGGTGTCACCCAAACCCAGACATGTGCAAGACTTCCACCAGGTAACCGCCCGGTGCCTTGATGTAAAATGTCCAGGCCCCATGAAACTCGCGGGGTTTCTCCGGGGCCAAACCGTCGGCCTCCATCCGGGCGTGGATCTCGTCCACCTGCTCACGCTGGCGTTGTATGAAACCGACATGAAAGCTGGCGGGATAGGTGACCTCGATTGCCTTGTCGAAGTTGTTCAATGTCAAGACAAACCCGGATTCGTCGACGAGGACGACGAGAGCATTGCGACCCCGCTCGCCGATGCAGCGGAACGCGAAATAAGTCTCGAAGAACGCCCGATTTGCGGAGACGTCAGCGACGGTCAGATTGATGTGATTCAAGCTCATGATCGCGTCTACACCCTCGTTCGAGGAGGAAACCATTTGAGACACCGGCAAAACCAGCGATGCCCGTCAGGTCTGGCAACCGACGTCGGACATTCGGAAAGTAATAAGGTTTTTAATAGTTACTGTTAATAACGGTTTTGAGAGTTGGTCAGAGGCTCGCTCCTTTCCCAAAGCGGCCTCATCTTCCCCCGATGCGATCAACATGATCGGTTTCTTAGGCATCGATACCGATCGATTCTAACGGTCGGTTCGCTCCTGTGAAAGAGGCGACCAACTCGGTAGCTAACCAAGTCTCGCAATCGAAGCCCTGTGCGGCGTCTAGCCGCGTGAGGCGGTAGGCACAGCCGATCCGCTTGGGTGCCGATAGGCGACGGCGGAGCCGACTGCGCGAAAACAGAAAAGGGGACATTCTAGAATGCCATTAAGTTAAGGAGATGTCGACGCAAGTTATTTTAGTGAAGCCTCTTGCAGCCAGTGCGATCTTCGCCTCGCGAGTCACCAACTAGGAATTCAAATAGGATGATTCGGTTGAATAATCTGAAACTCGCCATGCTGAGGAGAGCAGCCAAGAATCAACCCCCCCGATCATTACGACTGCGATTGTCGCAAGTTGTTTAAGCGAAATGGTTTGCGGCTTAGCTTAATGGCATTCGGAACATTCTACTTTTCGCAAGGCAGAAAACGAGAATGGGTGCTTTTCTCCAAAAAGTTGAACGTCCCCTTATCTTTTCCCAGTCATCGAGACCGGATCAAGTGAGGTAATCATGCGATCCTGGAACAAGCAGTCGGATTGAGCTCGATCAAAGACTCGCGGTTGTGTAGAGCGAGTCGATCGGGTCGCCGTTGCAGAGGCGGATGGGGCGGCCGAGGCGGTCGACCAGTTCGGTCTCGAGGTCGACGCCCAAGGCCCGGTAGATGGTCGCGGCGAGGTCGGCGGGGGCGAACGAGCGGGATAGGGGGAAGGCCCCGATCCGGTCGGACTTGCCGATGAGCTGGCCCCCGACGACCCCGGCCCCGGCGAACATGGCCGAGTAGACTTTCGGCCAGTGGTCCCGGCCGGGGATGGCCCCGGGGGTCAGCTCGGTGATCTTGGGGGTCCGGCCGAACTCGGAGAGCATCACCACCAAGGTCTCTTCGAGCAGGCCCTTGGCTTCGAGGTCGTCGAGCAAGGCCGACACCGCCTTGTCGAGCGGCGGGAGCAGGTCGTTCTTGAGCCGACCGTGGTTGTTGACGTGCAGGTCCCAGGTCTGGACGATCCCCATCATCGCCTGGACGATCGGAACCCCGGCCTCGACCAGCCTCCGGGTGATCAAGAGCGACCGGCCGAATTGGTGTCGACCGTAGCGGTCCAAGGTTTTCGGGTCTTCGAGGTCGAGGTCGAGGGCCTTGCCGACCTTGCCGTTCGAGAGCATGGCGAGCGCGGTGGATTGTTGGTCGTTGAACGACTCGCCGACGCTGATGTTTGGCAAGCTCGACTGGCCGAGGAGGTGGCGCCGGCGGTGGAGCCGCTCGGTGCTCAAGCCCTCGGGCAAGGCCAAGGTGTCGTCGCGGGCGTCGAGCTTCTTCGGGTCGAGGCGGAGTTGCCAGGGGTCGTGGCGGGGGCCGAGGAACCCCGCGTCCTGGCCCGGCCAGGTGAGCGGCCCCTCGATCATCCGGAGCGGGAGCGACACGCCGTTGGGGACGCCGTCGGTCCGCCCTCGGAGCTGGTCGAGGACCGCCGCGTAGCAGGGGAAGTCGTTGCGCGAGGCGACGCGGTCGAGGTCGGTGGCGCCTCGGGCGGTCGATTCCTTGCCGGTCAAGGTCCAGTGGACGGCCTGGAGGTGGTTGCCCTCTCGGTGGGCCATCGACCGGACGATCGCCAGCTTCTTGGCCCGGCCGGCGAGGCCCGGCAGGTGCTCGCAGAACCGGACGCCGGGCGCGGCGGTGTCGATCGGCTTGAATTCGCCTCGGATCGCCTCGGGGGCTTCGGGCTTCAGGTCGAACGAGTCGTGCTGGCCGATCCCTCCGCTGAGCAAGATCACGATCACCGACTTGGCCCGACCGATCCCGGGCGCGGTGGAAGCGGGAGCACCCGTCGAGGCCGAGGCGGCCGCGGACGAGGCCCGGGCGGCGAGCAAGCCCGGCAGGCTCATCCCCAGAAGCCCCGAGTAGCCGACCTGGAGGAACTTCCGGCGGCTCATCCCGGTCGTCGAGTCGCTGAAGATCGGTTCGGTTCGGCTCATCGCGGGTGTCCTCCGGTGGGGATCGAGAGGTGATTCCGCGACTCTATCAGGAACCGGATCGCAGTCCACAAAAATCTTCGAGGTGATGCCAACCCCCGGGGATCGCTTTCGAAATCCGGAGATTTTTCGAGATCAAGAATTGCAGATTGCAGATCACAAAGGATTGAAGGATTTCACTTTCCGATTTTTCCGCGATTTGCGATCCTGGGTCGTGACCTCTGTAAACACGGAAACGGTTCAACCCGTCAGCGGCGACTCGACTCGGTCGAAGGCGGGGCGTGGTAGCAGAGGCAGTTGCCCGCCAGTTCGCGGTGGCCTGGGCATGACGGGCAAAATTCGGGTTTATTTTGGCTGAAAATCCCGGCGAAAAACAGGATTGCCAAGATCAGGAGGCCAACCATCTGGAACCGGGGATCGCCAAGCAGGGGACGAATCAGCCGCATGGGCGACCCCCTCCTGATTTGTGAAGAGAATGCGATGGGGACGATGCGATCGCCCTATCCTATTTTGACCGGCCCTCCCGGAATTACCAGCCCAAAAACGAATCCCCAAGAGGGCGACCGGGATGGTCGACCTCTTGGGGATTTTTCGACTCGCCAAGCGAAGTTGAAATCAACCCGTCGAGGAGACGGGCCTCCTATTTCTTGCTCGGGGTGGTGCCGGCGACCGGCGTCGAGGTCGAATGGGCCGAGGCCGCGGCCCGCTGGGCGAGCGCGGCGGCCGTCACGGTCCGGGTGGTCGTCGTGCTCGTCGACCCGGTGGTCGAGGGGGCGTTCGGGGTCATGGTCCTTGGGGCCCTGAGCGCGTTGTAAGGGTTGCCGGCGACGACGAGGGTCTTCCCGTTGGCGGCGAACTTGTAGAACCGCCCGTGGGTCTGGGTGGGCAGTTGCCGGTTGTGGTTGAGGTGGCGGGCGAAGTGGCCGGGCTGGCCGAGGAAGATGACGTTGGTGGTCCCGGCCCCTTTGACGAACCTGTCGCCGATCCCGCTCCGCCCGAGCTGGTAGTTGCTCGAAGACCCCTGGACCAGCGTGTTCTTGCCGAACCAGCCGTGCTCCCGGGTCTGCCCCGAGCCCGCCGTCAACACGTTGATCCCGCCATGACCGCCGTCGAGCGTGGCGATCGCCGACAAGCTGGGGTCGACGGTGATGGTGTCGTTGGCCTTCGACCCGTAGATGACGAGCCGGTCGACGTCGCCGACGGCGGGCTGGATCGCGTCGAGCACGCCGTTGACGGTGACGTGGACGTTCCCGCCGATGACCGCCGCGTTGATCAAATTGGTCCCGCCGTCGGTCCGGGGGACCGGGGTGACGACCAGGACGCCGGACGCGCTGGTCGGTGAATTGGCGAAGAACCGGACCGCGCCGGTGTTGGCGTTGACCACGTTGACGTTGACGGTGGTGGCGAAGCTCGATAGGCCCGAGTTCGGGTCGGTGACGGTGTAGGCGATCGCGTCGGGGCCGACGTAGCCGGCCGTCGGCGTGTAGTTGAGCGCCCCGGTCGAAGCGTTGAATCCGGAGAGGGTGCCGTGGGTCGGCTGGGTGGTGATCGCGTAGGTCAAGGGAAGGGTGGCGGTGGCGTTGGGGTTGGGGTTGGTCCCCGAAAGCTGGATCGGCGTCGAGCCCGCGGCCGTGGCCGTGACGTTCTGTTGCTGCGACAAGGGGCGCTGGGCGACCGGCGTCGTGCTCGACGGGACGTTCACCTGGATCAAGTGATATTCGTAATTGTCCGGCGAATCGAGCGCCACGCCTTGCGCGGCCCGGTTGGTATTGTCCCGGACGCCGATCAAAATCTGGGTCGTCCCGGTGAAGCCCGCGACCGGAGTGATCGTCACCAACCCGGTGGCCGAGTTGACCGAGGCCGTCAACTTGGTGCTGTCCACCGGCGTGAACGAACTGGGGGTCGTGCCGCTCGCCGGGACCACGGCGCTTTGGAGCGTGTAGGTCAGCGGATCATTCGGGGTCGCCGAGACCGAGAAAATTTGGAGCCTGTCGGTTTGCCCCGCCGGGATGGTGATCGACTGGTCATAAGGGCCGACGAACGGACGCTCGGGGATGGCGGTGTTCGCGGGCGTGACGTTCGCCTGGAACGTCTGGGTCGTGGTCGTATTGTCCGTCACGTCCTTGGCCGTGACGGTGATGTTGGCCGTGGCGTTGGCGGGGGCGACCGTGGTGTCGAGGTGGATCACGCCGTCGGGGCTGACGGGCGACAAGGTCGCCGAGGTGATCGTCACCGGGCTGACCGGGGTTGTCCCGTCGGTGGGACTTTTGGAGATTTGCGTGAGTTGAGTCAAAATATTTTGACCCGCGACGATTTGACCGAAGATCGTGTGGTGGTAGTCGAGGAACGTGGGAGACCCGGTGGTGATGAAGAACTGCGAGTCGTTCGTGTCGGCCCCCGAGTTGGCCATCGCAAGCTGGCCGGTCCCGGTGAAGGCGACCGACTGGTTGAACTCGTCGGGGAACGGGGTCTTGAAGACCTGCCCGCCGCCTTGACCGTTGAGCGAGCCGCCTTGGACGATGTAGCTGTTGGCGTCCGGGAACCCGTTGGCGATCCGGTGGAAGTTCTTGTTGACGTAATAGTTCGTCCCGAGCGGGGCGTTGTTGGTGGTCAGGGTGGTGTTGGTGGCGGTCCCGGTGATCAGGCTTTCGATCGAAGCCACGGTGTTCGGCGTCAAGTCCTGGAAAAGCTGGAAGGTCATCGTCCCATTGACAGCGACGTCGCCCGTGCCGCTCGACGTGTGCGAAACGCCGAGGGTCAAGAACTGGCCTTGGGCCACCGTCGCCTTGACGCCGGGGTTGTCCGACGTGACGGTGTAGGTCTGCTGGTGGGTGGTCCCCCCTTCGACCGGGACCTGATACCCCTGGAATTGCGGCACGCTCACGTTGGCGATCGGGGCGATCGTCGCGGTCATCATCGCCCGCCCTTCCAGCGACTCGATCACCGGTCGTCGGCCGATCGTCGACCGCCGCTTTGATCCGCTCGAACGGCCGATCGCATCCTTGCCCACGCGGTTCAACATCCGGCACCTCCGCCCCTTCGTGATCGAACCCGCCGCGCTCCCGTTCGGGGAGGGCGAACCCTCCCCCCGATCGCGCATCGACGGCCGTTTCTAACGACTGGATCGGCTGGACCGGGGGTTGGGCTTGAATCGATCCGGGGAAAAACGACGACGGCGAACCGCGAGGGTCGCGCTTCGCCGTCGGTTCGATTCGTCGGTTCGGTTCGCAAGCCGTGTGTTGACAACGGCCTGCGAACGATGGGTCCGAAGATCAGGGTTTGGCTTTGCGGAGGGTGAAGTTGGTGAAGGTCATCCCGTCCTGCTCCATCAGGCCGAACCCGCCCCCTTCGGAGAGGTATTTGGCGAAGACGGAGAAGTCGGGGATCTTGCTCTTGTCGAGGACCTTGCTCACGTCGGGGGTGTTCGGCTTGTCCTTGAACGCCTGCTCGAACTGGCCGCTCTTGATCGTGTCGTAGGTGACCCGGGCTTGCTCGTCGGCCCGAGAGTAGGTCAGGCTGCTGGTCTTGGCGGGGATTTGCTTGGCGACGGCCTGGAAGCTCGGGCTGTCGGCCAGGGCCGAGGCCCCGCTGCGGAGGGTGGCTTCGAGGAGCGCCGGCTCGGTGGACAGGTAGAGCGTGTCCTTGGCGATGGCGAGGCTCGCCACTCCGCTCTTGAACGGGTTGTTGGCGTTGTTGCCGTTGTTGGGCATGTCCGGGAGCTTGAAGTCGTAGATCGTGGTCCCCTGGAATTCGCGCTTCGTGGGGGCGCCGCCGGTCATCCCGAGGACTTTGGTCAAGGTGTTGGTGAACGCCTTGCTGTCGTCGAGGGCGACGCCGAGGAGGAGGCGCTGGCTGTCTTCCTTGACCGGCTTCTTGAAGTCGCTGATCAGGGTCAGGCGGTCGCCGAGCGGGCCGAAGACGTCCTTCTTGAGGCTGATCGGCTCGCCGCCGTTGGGGCCGACGAGCTGCTGCTCCAGGAGGTTGAGCATCCCGGGCTGGAAGGCGTTGACCAGCTCGTTGAGGGCGTCATACGCGCCGTCGAGTTCCCAGCTCATACTTTGGTAGCTGGCGACGGTGGCGGGCACCCAGGGTTCGGGGCGGAGGCCGGTCAGCGGCATCATGAACAGCTTGAGGAAGCCCGTCGTCGGCGACGGGGCGAGGAAGAAAACCTTGCTGACGCTGTCGTAGGACCCCGAGTTGAACGCGAAGGTCCCGGCGGCCGACTTCAGGCCGTTGATCCCGACCTGATCCAAGATCCCTTCGATGTTCTGCCCGCCGCCCTGCTTGGCCTGCACGGTCCGGACGGCGAGCTTGACCGCCTTGTTGATGTCGAAGAACCAGCCCACCGGCGCGTCGGTCCCGAGCTTGGCCTTGGACTTGACGAACGCCTCGACCGAGCCGAGCGAGTCGCTCCGGCCGTCGACGTGCGAGATCACGTCCTTGAGGGCTTCCACGTCGGTGGCGATGTGGAAGACGCTCCCCGAGTTGGTCCAGATCAAGGGCGGATTTGGCTTGTCGCCGTCCTTGGGCGGCTGGATGATATGCAGGGTCAAGCCCTTGAACGACTCGGTCCCGACCTTGGCGTTGGCCTCCTCAGCCTGCTTGGTCGCCTTCATCATGACGTCGGTCATCGTCTTTTCGTTCTTGCCGGCATCCGCGCAGACCAGGACGGCGATGGGGATCTTGCCGCCGGTCTTGCTGACGATGGCGACGTGCGCCGGGCCTTGCGGCAAAGTCAGCAACTCGTCGATGGTGACGCCGAGCTTGGCCTTGAGGTCCTTGCTCGCCTGGCCGAGCTTCTCGGCCACGCTGTCCTTGAGCGGCTTGATCGCCGGGTCGGCCAGGAGCTGGCCGAACTGGCTCTGGCCGAACGCCTCGCGGAGTTCGCCGACGTTCTTGACGTTGAAGAAGAACAGGGTCGAGTCCGGCAGGACCTTTTCCGGTTCGGCGGCGGCGTGGGTCACGCTCGCCAGGCTCGAAACGGCGGCCAGCCCGAGGCAGCCGGACAACGCGATACGGAGGGCCGCCCGCAACGGGGTACGAATCAAGTGAAGCTCCCTTTTCTGACTTGGTCCAACCCTCTTCCCACCGACCCGCGCCGGTCGAGAAAGGGTCGCCACAACGGAAATCCTCGGAACAACGCGACGGATCGAGACGAAACGGAACACCCTCAACGACCCACCAACAGACCCGACCGCCGGGCTGGTGACTTCTTCGACGAGCCGAAACATTGCCGAGATGACGGCTCGATCTCTCAGCGCTGTTCCCCTTCGGCCGGCGTCGGGCCGGTTTTCGGCGACGACCGGCCGATCGGCGACCCCGCCTTGTTCCTCCGGGGCGGGTCGAGGTAGCGGTGCCCGGTGTTCGGGTTGTCCTTGTCGAACGAGAAGGCTTCGCGATTTCGGAGGAAATCTTTGACGTAATTGATCGGGATGGCGAAACCGATGTTTTCCCCCATCGTCGACTTCATGTTGATGACGCCGATGATCTCGCCCCGGAGGTTGAACAACGGCCCGCCCGAGTTCCCCGGGTTGACCGCCGTGTCGGTCTGGAGATAGACCAACCCTTCGAAGTTCCGGTTCTTGGTGCTGACGATCCCCTGCGAGACGCTCCGCTCCAGCCCGAGCGGGTTGCCGACGGCGAACACGCCGTCGCCCGCGTTGAGGTCTTCGAGGCTCCCGAGGTAGACGTTCGAGAACTTGTAATCCTTCTGGGCCGGGATCTTGAGCAAGGCCAGGTCGGTGAACGGGTTCAAGGCGACCAGCGCGACCTCGTCGATCCGCCGCCGCCTCAAGCCGCCGCCGGGGGCGTTCTCGTACAAGATCACCGAGATCCGGGTTTCGCCGTCGATGACGTGGTGATTGGTCACCGCGTAGCCGTCGGAGTTCAAGATGAAGCCCGAGCCTTTGCCGCCGGGGGTCTCGATCGAGATCACCGCCTCGCCGAAGCGGTGGACCAGGTCCTTGACCGGCGTTGATTTGAGGTCGGCCGTGAGGTAGAAACCCGTCGGGTCGACGTCGCTCGACATCCCCGAAAGACCCGCCGACGGCTTCGCGGCCTCGGTCGACTTCCGACGCGACGCCACCTGGTCTCGGGGGATCTTGAGCACGTCGAACCCGAGGTCGACGAAGAGCGTGTTCGGCTTCTCGGCGATCACGTCGCCAACCACCTGATGGCCGTCCTTGAGTTCGATCACGTCCGACGCCTGCTCGCCCATCGCCGCATGGGCCGTCCCCCGAGGGGCCAAAACCATCGTCGCGGTCGATATTCCCCAAGCCGCCAAGGCGGCCATCCCAGCGCAACGCATGGTCCGCAATCCTTTCCGGTCCGGCTGTCGTTTCCCGTCGCCGAGGCCGTTCAACACCTTCGGCGTTCGTCGCAACGTTTTGGAAGGACTCATTGTAAGAACTCCTCGCGCCAGTTCAACCCTCCATCTTCGCGGTTCTTGACGACCCTTCGAGAACCGATGATCTTTGAGGATCGAGGTCGGCTACGAAGCGGACGAAATCAATCAGACTGACGACTCGGTATTTGACCGACGAGATGGACCCTGGCAAGAACATTGTCCTTTGATACAATTCAAACATGAACTTCGAGGTGGTCGGTGACATCACCGAGGTCGAAACCTTCGCCGCTGGTTCACCGATCCGCGAACTTCCGCGTCTCCGGCGAATTCATGGAACCGGCCGTTGGCGGAAACGAAAGGGTGCCGCCCGGATTCGCCTTGAGGATCGCTCCATTCACCGTGCCGAGGTTCATTGGTACGAAGCCCACGGAGTTGGTCGCGTCGAGTTGAAAATCAAACGTTTTTTGGATGATTGACCATGCCCAACACCGACCCGACCGATTCGTTCCTCCTCTGCGCGAAGAACCAGGGATACCCGGCTTCTCTGGAGGTTCGCAAGGTTTATCGGGCGATCTCCGATGCGGTTGCGGCGTCGCGTGGACTCGTGAGGGTCGTCGACGAATCGGGCGAGGATTACCTGTACCCATCGGAGTACTTCGTGGCGGTCGAGTTGTCGCAAGCCGCGGCCCAAGTCTTCGCCGAGGCGTCATGAAAAGTCATGGGGAAACCGTGTTGTTTGACAGCGATGAGCTACGTTGCATTCGGTGGGTTTGGACTCGCGTGAAAGTACGGATGGACCGCGCCAGGGGGCGATTGATGGGGAGATTTTTGATTTTGAGGTCGATTGGGCAAGGCAAGTAGTCCGGCACTCGCTCCAGACCGCCGCGACACGACACTTTGATGGGCGTGATCGACCCTGCGACCCTGTCACCCATCCCGCGTGGACCTCACGCCTCATTGGGGAGCGGGAACGACCGCCCCTGAAGGCCGATCGAGCCGACTTTTTCGACGAGTCGCCTGGTTCAGGAACGGTTGCTCGCACACGAGGAAGAAGGTCCAGGCCAGGGCCAGGGCCGGCGCCACGAGCAGCAGGCGACCGCCCAGGTCGTTGGCCAACCCGAGCCGTTCGAGGATCGTCGGGCCGAAGTGCTTGAGCATGAGGTTGTGCGTCAGGTAGAGCGAATACGAGAAAAGCCCAAGCCCGGCGAAAACCGTCACGGGTCGAGGGATCAGCCCGACGCTTCGCCAACCGGCCTCAGCCCGGATCAGGCGGTTGACCACCACGAAGAAGCCGAGTCCCCAGAGCGGCGAGCCGATCAGCCAGGCCAACCGCCAGGCCATCGCCCCGCCCAGGTGTCGACCCGTGGCGAGGTCGCACCCGACCGCCGCCGCGAAGAAAACACCGGCGAACCTCAACCGCGACGTCCAGGCCGGCAGGGTGACAAGCCCCAGCGCGGATTCGACGCAGATCGCCCCGAGCGCCCACGAAAACCAGTGCGACAGGCTCCCCGAGTCGTGCGACAGGCGGAACTCGCCGCCGCCCCACCGCCCCACGGCGAAGGCCAGGGCGAACCAGGCCGCCCTCGCCCCCGCGCAAACGGCCAGGGTCCGCCCCCACCCCAGCCGGTCCCGGAGCGGCAAAAGCAAGAAGTAAGCCAGGTAAAGTTGTTCCTCGATCGCCAGGGTCCAGAACACCCCTTCGATGCTGAACACCGTCCGGGCGTCGAGGTTGTGGAGCATCGCCAGGTGCGCGAACAGGTCATAAAAGTCGAACCGAGTCCAGGCGATCTCCCCCGACCACGTTCGCACCCCGAGATAGAGGATCAACGCCACCAGATAAGGGGGATAGAGCCGGACGAACCGCCGCCTCCAGAACGAGGCGAAGTCCAAGGCGGTGTGTTCCCCCTCCGCCAACGACCTGACCCACCGGAGGTGGATGCAAAACCCCGAGATCACGAAGAAGAGGACCACACCCACCCGGCCATAACCCAGGAACCCGACCAGGCTCCGAACAACCGCCGACCCGACGGCCTCGGGTTGAACTCCGCCCCCCGGCTCGGCCACATGCGACAACACCACGGCCAAGGCGGCCAAACCCCGGAGCGCATCGAGCGAAATCAACCGGCGAGTATTCACGATGCGGCCCCGTCCTTGGGAAGGCTTGCTCGAAAAGGTGCGACCGACGCGCGGGTGCAACCCGGGTCCGCTCGCGCCGCAAGATCATCCAATCTTCCCTATTGAGTCGATTTTCCCCGAGATCGACGACTAACGCATCGCCGGCAAAACGATAATGTCTGGTGGACGAATCCTCGCGAGCCAGGTCGGAGAGACTTCAAAGGCCGGTCAGTCGGGTCCTCGGTCTTCGCAATCACCCCGCCCGACGAACCCGAGCAAGCGGTTGCCCAACCTCGCCCGCGAACCTTGACCGATCCGATGCCGAGTCGATTGAGTTCGTTTCGCCGGGCAATCATCCCGGGCCGGTTGGGTTCGTTCCGCCAGGCGATCGGATGAGGTCGATTGGGTTCGTTTGGTCAGGGCCATCGATCCGTGTCGGACTCGGTTCGATCGCCTCGGGTGGCGGATCTTGACGGGGCGAACCCGGTTGGGTTCGTTTGGCTCGACGGAGGGGGCGAGGCGAGGATCGACCTATCGCCTCGGCTTGGGTTTGTTTCTACTGAATCGGTGGGATGGGGCGATCCGAGTCGCCTTCTGGGATTGGGTTCGTTTTTTCAAAAGGCTGGGACGGGACATGCCTCCGCAATATATCTTCCAGATCGAAAACCTGTCGAAAGCGGTCGGCAAGCGGGAAATCCTCAAGAATATCTGGCTGTCGTTCTACCCTGGGGCCAAGATCGGCGTCTTGGGCGGCAACGGCGCGGGCAAGAGCACCTTGCTCCGGATCATGGCGGGGATGGACAAGGACTTCGTCGGGACCGCCAAGCCCGCGCCCGGGACGACCATTGGGTTCGTTCAGCAAGAACCGCCGCTCGACCCGAGCCTCGACGTCCGGGGGAACGTCGAGCTTGCCGTCGCCAAGACCCGAGGCTTGCTCACCCGGTTCGACGCGATCAACGCCAAGCTCGGCGAGCCGATGGACCCCGACGCGATGGAGAAACTCCTGGATGAGCAGGCCAAGGTCCAGGACGCGATCGACGCCGCCAACGCCTGGGATCTCGACCGGAACATCGAGATCGCCATGGACGCCATGAGGCTCCCGCCAGGCGACGCCGAGGTCTCCAAGCTTTCGGGCGGCGAGAAGCGGCGGGTGGCCTTGTGCAAAGTTTTGCTCGAACGCCCCGACGTCCTCCTCCTGGACGAGCCGACCAACCACCTCGACGCCGAGTCGGTCGCCTGGCTCGAACGGCACTTGCAGGACTACCCCGGGACCGTCGTCGCGGTGACGCACGACCGCTACTTCCTCGACAACGTCGCCGGCTGGATCTTGGAACTCGACCGGGGGCAAGGCATCCCCTGGCAAGGCAACTACACCTCCTGGCTCGAACAGAAGCAGGAGCGATTGGCCAAGGAAGAGAAGCAGGAAAGCAACCGCCGGAAGACCCTGGCCCGAGAACTCGAATGGGTGCGGATGGCCCCCCGGGCCAGGGTCGCCAAGAACCGGGCACGCTTGTCCCGGTATGAGCAACTCGCCTCGGAAAACGCCGAGAAGCGCGACGAGGGCGTCGTCTTGCAGATCCCGCCGGGGCCGCACCTCGGCGACCTCGTGGTCGAAGCCGAGGGTGTCAAGAAGGGGTACAACGACCGCCTCTTGGTGGAAGACATGACGTTCCGCCTCCCTCCGGGGGGGATCATCGGGATCGTCGGACCCAACGGCGCGGGGAAGACGACGCTCTTTCGGATGATCGTCGGCCAGGAAACCGCCGATGGCGGGGTCCTCCGGGTCGGCAACACCGTCGTGACCTCTTATGTCGACCAGAGCCGGGAAACCCTGAACCCCGAGAACACGATCTTCCAGGAGATCACCGACGGGGTGGATCAGGTCCAGCTCGGCAAGCGGAAGGTCCCGGCGCGGGCCTACGTCGCGTCGTTCAACTTCAAGGGGGCCGACCAGGAAAAGAAGGTCGCCAACCTCTCCGGGGGCGAGCGGAACCGCGTCCACCTGGCCAAGCTCCTCAAGAGCGGCGGGAACCTGCTCCTCCTCGACGAGCCGACCAACGACCTCGACATCGACATGCTCCGAGCCTTGGAGGAAGCGATCCTCGACTTCAGCGGATGCGCCGTGGTCATCAGCCACGACCGATGGTTCTTGGACCGGATCGCCACCCACATCCTCGCCTTCGAGGGCGACAGCAAGGTCGTCTGGTGCGACGGGAACTACCAGACCTACGAAACCCAGCGCAAGGAAAGGCTCGGCCTCGACGCCGACCAGCCCCACCGCATCCGCTACAAGGCCCTGACCCGCTGAGACCAGGAAAGGACGGACGACGATGGCGAGCATTGAAACGACCGGCACCGACACCCAAGCGACACAGCGGACCGATCGCGGCTGGAAGCCCTATCGTCTGTCCGTCCGCCAATACCTGGGGATGATCAAGGCGGGCATCTTCCCGCCCGAGACTAATGTCGAACTCCTTGGCGGGATCTTGGTGCGACAAATGACAAAAGGGATACCACACGACTACACTCTGGGAGAGTTGTGTGAGCAACTCCGTTCCTTGCTCCCCCCTGGTCAGATGCTCCGAGAGGACAAGTCGCTCGTCCTCGGTCCACGCAAGCGCCCCGAGCCCGACGTGACGATCGTCGCCGGCCCTCACTCGCTTTACAAACATCGAGACCCCGAGGCCAAGGACGCAGCTTTGGTCGTCGAGGTATCCGACTCGACTTATGCGTATGATCGAGGAGTCAAGTGGCGGCTCTATGCCGCAGCCAAGGTGCCCGCCTACTGGATCGTCAACCTCGTCAGACGCCAGGTCGAGGTGTATCGCCAGCCGACGGGGGCCGGGGCCGAGGCCAAGTACCAACTGGCCGAGACCTACGGCGAGGACGCCGCCGTGCCCGTCCTGATCGACGGAACCGAGGTCGGGCGGATCGCCGTCCGCGACATCCTTCCTTGAATCCCTTCGGAATCGACGACTCGATGGCTACCGACACCCAAGCGAAGCCCGTCCGCCCCCACCCCTACCGCCTGACGGTCCGGCAATATCTCGGGATGATCGACGCGGGCCTTTTCCCCCCCAACGCTCGCGTCGAACTCCTCGGCGGAATCCTGGTGCGTCAAATGACCAAAGGTACGCCTCACAACTTCGTTCAGATCGCCCTGGCACCGGCCCTTCGTGCCATCGTGTCCGCCGATTGGCTTGTGCTGAATGAGATATCGTTGCAGCTTAGCCCACGCTCTCGGCTTGAGCCAGACCTGATGATCACCCGGGGGCCGATCGCACGATTCAAAAATCAAGACGCTCGCTCCGTTGAAACAGCTCTGGTCGTCGAAGTAGCTGACTCGACTTATGCTTACGACCGAGGTCCCAAGTGGCGACGCTATGCCGCCGCCAAGGTGCCCGTCTACTGGATCGTCAATCTCGGCAAGCGCCAGGTCGAGGTGTACCGCCAGCCGACCGGGGCCGGGACCTCGGCGACCTATCAATCCGCCGAGATTTACGGCGAGGACGCCGCCATGCCCGTCCTGATCGACGGGGCCGAAGTGGGCCGAGTCACCGTCCGCGATATCCTCCCCTGACCCATCCCACGGAGTTGATCCCGCAATGGCCACCGACATCAATACCGACGCGACCGACCGGGCCATCTCATCCCGAGCGAAGCTCTACCGGCTGACCGCCCGCCAATGCCAGGAGATGGCCCGCGCCGGGATCTTCGGGGACGACAATCACATCGAACTTCTCGGGGGACTGCTGGTACGCAAGATGTCGAATAATCCGCCGCGCAACTTCACCGTGGGCGAATTGAGCAGGTTGCTCTCGGCCCTGCTCACCCCCAACTGGATCGTCTCCGAGGAGAAGTCGTTGGAACTGGCCCGTCGATGGCAACCCGAACCGGACATTGCCATCCTGGTCGGGCCAAGCCGCCGATATGAAGCGGTCTACCCCACCGCCGCCGATGTCGGCCTGTTTGTCGAAGTCTCGGATTCGAGTTATGGCCAGGATCGTGGGATAAAGTGGCGTAAATATGCCGACGCCGGCATCCCCGCGTATTGGATCGTCAACCTCGGCAAGCGCCAGGTCGAGGTGTACCGCGAGCCTGGGGGCAAGGGCTTGGATGCCGCTTACGGGTCCGTCGAGATTTATGGCGATGGCGCCGCCGTGCCGGTCGTCATCGGCGGCCAGGAGGTTGGCCGGATCAACGTGGCGGATCTGCTGCCCAGCGCCCCGGCTGAGGGGGCTTGAATCGACCCTCGAAACGAAAAGGCCCGACCCCTCGCGATGAGGAGCCGGGCCGAAGCAGAACGAATCTTCAAAAAAGCATCTCTTAATTCCGATCGTCCCCGCCGCCGGCCGGGGCGGGAGTCGGGGTCGCCGGGGGTTGGGGGGCGGGGGCGGCGCTGGGGTCGGGGTCGAGGCCGAGGGCGGCGGTCCCGGCCTTGACCTCGTTGAGGCGGCCTCGGTACTTGGCGTAGAGCCGGGTGTGGCGGCTTTCGGGGGCCAAGGGCTTGCCCGCGATGAACAGGCCCTTGACCTCGGTGGTCGGTTGCAAGATATGGCCGGCGGTCAGCACGAGGTTGGCCCTCTTGCCGACTTCGAGCGAGCCGAGCTGGTCGGCGACGCCGAGGATTTGGGCCGGGATGAGCGTGACGGCGCGGAGCGCGTCGGCCTCGGGCAGGCCGAAGGCGACGGCCGTCGCGGCGTCGTAGGGGAGGTTCCGAGTCGCCGTGCCGACGTCCGATCCGCCCGACTTGAGCACCACGGTCACGCCCGCCTCGGCCAGTTTCGCCGGGTTGGCGTAGGCCGAATCGTAGGGGTCGGTCGGCTCGGCCGGGAGCCGGAGCGTCCCGCCGACGATCACCGGGACCTTGGCGGCCTTGATCGCCTCGGCCACCTTCCAGGCTTCGGCCCCGCCCGAGATCATCCCCTTGAGCTTAAGGTCGCCGATGACCTTGAGGGCATCGAGGATCTCGATCCGGGCCTCGGCGCGGAAGACGACCGGCTTTTCCCCCTTGGCGTAGGGGGCGAGCGCCGCGAGCCTCGGGTCGGGCGTCGGCGCGATGACGTGGCGGTCCCGGGCGGTGGCGACGACCTTGTCGTAGGCCAGAGCTTGGCGGAACTGCTCTCGGATCGCTTCGAGCTTGTCCTTGCGGGTGGCGTTCGGGTCGGCGTTCGCGGCGGCTCCGAATGGGCCTCGGGCCCGCCTGCCTTCGGGGTTGGGGGCGACGTATCGGGGGATGTTGACGACCAAGGCCGCCTTGTCCATGACCAGCATCTCGGTCGGAACCCAGCCGTCGAGGTTGGCCACCGCCCCTTGCCCGGCGATCACGCCGCCGGTCGGCTGGACGAACGTCGCCAGGATGCCGTTGGCCCGTGCGACGGGGATCAACTCGCTGTCGGGGTGCAAGGCGATGCTCGCCCGGAGTTCGGGCTGGAACTCGGCGGAGTCCGACGCATCCAGGGTTTCCCGCAAGCTCCCGACCTCGAACAGGCCCAACTGCGACCCCGAGTCGATCAGGCCCGGCCAGACGTCCAGCCCGGCGGCGTCGATGATCTTGCCGTATGTCAGGTCGATGATGTCAACGCTATTCGGCGTGATCGACGTGATTTTGCCGTTCTCGATGAAGATCGTTCCCCCTTGGATCGTGGGGCCGACCACCGGGTGCAAGGTCGCGTTGCGGATGGCGTATTTCCCGTTCGGGGACACCGCCAGATCGAGCACCTTCGCCTTGGCTTCGGTCAGAGGGGCGGCGGGCATGGCGGAGTGGTCGCCGGGGCGGGGTTCGAGCTTGCCCGACTTGTTCTTCCTCTGGAAGTGGACCTCGCCGTCGACCAGGGACAGCTCGCAGCGGGCGAAGCCGTCGAACGGGTGGGCGTTGAAGATCGAGATATCCGCGTCCTTGCCGACCTCGATCGACCCCATCCGCCGGTCGATCCCGAGTTCGCGGGCCGGGTTGATGGTGATCATGGCCAGGGCCTGGGCCTCGGTGGCCCCGCCGTACTTGACCATCTTGGCGGCTTCGAGGTTGAGGTGGCGGATCAGCTCCTCGGAGTCGCTCTTGATGCAGACCTGGGCGCCGGCCTCGGTCATCAGGGCGGCGTTGTGCGGGATCGCGTCGAACGCCTCGATCTTGTAGGCCCACCAGTCGGAGAAGGTCGAGGCGCTGGCGCCGTGGGCGGTGATCTCGGCGGCGACCTTGTACCCTTCCAAGACGTGCTGGAGCGACTGGACCCGGACGCCGAACCGACTCGCGACCCGAAGCAGCATCAGGATTTCATCCGACCGATAACAATGGCTGTGGATCTTGATCGCGCCGTCGAGGATGTCGGCCATCGCTTCGAGCCGCAAGTCGCGGCGGATCGGCGGGCCGACCGCTTCCCCCTTCGCCTTGGCCGCTTCGTAAGCTTTGATCGAAGCCCGATAAGCCCGGCCCTCCTCGAAGGCCCGCTCGATGACGGCCTCGACGCCCATCCGGGTGTTCGGGAACCGGCCGGTGACTCGGGTGACGTTCTCGCCCAGGGCGAATTTGACGCCCTGCGGGTTGCCTTGGATCATCAGGTCGCGTCCGGCCATCCCCGGCTTGTGCTTGATCACGGCGTCCTGGCCGCCGATCGTGTTGGCCGACCCGTGCAAGAGCCGGGCGGCGGTGGTCCCGCCCGCCAGGGCCAGGTAGATTCCGGGATCATCGCCGGTGACGACGTCCTTGACCCGGACCTCGGGGACGACCGACAGGGTGGCCTCGTTGACCCCCCCTTGCACCGCCTGGTGCGAGTGGGTGTCGATGATCCCCGGCATGGCGACCATCCCGGCGGCGTCGATCACGGTCACGCCCTCGGGGGCGGCGACGTCCGGCCCGACCTCGGCGATCTTGCCGTTCTTGATCAGGATCGACCCCTTGGGGATCGTCCCCTTGGTGACGGTCAGGATCGTGGCATCTTTGATGAGGACGGTCCCGCCGGTCTTGATCGTCGGCTTGCGGTCGGCGTCGAACTCGGAGGCGATATCCACGAACGGGGTCGTCGGCCCCTGGTCGTCCTCGGTCTTGGGGGGCGAAGTCGGGTCGCCCTGGGGCGGGGCCGCGATGGCGGGCTTGGCGGCGACTTCGGTCTTCGGCTCGTCGGCCTTCTTGGGTTCTTCGGCCTTCTTCGAGTCGTCGGCGGGCTTGGTCGCCTCGGCCACTTTGGTGGCGACCTCGTTGACCTTCTCGGCGACCTTCTCGACCGCCTTCTTCGGCTCGTCTCCGGGGGCCTTCTCGCCCTCTTTCTTCGGCTCGGCCTTGGCCAGGTCGCCTCGATCCTTCTTGCCGGCTTTGCCCTCGCCCTTCTTGGCGGGCGTGGTCGACTTCTCCAGGTCGAACTTGACCCCGTCGACCAGGATATAGCGGACCTTGACGTCGTCGTCGCCGACCTGGCCAGTCATGATGGTGAGGTGGCCGAGCTTGCCCTTCTCGATCGTCCCGAGCCGCTTGCCGACCCCGGCGATCTCGGCGGCCCGGCGGGTCAAGGCGTCGACCGCCGCGTCTCGGGAAAGCCCGGCGGCGATCACCTTCTTGAGCTGGCTCGGGAACCCTTCGGCCTTGTTGCCGGCCCCTTCGGCGATGAAGGCGAACTTGATCTTGGCGTCGCTCAAGGTCTTGGCCACGGCGACCCGCTCTTTCCAGCGGTTGTTCTTCTCGACCATGACCTTGAGGGCGTCGTCGCGCTCCTCGACCGGCTTCTTGCGGTACTCGGCCTCGGTCGGAACTTTAGGCTCCTCGGGGAAATCGAGCCGGAGGACGACCGAGACGTTTCTCGACTTGAGCCGGTCGACGACCTTGTTGGCCTCGCGACCGCCGACGATCACGGCGTCGGTCCCGAACTCTTCGGATAGGTCTAAAGCTCGGTGGATGTCGTCTCGGGTGTTCCCTTCCCACCAGACCGGCATGACCTTGGTCCGCGCGGCGTACAAGGCATCAAGAGCCGGGTCGGTCGCGGGGCGAGATCCGCCTTGATTCTCGTAGAACGCCAGGCGGGCGTGGTGGTCCTCGGCGTCCATCATCGCCTGGCGCAAGTGGGCGACCACCCCCATCAGCGACGCGGGGTAAGGCGGGGCGACGAAGTTCCGCCGCCCTCCCGGCGCGGGCGCGGGGGTCGCGGGACCAGGCGCGGGCGTGCCGGGCGCGGGGGCGATCGGCGTGGCCGGGGCCTGGGTCGAGTTGGCGAAGGCGTCGAAATCGAAGCCCGGGGCACCGACCGAGCCGGACTCGTCGTCGTGCGAGTGCCCGATCACGTTCCCCTCGCCGAAGAAGGCGCCGCCCGGCCTCTGGAGGGTGATATGGAGCGCGACCGGGGCCTTGACGATCGCCTCGCGGCGGGGAAGCCCGCTGGTCCCGACCAGGGCGCTTTGCCCGGTGGCGATCGAGCCTCCGGGGGCGACCAGGACGTCGGTGAAGCCGAGCTTCCGCCGCTCCTCGGCCATCGCCCCGAGGTCGACCGCCTTGGCCACCTCGTATTCGGGGGTGATCCCGTTCCGGTTGTCGTCGGGGGTCCGGGCCAGGGCGAAGTCGGCATAGTTGACCGGCCGCCCCGCGCCCGTGCTCGACCGGACGGCGGCAGGGTCTTGGCCCGAACTGGTCAGGAGGTCGATGAAGCCGGGGTAGACGACCAAGCCTTTGCCCTCGATCACCTCGGCGTCATAAGGGACCTCGACCTTGTCGACCGGGCCGACGTCGGTGATCACGCCGTCGCGGACGACCACCGTGCCCACCTCGATCGGGTCGCCCGAGACGGGGACGACCTTGGCCCCCTTGACGGCGTAGGCGGCGGGGTGATAGTCAAGCCGGAGGTCGGCCGACCAGAGCGACGCGCCGGAAACGGCGAGCGCCGAGGCCAGGAGGGCGGCCATCGGCTTTTTCCAAAGGGGAAGCATTCGAGCGAAGCCCGGCATGGGCGGGATCTCCCGTCGAGAAGGTGGGTCGAGTCGATTGGTGCTGGGAGGCGGTTGAAGGCCCAGGGGCGAGGGAGAATCCCACCCATCGGCGCGGGCGAAAGATCGAGGAAGCGGGTCGGTTTCCCCGGAGGCACGTCGAAACCCGAGCCGAGGGGCCGGGTTTCGCTCGCAAATCCTTCCCGACCGTCTTAACATTCCCGGTACACGGCGGCAAGCCTCGGTCGCCCGACCTTTCGCGGGTCCGGGGCCGATTCCTCTATCCGAAGAGTCCCCACCGATGCCCAGGACCACCGCGGCCCTCCTGCTTTTGACCTCCTTGGCCGTCACCACCCGAGCCGACGACCCGCCCGCCGCCGACTCGCGGATCTTCAATGCGAGCGACCTCGCCGAAGACCCGTTCGTCACCGACTACCGGGCCGGCGACTACTCGTTCTGGGTTTGGACCGACGGCGCGACCGAGTGGTCGAACCGGGTCGGCGGCGACCGCTTCGAGATCCGCCCGAAACCCGGCGACAGCGTGGCCCGGCCCCGGTGGACCCGACTAGGGCGCTATCCGATCGCGCTCAACAACCTGCCGACCGTCTCGTTCGGCGACGCCCCAGGCAGGCCGGTCCCCGCGCTCATGACGATCTCGACCGACCCCAACTTCGACCCAGGTCGCGCCCTCGACCTGATCCGGGGCAACGTCCGCACGGTCGACCCGCCGGTCGACGCGAGGCGGACGACCACCCGGACCGAGGACCAAGGCGCCGACTTCGACCCGCCCGCGTCGCTCGAAGCCTGGCAGGCCCGCGCCTCCGAGCTTCGCGACCGGCTTCGGGTCACCTTGGGCCTCTGGCCCGAACCCCCCCGGACCGACCTCCACCCCCAGGTCTACGGGACCCTCCGGCGCGACGGGATCGAGATCGACAAAATCACCCTCGAAACCCTGCCCGGCGTCTTCCTCGCGGGCAACCTGTACCGGCCGACGTCCACCTCGCCCAACCGCCGATTCCCCGTCGTCCTCTGCCCGCACGGCCACGCCCCCGAAGGCCGGGTCAACCCCGACACCCAGGCCCGATGCGCCCACCTGGCCCGGCTCGGCTGCATGGTATTCCTCTACGACATGGTGGGCTACGCCGACTCCAAGCCGTTCGGCCATGCATTCATGAGCGACCGACTCAGGCGCTGGGGCTTGAGCCTGGCGGGCTTGCAGACCTGGAACAGCCTCCGGGCGATCGATTATCTGACCACCCGCCCCGACGTCGACGCCGCCCGGGTGGCGATCACCGGCGAGTCAGGCGGCGCGACGCAGACGATCCTCGCCTCGGCGATCGACCCCCGGATCAAGGCCGCCGCCCCCGTCGTCATGGTGTCCGACGGCTACCAGGGCGGCTGCGCCTGCGAGAACGCCCCCGGCCTCCGCTTCGGCACCGATAACGTCGAGATCGCCGCCCTGATCGCCCCCCGACCCCTCAAGCTGATCGGGGCCACCGGCGACTGGACCGCCCGGACGATGACCAATGCCTACCCGACCTTGCAACTGATCTACGGCCGGTTCGGCGCCGGCGACCGGGTCTCGGCCGACGTCTTCGACTTTCCCCACAACTACAACCGGACCAGCCGAGACGCCATGTACGCCTTTTTCGGCCGCTGGTTCCTCGGCCTGCCCGAAGCGACCGTCACCCGAGAAGGCGACGACCCCCGCACCGAGGCCGCCAACGACCTCTACGCCTTCGGCCCCGACCACCCCTATCCCTCCGAGGCCCAGACCGCGACAAGCCTCGAAGACGCCGCCGTCGCCCGGGTGAGCGGACAGGTCGACCGCCTCGGCCCCGGCGACGACCCGACCCTCTGGGCCGCCACCCGCGCCAGGCTCGCCGTCGCCCACCGGGTCCGAGTCCCGGTCGTGAACCCTTCGCCCCGCGACACCAACGCCAAGCTCGTCCGGGCCGTCGACCGCCCCGGCTTCACCATCCGCCACTTCACCGTCGGCAGGCGAGACACCGGGTCGCTGATCCCCGTCGTCCTGTTCGAGCCGAAACGATCCAACAAGGCCCGAGGCGCCTTGACCGTCGTGTCCACCGAGCGGGGCAAGGTCGACCTGGCGACGGCCAACGGCGAGCCAAGCCCCTTGGTCCAAGCCCTGCTCGACCGGGGGCAGTCGGTCGTCGGCTTCGACCCGTTCCTGGTCGGCGAGGCCGTCGACCCGGCCCGACCCGCCTCGACCCGACCCACTTCGACCCACTTCGACACCTACAACCCGTCGCTCCCCCTCGACCGAATTCAAGACCTGGCGACGGTCGTCTCCTGGTCGCGCGCCTTGGCCGGTGTGACCGAGGTCAACCTCGTCGCCCGAGGCCAAGCCGGAGTCCTCGCCCTGCTCGCCCGGCCGGGGCTGGATGGCCTGGGCCGGACGGTGGTCGACCTCGAACGCTTCACCTACGGCGACGGCTCGACGCCGGTCCCGCCGGGGCTGGACCTCCCGGGGATCTTCCAGTTCGGCGGTCTCCGGGCCGCCGCCGCATTGACCGCCCCCGCCCCGCTGACGATCGTCGGCGCCGGGGCCGAGTTCGACCCAAGCTGGCCGACCCGGGCCTACGAGATCCTCGGTGCCGCCGCCCAGTTCCGCCGCGACCGCAACGCCACGCCCGAAGCGATCGCCCGATGGGTCGATTCGGGAGATGCGGGGCAATGAACCGGGGATCTTCAAATTGGCGGGTCGCCCTGATTTTCGGGCTTGGTTTCCTTTTAGGCCGAATCAATGGCTGCTGGGTGGTCGATCGGGTGACAACGACTCGCGTGTCGCCCGACGAAACCTTGCGGGTCCGGCTGGTGGAAGCCGGGGTGGATTGGTATATCGACCGCAACTTCGTGGTTCGCCTCGATCGGCTCGAAACCGGAGGAACGGAGACCATTTTCCGCTCTCCCGATGAGTCGCCGGTCCACAAAGGGACCGAGCGGTTCATCTGGTCGAAGGACGGGACCAAGGTTCTGCTCGTCGGCCGCCACTTCGACGTCCACGACGACCTCTTCCTCGACAACGGCGACCAGGCGTATTTCCTCCATGACGTCAAGGCCGGCCAGTCTTGGATCAATTCGGAGATGATCCGGTCCTCACCCCTGACCGCCGACCTGATCGCCGGGATCGAGTTCACCGAGCCGGTCATCCTCAAGCCTCGGGCCAAGGTCGACCCGGATTCTCCCAAAAAGCCGGAATAACTCGCCCAGGTCGCGCCATGGAAGGGAGTCGGGGCCGAGACGACCGGCGATCCTCGTAAAGCCCGAAGTTCGGCCAGTGGCTCCGGGTGGCAGGGGTCGGTACTCCGCCCCCGGTAGGCCAGTGATTCCGCCTGACCACCCAGTTCCGGGGGCGGAGTACCGACCCCTGCCACCCGGAAATCATTTCCCGACGTCCTGACTCAAGAGTCTCCCGAATTAGGGCGCGGAGGCCAAGACCTTTGCGATCGAACGCGAACCCGACCCGAACGTCAGATCGTCATGAAGCGCGAGAGCCAATCCGCGGAGGGTCGTCCGGGCGGCGGGCTTTTCACCACGGATGGATCTCTGGCCAGCGTATGCCTGTACGCTGATCAGAACGAGAAAACCGGTCTCTACCTCGCACCACATATCATCCAGGATTTCTGGAGGAGAAACATGATATGGGCGAGAACGGCCAATCATGCCGGTTCGCCAAGGGTGTGGCTTTCGATTCTGGAGATTCTCTGGGATCAAGAATTGCAGATTGCAGGATCGCAAATCGCAAAAGATCGAGGGATCTTGGTTTCTGGGTTCTTTGCGATTTGCGATCCTGCAATCTGCAATCTCCGGGTTCGAAAGCTACACCCGTTCGCCAAGGCGGATCGCCGATCCTGATGGCCTGAATGAACCATCGTCCAAGCCTCCGATGTCCAACCAGGAGCAGCGGCTGACCGATCTGGAGCGGAAGCTTGACCGGGTGCCGCGAAGTTTGGACAACATTCGAGGCGAGTTGGGGCCGTTTCGGGCCAAAGGGGGCCTGGGTCCTTGATCCTAGGTTGGGGTGATCGATGACCAGCGATCCGAACGCGAGCGCGGGCGATTGGAGTTTACCCTCGGGGTTCCGGGCGGGCGGGGTCCGGGCGGGGATCAAGCCTTCGGGCACCCTGGACCTGGCCGTCTTGATCGCCGATGGCGATGGCGATTGCTCGGCGGCGGGGACTTTCACGACGAACCGGATCGCGGCGGCGCCGGTCCATTGGGATCGGGGGTTGGTCCCTTCGGCCTCAATCCGGGCCGTGGTCGTCAACGCGGGCAACGCCAACGCGGCGACGGGTCGGCAAGGGCTGGACAATGCCCGGCGGACCGCCGAGCTCGCCGCGAGCAAGCTGGGCTGTCGGGCCGAGCAAGTCCTGGTCGCGTCGACGGGGGTGATCGGCCACCAGTTGCCGATGGAAAAGATCGAGATTGGGGTGGCGGCGGCGATCGAGGCGGCGAGTGCGGATTCGCTCGGGTTTCGGGATGCTTCGCTGGCGATCTTGACCACCGACACCCGCCCCAAGGTCGTCTCGAAGCGGGGCGCCATCGGCGAGGGCGGCAAGCCTGTCACCCTCTTGGGGATGGCCAAGGGGGCGGCGATGATCGGCCCCAAGATGGCGACCATGCTCGGATTCCTCCTGACCGACGCCCGGGTGGCCCCCGACGACTTGCAGCGGATCTTGTCGGGCGCGGTGGACGACTCGTTCAACTGCGTGTCGGTCGAAGGGCACATGAGCACCAACGACACTGTCCTGATCCTCGCGGGGGGCGACCCGAGCGACCCGCCCTTGACCGGACCCGATCTGGTCGAGTTCGCCGTGATGGTCCGCGAAACGTGCGTCGAGCTGGCCCGGATGATCCCCGAGGACGGCGAAGGGGCGACCCACCTGATCACGATCGACGTGGAAGGCGCCCTCGACCGCGAGGAAGCCCGGACGATCGCCCGGAGCGTCGCCGACAGCCCGCTGGTCAAGACCGCCATCCACGGCGCCGACCCGAACTGGGGGCGGATCGTGTCGGCGGCGGGCTACTCGGGCGTCGCGTTCGAGGAAAACGAACTTTCCCTGACCCTCAACGGGACCAATCTCTACCGCGACGGCGCCCCGCTCGACTTCGACGCCAAGCAGGTTTCCAGAGACCTCCGAAGCAACCGAGACACCCACATCCGCCTCGTCCTCAAGCGGGGCGAAGGGGCCATCCGGTTCTGGACCTGCGACCTCACCGCCGACTACATCCGCCTGAACGCCGACTACACAACTTGAATTGAGCCGCGGATGAACACGGAGAAATTCTAATATTTCTTATCCGTGTCCCATCCGTGTTCATCCGTGGCTCAACGAATTCGCTTCTATTGCCCCTCGGGCTTGTTCGACCGGGCGATGGCCAGGGGGCGGAGCACGGCGAGCATCGTGTTCAAGTGGGCCAGGCGGGGGCCGAAGCGGTCGACGAAGTCGGTGAGGGCGAACTCGCCTTCGACGAGGTTTTCGTGGTTCTCGGCGACGTGGTTGACCAGCTCGCCCATCAGCGCCGAGTGGACCTGCTCCAACTGGCCGAGCGACACCCGGCACTGGTCGAGGACCTGATCGTGCCCCGCCTGCCAGCGCTCGAGTTCGGCCACCTGCCTGGCCCTCTGCTCTCGGGCGATCTGCGCGGCTTCTCGGGCCAGCTCGAGTTGTTGCGCCTGGCTCTGCAAGATCAGCTTCTGGGTTTCCAAGGTTTGCGACTGGAGAGTCACCAGGGCTTGCAAGAGCGCGACGGGTTCGTCGTTCGGGCCGGGGGGTGGCGGCGTGGGAGGGGTCTGGCCGGTCGGGGACACTTCCATTCGGTAGGTCCACGACGTTGACGGCGGGTTTTCGCGTGAAGACACCCCGACCTCCCTTCCGGCCAAACAAACCAACCCATCGTTTTGCCGCCCACTTCGACGGCGAATGGGCGACACGATTTCTTAGTATAGGCATCTCGGGGCGATCAAGACAGGCCAACGACCGAATCGGGTCACTACTGGTACCGTAGGAGGACCGAACGGTTGCCAAAAAATGATTTGTCTCCCTCCGTGTCCCGTCCGTGTTCATCCGCGGCTCGAATGATTCTTTCAGAGCCGGGCGAAGTTGGCGTACATGGCGAGCCCGACTTTCTGGCTCTTTTCGGGGTGGAACTGGGCCCCGGTGAGGTTGTCGCGCGCGACCATCGCCGCGAACGGAGTCGGGTGGTCGGATTCGGCGACGATGTCGGCGGGGTCGTCGGGCCGGGCGTGGTAGGAGTGGACGAAGTAGACCGACGGGTCAGGTTCGAGGCCGGCCAGGAGCGGGTTCGGCTTGCGGATGGTGAGGGTGTTCCAGCCCATGTGGGGGATCTTCAATCCCGGCCGAGAGTCGAATCGGACGATCCGACCGGGGATCAGGCCGAGGCCGGCGTGGAGGCCGTCTTCCTCGCTGATGTCGAAGAGGAGCTGGAGGCCGAGGCAAACTCCCAGGCACGGCTTGCCCGCCCTGACCGCCTCGGTGAACGCTTCGGCCAGGCCGGTCTGGCGGAGGTGGGCAACCGCGTCGGCGAAGGCCCCGACGCCGGGCAAGATCACTTTCGAGGCGCGGCGGATCTGGTCGGGGTCCGAGGTCACGGTCGCGGCGTGGCCGACGGCCTCGATCGCCTTCTGGACGCTCCGAAGGTTGCCCATCCCGTAGTCGATGATGGCGATCATGCCCGGCCTCGATCGAGGAAAATTGAGCCACGGATGGAACACGGATAAGACAATTCTTTTCTACCTCTTATCCGTGTTCCATCCGTGGCCCAATTGGACTGAACCGATCCGGATTGCTCAACGGGCCACGACGGGCGAAGCGGGTTGGGCGGTCGGGAGCGACGCGGCGGGCGTGCCTTCGGCCCGGGGTGGGGGGACGGGGGCGGTGGTCCCGGCTCCGACCGGCTCTCGGGGGACGTTCACCGGCTGGCCGTTGGGGACCAGGACGACCCGCATCCAGCCCGAGGGGTCGAGCGGGGAGACTTCGCCGATGTCGAAGCCCCGGAGGTTCAGGTTCGTCAGCGGGGCCTTGATCGGGACCTGCTGGAGCTTGGTCCGGAAGCCCGCCAGCGCGATGTTCCCCTGGAACGGCCCGAGCGTGGTCGGCTTGGATTCGTCGTCGCCGATCGACTGGACCTTGCTGTTGCCGCCGAAGACGAAGTCTTCCACCTTGGCGTCGAACTCCAGGGTTTTGTCGGTTTCCTTGGGGGGAACCCGGAACGACAGGACGAACTCGGCGGTGGGGACCAAGAACCGGAGGACCTTGGCGTTGCCGCCGAGCAGCCCGCCGGCGGGCGCGGGGACGTCGAGTTGGAAGTCGCGGACCAGGATCACCAGGAAGCCTCGGGCGTCGGCGGCGAACTCGGGCGGGATGGGGGGCTTCTTGATTCGGAGCGCGGTGACCTTGGGGTTGTTCGCGGCCCGGACCTCGTCGATGGTTTTCAGGAACGTCGGGTAGTCGACGTTCTTGCCCACGGTCACGCCTTCTTTGGGCGGGGCGCCCGGTTCGACCGCCTTGGTGGCGATCAGGACGTTCTCGACCCCCTTGGCCGCGTCGCTCTCGAGCAGGCCGGCGATGGCGTTCGACAAGGTCGACGCCAGGTTCAGGTCGATCGAGACCCCCGACGCCGGGACCGCCAGTTGCGGTGGCTGCGGCATGTCCGCGCCCAGGGCGTTGGCGTTGTCTTTGTGGCCGATCGTCCCGGAAACCAGGGCGTTGGCCGGTCGTGAGCGGAGCGACAACCCCGTCACCCGGAAGTCCTGAATGGCCAAGGTATTGTTGCCGACGAACACCCGAGCCAGCTTCGAGTTCTCCTGCGCCTCGACGCCGGGAATCCGCTCGGCGGCCTCAGCGTTCGCGCCGTCGACCACGCCTTGGGCGATTCTCGAATAAGCTTGCTGACCGACCTTGGCGGTGATCTTTTCCTGGTTCAGGCCGAGGATGCCCAGGACCCCTCGGGCCAGCCCTTTGCCCGCGATCGGCGCGGCGGAGAACGCGGCGGTGATGCTGTGGATGTAGGCGGGCGAGAGCGTGAGGCCGGTCGACGGGCGGATGATCGCCGTGACGGTCAACTCGGGGGTGTCTTGCGACTGGGCGCCGAACTGGTAGAGCTTGGCGACCTTCTTCCCCTTCTTGTCCTGCTGGAGTTGCTGCTGGAAGTCGGTGATCGGCGTGGAGGTCGTCGCGAGTTGGCTGTTGTAGAAGGCGATCCCCTCGTCGCTGCTCATCAGGCCGAACCCGGTCCGGGGGCCCGCGGTGACTTGCGAGACGTAGCCGCTCCGGAAGATCTGCCCCGAGGTCACAACGTCGTTGGCCAGGAACGGCGAGATCGTGCTCGCGTCGACCGAGACGTCGAGGTTGGGCAGGTTGTAGAGCGAGTCGACGGCGGCTTGCAGCTCGGTCGAATACGGCCAGGCCACCGCCTGGTTCTTCTCTCGGAGCGAACCGAGGGCGCCGGTCAGGGCCTTGAGCGCGGCCTTGCGGGCCTGGATCGTCTTGGCCCCTTCGTAGGACGCCAAGGCGGCGCCGAGGTCGTCGCCGACGAATTTGATCCAGCGGTCGTGGTTCTCGTTCGACCCGGGCGAGGCCGCTTTCCGACCGGTGACGAACTCGACCAAGCGACGCTCCGCCCAGGCGATCCGGACCCGAGGCGCGAGCCACTCGTTCAGCGCGGCCCGGACCTTCGACGCCGGCTGCCAGGCGACCCCGCCCAGGGCCTCGTTCATCAAGTGGAGCCGGTTGAGCGAGACCAAACGGCCCCGTTCGTCGACGGCGGCGGCATATGTCCCCAGTTCTTGACCCAGGGCGTCGAAGAACGCCCGCCAACCCGGGGCGGCCTCGGGGATGGCGGCTCCCTGCTGATCCCAAGGGGTGACGACCTCGGCGATCGCCTTGGTCACGCTCAAATAGCTCGGCGCGGCCTTGGAAGCGTTCGCCGGGGGAGGCGGGTTGTTCGGCCCCTGCCCCCGGGCGAGGTCGCCGCCTCCAAGCCCCAAACTCACCGGCAAGGCCAAAAAGAAGAAGGTTCGCGTCCGCCGTTTCATGCGTGTCCCCAGTTGTCTCGGTCGCAAGCGGATCGAAGGGAAAGGATCGATCCCATTAGAGTTAGGATCGCGTCCCGCCCTCGAAAACATCACGTCAAAATCGATGGAAAGTCCGGCCGAATCCCTGTTGTTCCGGGGATAGGGATCAATCCCGACTCGCGGGCCGACGTCGTTCAGTCCGTGAAATCTCGCAAATCATCGCCACGGTCGGGAAAGATCGCCGCCACGGGTCGCCCAATCCGGGGTCGTGCATAGATCATGCCAACCCCGCAATCGGCAAAGTTTCTTCCAAGGATTCACGAAACGATGAAATTCCGCCAAGTCGCTGCTTCCAAATTGGTCGTCGATTGGATCAAATCCTCGGCACCCCTTCCGCATCAGTTTCTTTGGTCCGAGATCGAGTGTTTGATCCCGCGTCGATCGGCGTCCAGGCCGACTCGTGGATTCTTCGTCGATCCAGCCGCCGATCTTCTCCCGCGTCGATGCGGTGAGTCATCCGGTTTCCGTAGGTCACGACCCGGTCCTGCGATTTGCAAATCTTGATCCTGGAGAATCTCCAGTATTTCGAACACGACACCCTAGGCTCAAGGGGCGAGGTGGTGGAAGGCGTCGGCGAGCGAGTCGACGATGTCGCCCGAGATCAGGCCGACGACCCCGTTGTTGTCGCGGGCGATGTCGCCCGCCAGGCCGTGGGCGTAGACCCCCAGGCAAGCGGCGTCGAATGGGTCCATCTTCTGCGCGATCAACGCCGAGATCACCCCGGTCAGGACGTCTCCCGAGCCTCCGGTGGCCATCCCCGGGTTGCCGGTGGTGTTCTTGTAGAGCCGGTGGCCGTCGGTGACGATCGTCCCGTCGCCCTTGAGGACGAGGATCAAATTCCGGGCGCCCTCGGCGAAGGCGACCGCGTGGGTTTCCCGGTCGCCCTGGATCTCCGCCGTCGGGCGGCCGGTCAGGCGGGAGAACTCGCCCGGATGCGGGGTCAACACGACCGGCCGCTTGAGCCCGGCGAGCGCCTCGGTCTGCCCGGCCAGGTTGTTCAGGGCGTCGGCATCAAGGACCGTCGGGACCTCGACCGACTCGACCACCCACCGGATCAACTCCCGGAGGTCGGCCGACTGGCCCAAACCCGGGCCCATCGCCAGGACCGTCGCCGTCGGCAGGAACCGTTCGAGGACCTTGCGGGCGGCTTCGAACGTGACCAAGCCTTCTTGATCGTTGGCGACCGGGTAGGTCATGTACGACGGCTCGAAGCCGGCGACGGTGGTTTGCACCTCGTCCGGGCAAAGAATCCGGACCAGCCCCGCCCCTGACCGGAGCGAAGCCCCCCCGACCAGTGCCGCGGCGCCCGCCGACCCTCGCCCCCCCGCCAGGGCCAGGACCGTGCCGTACAACCCCTTGTGGCTGTCGACCGGCCGCTCGCTCATCCGAGGCAACTTCTCGATCCGCTCTATCGCCATGATGCCCAGCACCTTCCTCGGAGAACCCTCGCCGATCGGTCGGCGAGGACGAACAGATCAATCCCAAGGCAAAATAGCAGATCGCAAATCGCAAAAGAAAGGAGAAACGCGATCAAACCAAAGCGGGCCACGGATTCACACGGATGAGTCACGGATTAATGGATTTCTTGGTCCTATCCGTGGCTCAATTAATCTTTGAATCGGGCTTGCCCCGCCCTCCGGGCGATCAGGCCGGCGACGTGGCCCCCGCTGAACCCGGCGTCGATGTTGACCACGGCGATGTTCGAGGAGCAACTGTTGAGCATCCCCAGGAGCGCGGCAAGCCCGCCGAAGTTGGCGCCGTAGCCCACGCTGGTGGGGACGGCGATCACCGGGCAATCGACCAGGCCGCCGACGACGCTGGGCAAGGCCCCTTCCATCCCGGCGACGACGACCATCGCGTCGGCCCCCTCGAAGTCGGTCAGGCGGCGGAACAAGCGGTGAATCCCGGCCACGCCGACGTCGGCGATCAGGGTCACGTCGCAGTTCCAGGTTTCCGCCGTGATCCGCGCTTCCTCGGCCACCGGCAAGTCGCTGGTCCCCGCCGTGACCACGACGACCTTGCCGAGCTTTGGCCCCAGGTTCTCGGCCTTGATCCGGAAGGTCCGGGCCGTCGGGTGGTACTCGCCCTGGGGGAACTTCGCCGCCAGGGCCGATCCGACCTCGGCGCCGATCCGGGTCACCAGGCCGCCGTTTTCGTGCTTGAGCAAGGTCGCCAGGATGGCGATGATCTGGTCGGTCGTCTTCCCCTGGCCGAAGATCACCTCCGACGACCCGCACCGGAGCGAGCGATGGAGGTCGACGGCGGCGAACGCCCCGGCTTCTTCGAGCGGGGCCGTCCGGACCCTGCGCGACGCCTCATCGGGCGTGGTTTCGCCCCGCCGGACCGACTCGAACAACCGGAGCAACTCGTGGGAGTCCATGATCCTTCGTTCCCAAAACCAAGCGACGACTCGACCCTTCGGGCTTCTCTTGTACCCGTTTCCTCCCCCGATCCGCAACGCTTGGCCATCCCTTCGCGCTGGACTCTCGTGGTATCCTGATTGCAATGAGTTTCGAAGAGCTTCGGACCGGGCGGCACCGGCCCGTTTCGACTTGACTTGACTTGGAGGGATCGCCATGTCGTTGCCGCCCTCGAACATCCCGCCCAAGGGCATCCCCGTGGCCCGAGCCGCCCGCCGGGGCGCGGCGATCCCCGTCGTCGAAGTCGGCGAGGCTGACGACGCGGCCGCCGCGAGGCCGCCCTGGGATTGGCACGGTTGGGGCTGGTCGATCGCGGTCCATGCGCTCTTGCTCCTGATCCTGGCCTTGTGGGTCTTCAGCCCTCCGGCGAGCAAAGTGCAGACCTTCGACGCCCGCCTGGCCGGGTCGGAGTTCGGCTCGGAGGAAGGGATGAAGGAGCTCGGGGGGCTTGACACCCCGGTGACGCTGCCCGACTCGATCCAGCCGCCGGCGGAGACCTCGACTCTGGAGCGGATCAGGCCGATCGAGCTGGCCGACCCGACGGCGGGCCTGGTCGGGGCCGCCAAGAACCCGGGCGCCGGGCTGGGCGACGGGTTCGGCCTGGCGAAGTTCGGCACGGGCGGCGAGAGCGTCCGAGGCGTCGAGGTCAAGGTCGGCGACCCGCAGTTCACCCTGCTCTGGGACACCACCGCCGACATCGACATCCACGTCGTCGAGCCGGGCGGCAAGGAGATCTACTGGAACGACACCAAGGGGCGGCAAGGCGGCGAGCTTGACGTCGACAACGTCGAAGGGTTCGGCCCCGAGAACATCTACTGGCTCAAGCAGGCCCCCGACGGCTCGAAGGACATCGGCCCCGGCCCCCCCGGCGAATACAGGTGGTGGGTCGTCTATTACGGGGGGAACCGAGGCTTCCCGGTCGCGACCCGCTGGAAGGTCCGGATCAAGCACCAGGGGCGGGTCGAGATCATTCAGGGGCGGTTGACCGTCCCGAAGTCGAGGTCGCGCGACTACACCCTGAAAGTGGGCACCCCCGGCGCAGGGACCAGCCCGACCGAGTCGCCGACGGGCCGTTGAACGCGAGAGTTTGTCGGTTTCGTCATCGGGTTGAAGCCGGGTATTCGACCGGCTTGGCCCGCTTTGGGATGGGTTGGTTGGATTGGCGGAAAACGACGAAGCGGCCGCGCCCTCGACTCGAAATCGGGCCTAGGCTTCCTTCAATGGGCGGGCTTGATCGCTTTTGGGAGAGTCGTCCCGCCCTCGGATCGATGACCGATTCGTGTCGTTCTTTGGCAAGGACATCCTTCGATGACGATGTATTCGCGCTCGGCCAGCCCGACGATTTTGCTGCGGATCACCGACGGGTCGGTCCACATGCACCGGTCGTTCAACGACTTCATCCAGGCAATCCAGAGCGCCGAGGCGTTCGCCGGGGCCGGGTTCTCGGTGGCGATGATCTCGGCGACGGGCCGGTTCCTGATGGGTTTCGCGCCCAAGAAGGGGGAGCGGACCGCCATCTGAGCGGCCCGGATCGGGTTGCGAATTCGCCTCGACCGGGCGAATCGGGCTGAGTTTTCCGTGGTTTTCGAGGTCGACGGCTTGTTTCCCGCGAGAAAACCGGGCAAAATCGCAACAAGTCGCGCATTAGAGCGATTTTTCCTGTATGTTTTCGGCGTCCTCGCCGAAAATTTTCGGCAAGGAGCCGACGAGCCCGGCCTCACTGGGGAGGACGGGACAGACCGGTTCAACCCGTTTCGCGAATCGCCCCGAACCAGGAGGGCCGTACGTCCCATGGCCAAAAAAGCCGCCCCGAAAGCCGCCGAATCTGCTCCCGCTCCGGCCAAGAAGGCGGAGCCCGTCGCCGCCAAGAAGGCCGAGCCGAAGGCCGCCGCCCGGCCCAAGCCCGCCACCAAGTCGGAGATCTACACGGCGCTTGCCGAGAAGACCGGCTTGGCCAAGAAAGACGTCGCCAGCCTGTTCGACGCGATGAACGAGGCGATCATCAAGGACCTGGGCAAGAAAGGCCCTGGGATCTTCGTGGTGCCCGGCTTGCTCAAGCTCAAGGTCGTCAAGAAGGCCGCCACCAAGGAGCGCCCGAGCATCAACCCGTTCACCAAAGAGCCGATGGTCACCAAGGCCAAGCCGGCCCGCAACGTCGTCAAGGCGGTGCTCCTCAAGCCGCTCAAGGAACTCGTGGTCTGATTCCGGGGTCAAACAGCCTTCAACCACTCGGGCCGACCGTCGCTCGGGCTTCACGCCCCGCGATGGTCGGCCCGTTTGTCTTGGGTCAAGAGGTTGGGCACTTCAAACAGAATAAAAATCTGTTCTTATACCGATCCCAGAAATTCATTGCACATTTCAAATTGCAGATCGCAAATCGTGCATCCGTATGGCTTTGCGATTTGCGATCCGCAATTTGAAATGCGTTGGAAATTCCTGGGATACGTATTATCCGTGTCCCGTCCGTGTTTCATCCGTGGCTCAATGATTCCGGCGCACTCACCGCGACTTCGTTCAAGGCAAATGCTCGCCAGGCTTGGCCGTCGAACCGGAGGTCGTTGACGGCGACGAAGTCGATCCCGAACCGGTCGAATCGGCCCGGCCCGCCGTCGAGCCAGGACGCCAGCAAGACCCGGATCACGACGCCGTGGGCGACGACGACGATCGTTTCCCCCCGGTGGCGACGGGCCAGGTCGTCCATCGCCGGGACGACTCGGTCGCGGATCTGGGCGAACGACTCGCCCCCTTCGTGCGCGGCTTCGAGGTTCCCCGCCTTCCACTCGGTCATCGCGGCGATGTAAGCGGGCCAGCCTTCGGCCATCGCCATCCCGCTGAGCGATCCCATCCGACGCTCGTGGAGTTCGGCGACGGCGACGACCTCCAGCGAGCAGGCCCGCGCGATCGGCTCGGCGGTCTGCCTGGCCCGGAGCATGCTCGACGAATAAACCGCCGATGGCCGGGTTTGGACGATCCTCGGGGCCGCCTCCGAGGCTTGCTCGAACCCCCGGACGCCCAAGGCCACGTCGGACTCGGCGCCGTGGAATCGGTCGGGGGCGGCGGTCTCGGCGTGGCGAAGGAGCAACACCCGGGTTTGGTTGGGGTTTGGAGGGGGTCCGAGGCTCAAGGGCCGGTCCTTCCGGGACAGAAAAAGGTTGCCACCCGGGGGGCGAAAAACCGATGATGGGGTCGCCATCCGCGAGGCGGCGACGTCGAGCCGGCCCGGGGCGGCGATCCTTGGTAGACGTTGAAAGGTGGGTTCATGGCCGCCGGGAAGTATCGCACGATCCTCCTGTTCGGGATGCCCGGGAGCGGCAAGGGGACGCAAGGCGCGGTCCTCGGGCAACTCCCCGAGATGACGCACATCTCCTCCGGCGACATCTTCCGCAAGCTCCCCAAGTATGGGACCCTCGGCAAGGAGATCGTCGGCTACACCTCGCAAGGCCGCCTCGTTCCCGACGACCTGACGATTCGGATCTGGGAACGGCACATCAAGATCCTCGAACTCCAAGAGTTCCTCTTCCCCAACTTCCATACGCTGGTCCTCGACGGCCTCCCCCGCAACTACGCGCAGGCCGAGCGGCTCGACTACATGTTCGACGTCGTGCAAATCTTCCACCTCAAGATCGCCGACAACGCCAAGGCGATGGAGCGGCTCAAGTCGCGCGCCCTCCTCGAAAACCGCCTCGACGACACCAACGACGAGGTGATCCGCCGCCGCCTCCAGACCTACCACGAAGAGACCTACAAGACCCTCAGCTTCTACGACCCCAGCCTGATCTACGAGGTCGACGCCGGCTCGTCCCCCATCGCCGTCCTCCGGAGCATCGTCGACCGCCTCGCCGAGGTCGACGGCTCCAAGGTCGGCCCGATCCCGTCGACGGCCTGAGTTCTAGGCTGGCCGATGCTCACGACCGCTTGAGGGCCGCTTCATCGAGACCCACCCATGGTTAACCCCGACAAACTCGAAGACCAGATCCAGGCGACCGGCGCACTGCTGCGGTTCTGCCGCGAGACTGGCTATTTCGACGCGGAAAACTTCCACATCAAAGAGATCGAACTCTCGCTCCGATTTCTAGAAGCGGGCGATCTCGATCAGGCGATCCCAATCTACCTCCGAGTGGCTCGCGGCGGCAAAGACACTTTCGGCGATGCCTGGCCACAGCGAGAATTGAGTGAGGACGATTGGCGATATACGATCACCGTCTTCCATGCTTTGGTGTGCTGGTGGAAGATCCGCATGGATCAACAACTCCCGGAGGAAAGAAGGAAAAGAGCGGTGAGCGAACTGCCGGGGACGCTCGTGCTTTTTGGCACCGTCACCATACCGCTCCTTGTTCTTTGGGTTCTGTTCACATGGAATGTCGGACAAATGGTGATGTTGATCGTTCGGGACTGTCTCCGTTTCCTCGGGGGATAGCGTAGGTCTAGTTCGACCGATCAGGGTAAGCCATCCTACTGAGTGTCGGTCACTGTGCGGGCGGCTTCGAGAATCTTGATGACCTCGTCGTTCCCCTGGAATCTGGCCAGGTCGAGCGCGGTCTTGCCGGCGTCGTCCTTGGCCTTGAGGTCGACTTTCCGGTCGACCAGGTAGCAGACCACCTCGGCCCGGCCGAACATGGCGGCGAACATGAGCGGGGTCTGCTTGCGTGCGTTGGAGGCGTTGAGGTCGGCCTTCTTGGCGACAAGCTGCTTGACGATCCCGAGGTAGCCCTTGTAGGCCGCTCCGGTGAGGGCGGTGAAGCCCATCTTGTTCCGGGCGTCGAGCGGGGCCTTGGGCTGGTCGAGGATGGCCTTCACGGCGTCGTCGTGGCCGTGGTAGGAGGCGAGGATCAGGAGGGTGTCGCCTCGGTTGTTGACGATGTCGGCGGGCTGGCCGGCCTTGAAGTATTCCGCCAGGGTCTTCAAGTCCCCTTCCCTGGCGGCGTCGAAGGCGACCTCGCGGAGCTTGGCCAGGGTCGCCGGGTCGAGCACCACCGGCTTAGATTTGGGCTGGGGACTCGGGGCCGGCGCGGGCTTGGGCGGATCATCGTTCGCGCCGACCCGGGAACCCGGCAACAACCCGGCGGCGATCAGCGCGATTGCGAAAAGCGAACGGTTCATCGTTGGGGCCTCTCCAAGGGTCGGACAGCAGTCCTGGGAAATCATCGCAGATCGCAGGATTGCAAATCGCATAGGAGTTACGCAGTTGATAGAATCATGTCCACCTAAAAGACGATTCGACAGTCGACCGGATTGCCGCTACCTCCCCTAGTGTGGTGATTTGTAAGTTCGCTCAATAACCTCAAGCGGCAAATCGAGCAGATTTCAGTCGCGAAGCCTGTTGAAAACCCGGAGCGAGTTATACAGCGAATTTGTAACTCAGGACACTAGTAGGTCACTTGCCACACCCGTTGCCATCGCTCAGCGCAAGTCCAGGCCAAGAAACCGCTGTGTCTGACGGAAGTCCTAATTTGGAAATGGCCATTGGCGAGGCAAGCGACCCACTAGTGTCCTGAGTTACAAATTCGCTCAATAACCCTGAGTGGCGAATCAAGCGTGTTTCAGGCCACAAACCCCCTGAAACCCAGGTCAGATTTATTCAACGAACTTGCAACTCAGGACACTAGCGGGACAGGAGAAAAGTTCAAAGCACCGCAAGGCCGAAGAACTTCTATCTAAAGGAAAGGGCAAACGCTTCGAATTTTAGGTGAAAGCGACTTCCTGCAATTGATCGATCTGGCTCGTGGAAGCGTCTAAATGGTCAACGTTGCCAATCCAATTTTGTCCACCGAACGTAATATAACTGGATGCGGCTGACCTTGATCTTGAAGGATCACCACAAGCTTTCCAAAAACCCCAAGATCGCCGCGTCGGTGGCCTGGTGGTTTTCGAGCGGGGCGAGGTGGCCGGCGTGGGGGATGGCGATGAAGTGGGAGCCGGGGATGGCGGCGGCCATCGCTCGGGCTTCGGTGGTCGGCACGATCGCGTCTTCGAGGCCGGCGAGGACCAAGGTGGGGACGGTGATCTTGGGCAGGAGCGCGGTGCGGTCGGGGCGGGTGGCCAGCCCTCGGAGGGTCCCGACCATCGCCCGCGCCGGGGTCCGGCCCATCTGGGCGTGGGTCCGGGCGACGAGTTCGGGGTGGGCCTCGGTGGTCGAGGGGGCGAACAGCTTGGGGACCATCGCCGAGACGACCGGCTCGGTCTCGCCCGAGGCTTCGATCTCTTGGGCTTGCCGCTCGCGGTTGGCGGCGGTTTCGGGGGAGTCCGCCGAGGCCCGGGTGTTCAAGAGCATCAGGGCCTTGAGCCGGTCGGGGTAACGCTCGGCGATCGACAAGGCGACATAGCCTCCCATCGACAGGCCGCCGAGGACCAGAGGGTCGGTCAGTTGGAGGGCGTCGAGGGTTTCGATCACGTCGTCGGCCAGGTCGTCGACCGAGTACACGCCGTCGGGCGCGGCGGAGTGGCCGTGGCCTCGGAGGTCGGGGGTGATCAGCCGGTAGATCGAACCGACGCTCGACCTTTGGAACGACCACATGGTCCGGTCCATCGGGAAGCCGTGGAGCAAGACCACCACCGGGCCGGGTCCGTCGTCGTCGAAAGCTAGGAGCATGGGCGCGATTTCACCTCGGATTCGGGTCGTCGAGGTGCCCATTCTGCCCGGAGCCTGCGGCGGGGTCAACAGTCGAGGATGTCTCGGGCGACCTCGGAAGTTTGGGAACTTTCCGCCCCGATCATCGGTCTAAACGCCGTTCAACGCCGCCTCCCGAGTCCTCGACGACCGACAACCCACGAGGAAAGGTCTGCCCGATGAGCCAACATTCGATCCTCGACGGAATCCGGGTCGCGTCGCCGTGCCAGGCGAGTTGGGACGGGATGACGGGGGACGACCGCCGCCGGGCTTGCCGGGCCTGCGGCAAGGACGTTTACAACCTCTCGGAGATGACGACCGCCGAAGCCTTGGCCCTGGTTTCCAGGCCGGGGCCGAGGCCTTGCGTCCGGTTCTACCGGAGGTCCGACGGGACGGTGCTCACGAGCGACTGCCCGGTGGGGGCGCGGGCGACCCGAAAACGGTGGGTCCGGAGGGCCGCCGGGCTGGGGCTTGGTTTGTCGGTGATGTCGGCGGTCGCCTGGGCCTTCGGGTTTGGCCGGAGTCCGGAGCCGAGGGATCTGACTCCCCCATTTCCGGGGTCCGCGACCCCGACACCGCCCGGCCTCAAAGCGACGGTCTCAGGTTGGGTCGACCAGACCTTGAGCGCGGTCGGTTTCCGCAGGGGCGGTCACACTGTGGGCGAAGCCGACGCCATCCTGGTGCCGCCCACCCCCCCTGCTTCACCGATCGGATCGAAGGGCGGCCAAACCAAATAAACTTCTCGAAACAGCCTTGAATCAACCCGGTCGGGCGAAGGTCGCGACCATCGCCTGGGCCGTCCGGAGGCCGTCGACCGCCGCGCTGACGATCCCGCCGGCGTAACCCGCCCCCTCACCGCACGGGTAGAGGCCGGCGACGGCGGGATGCTGGCGGGTCGCATCATCCCGCAGAATCCGGACGGGGGACTCCCACGTGACTCGGGGCCGGTCAGGGTCGCGTCCTGGATGCCAGGTGACAATCCAGGAAAAAAAACCTCGAGCCAACCGTGGCGGGCTAGGGTACAAAGAATTAGTATTGTGGACATCTTGCCAGGCTTCAGCGTTGGCCTGAACGAGTTATGCTCCGCGTCCAACGAAGCCAAGTTTTTGACATTATCACTGATTTTCCAACCGTACCATGATCGACGTAACCGCCGACGATATCGCTAGATTGGACGACGAACAGTTGCGTGCCCTGGTCGGACGGCTCTGCGAGGCGGAGATACGCCGCCAGGGGTTTAGCCCCTCGGTTGTAACTTGGGGCGGCAACCAGAATGCCGCCGACGGCGGTCTCGACGTGCGGGTTGCGTTGCCGTCTGACGCCAGCATCAGCGGGTTCGTGCCACGCGCGGCAACGGGTTTTCAGGTGAAAAAGCCCGACATGCCAGCCAACGTGATCTTGAAAGAGATGCGGCCCAATGGAGTGATCAGACCAGTCATCGTCGAACTTGCCCGCAATTCCGGCGCTTATATCATCGTCAGCTCGGGTTGCTCGACGTCCGATTCGATGCTCAACGACCGGCTGAATGCCATGAAGCAGGCCATGGACGGTCACGCCGATCGTGATTTACTACTACCCAAGTTCTACGACAGGAGCCAACTGGCAACCTGGGTCCGGGATCACCCCGGGCTGATTCTTTGGGTGCGGGAGGCGATTGGCAGGGGAGTTACTGGCTGGCATTCCCATGGAGCCTGGGCTCATGCACCGGAGGGAGAATCCGGCGAATACTTGCTGGACGAGCAGGTACGCATCACACCGGGGAAGAAAGATTCAAGCAACCCTGGGATGTCCGCCCTGGAGGCGATTGAACAGATTCGCGGCATCCTGTCTCAACCAAAGCACCTTGTCCGCCTGGTCGGGCTTTCGGGAGTGGGCAAGACCCGCCTGGTGCAGGCGCTGTTCGATGATCGCATCGGCCAGAAAAGCCTGGATCGGGCCATCGCGTTGTACACAAACCAGGCGGATAACCCGGACCCTCTGCCGATTCACCTGGCTTCGAACTTGATCGCTGCACGCACCCGCGCGATTCTCGTCATCGATAATTGCCCGCCGGACCTGCACCATCGTCTTGGCGAGCGGTGCCGCTCGGCGGACAGCAAGCTCAGCGTCATTACCGTCGAATACGACATTCGCGACGACCAGCCGGAAGGTACAGAGGTTTTCGAGCTCAAACCGTCTTCCCCTGAGCTGATCAAGCGATTGATTTCCCGAAGCTTTCCGAACATATCCCAGGTCGATACCAACACCATCGCCGATTTTTCTGGAGGCAACGCGCGGGTTGCGATTGCCCTCGCTCATGGGGTTGGCCGCAACGAGACGATTACCGGCTTGAGTGACAACGAGCTTTTCCGCCGCCTGTTCCAGCAAAATCACCAGCCTGATGACCAGCTCCTGGAAATCGCTCAAGCCTGCTCGCTGGTTTATTCGTTCGACGGGGTGGATCTTTCCCGGGGAGAGCAAGGGGAATTGGCTGCGCTCGGCGTCCTCGTTGACAAAACCGCACGTGAGATGTTTCGGGGCGTGGTTGAGCTAGCCAAACGCGATCTGGTGCAGAAACGCGGCGTCTGGCGAGCCATCCTGCCGCATGCGATCGCCAATCGCCTGGCAGCTACGGCACTTCAAGAGATTCCGCGCAAGGCAATCATTGCCCAATTCGTCGAAGGCGGCTCCGAGAGGCTGCTTCGATCGTTTTCGCGGCGGCTCGGTTATCTGCATGACAGCCAGGAAGCCCGAGCCATCGTCGAAGGTTGGCTGGAACCGGGCGGCCTTTTGCATGAGGTGGAAAACCTCAGCGAGCTAGGCAAATCGATGCTGATAAATATCGCACCGGTTTCACCGGCAGCCACGTTGTTGGCCTTGGAGCGCGCGATCGATCGGGCGGAAGTCATCCAGGACTGCTCCAAGTTAGAAAACTATGCAGAGCTGATCCGCAAGTTGGCTTATGATGCGGCCTATTTTGAGCGTTGCATCCTGCTGCTTGCCCGGCTGGTGGAAGCGGGTATCGGCCAGTCCCAGCGAGAGCAGGCGGAGAGGGCGTTGATTTCCTTGTTTCAGGTCCTCCTCTCCGGCACGCACGCGACCGTCGAGCAGCGGATTCAGGTGATCCAAACGCTGATCCAGTCGGATCGCCAAGGCTGGCGGCGCATGGGCCAAAAAGCACTTGCCGCCCTCCTGGAAGCTCGCTCTTTGACGTCTCACTATGACTTCGATTTCGGAGCGCGGTCGCGGGATTACGGCTACTACCCCGCCAGCAGAGCCGAGATCAAGCATTGGTTCCAGACCGGATTGAACTATGCAATGGAACTTGCTTGCTCCAACGATCCCAATGGGCCGGCGGCACGGCTGGCCTTGGCGGACCATTTACGTTGCTTATGGTCTCAAGTGGGCCTTTATGATGAGTTGGAACAGGTTTGCCGCGCCGTCGGACAGCGACAGTTCTGGCGGGAAGGCTGGATCGCGGTCAAGCAAGCAATCTATTATGACACAATGAGATTGAGCCATGAAGTCTTAAGAAACTATCTCGAAACCGCTCTTGATTAGCAGTTGGCGTCGGGCTTTAATGGATGAGACCTCACCCATGAGACTCACCCATGACGACCCAAGCCAGACCTAAAGCCAAGAAGCCCGCGCCCGACACGATCTGGGAACTGCCCGATGGCCTCTGGGGGATCATCGAGTCGCTCCTGGAGGAGCGTTATCCCGCCAAGGCCACCGGACGGCCCCGGGTCGATCTCCGCC
>JAABUX010001091.1_pt1 | contig 42419 bp, 17 predicted proteins | sample 5561851 | NCBI WGS metagenome assembly JAABUX01 (sample SAMN10711883, study PRJNA513361) | rock metagenome | isolation source: Antarctica rocks | place: Antarctica: Victoria Land, Richard Nunatak red sandstone | collected 2016-01-03 | reverse complement strand
AAAAATTAAATAAATCTTAACTAAATCCTTAGTAGTAAATAAATACACTTAACCTTAGATTTATTTATCTCTAGATAATAGTATTAGAAAGAGACGAGTTAATTTCCTATCTAGATTTCAGCCCTAGATAGGAACATTGATTTTCTAATAAATAATCTAGGAAGGAGAAAGAAAGTAGGTTAAGGGAACGTTAGAAGTTAGCGGCCTCGGCGGCTATATTAAGGTTACCGTAGCTAACTAGCCCTCCCGCGCGGGTAAAAGAGTAGCTGAGATATTCCCGCGTCTAGTTCCTACTCTAATCTTATAGGTCTAATATAATTCTTTACTATAGATATTCTATAGATATTATAACTCTAGGATATATTTAAGACTCCGGAGATTCTAAAAAAATACATATATATCTATATTTAGCGTGGATATCCTAGTTATTATACGTCTTAAGATAATATACCCTAAGAATACTAGAGAATTCTCTACTAGATAGTATTTACTTAATAACTTTCTTAGACCTTACCCGATATAACTAGTTCTTTTTTCTTAATTTTTCTTAAATTTTTCCCTATCTAACCTATATATATTATCTAACCTAAATCTAGATTCCTTATATACTATCTAGGGTAACTAAAGATAATATTACCTTTAGCCGTAGAAAACTAGGTTAACCCTATCCGTTTAAGCTAAAAATTAGCTCGCTAGATAGCTTAAGCTTAGCTTTATATCCCTATATATTTTTTATATATTTTACTTCTATATATAGCTAAAGGAACGAGCGAGAGAAAATAAGCTCGTACTAGTAGTAGATTACCCGTCGGGGGCGGAATATTAAGAATTTCCTAGTTTTCCGAAAATTCTAGAAAATCGAGACTAGGCCCGATGAGGTATATAAGCACATTATTTTATAGAGCTAAGTCCGAGCTTTCTAACGGTGTACTTTTTTAAAAAATCGGCTAAGGTTTTAACTATTATTCATTTAGAAAAAGAAAATTAAATGAACTATAACTAAATCCTTAGTAGTATTCAAATAAATAATAGTTATTATTTATTTATCTCTATTAGATAGGGCTCTTAGTAACCTACTCTTATTCTTTCCCTACTAGGCTAGTACTTATACCCCCCGAGGGTCTTCTAAGGCCTAGTATACAGCCCCCCGGAAGTAGAGGGCTTTCTCTCTTCGGATTACGGCCACCTTCGCCCTTTCCGCTTCTCTTAGAGTCTCCCTCGTCTCTATATTACGGTACTAGTAGTAGGCCTTTAGATCCCGCTTAGCCCTTTATATTATATCCCTACAGGCTAAGTTCTAGAAGGACCTTACCTTACTAGACGGCTTCGCCTACGGAATATATTCCTATATAATGGCCTGGAACCTATCTAGTATCTACCCTAGGTACTCGTCCGCCTTACTAGCGGATCTAACCTAGGGGAGTCCTAGCGATAGTCTAAGCTACTAGGCCCTATTCCTTATATTCGTAGTAACCCCCTCGTCTTCAAGTATCTTCTACGCTCTCCTCTAGACTAGGGTTTAGCTCTCCCAGCTCCATTCAAATTCAGTGTATACCGGGAGATAGTTAGATCTATACTAGAGGTCCGCCCTTAGTCCGCAGTTTCGGAGTACGTTAGTAGTACCCTTAGTAGTAAAGACTAGGTTAATCGCTAACTTTAGGCCTCTCCCCCGCTATATTACCGTACCTTCTAGTAGGGCGACTTCTATACTATATTTACTCGTTTCGCCTAGTAATACGTCTGCTATAACGTAGTATATACTTCTCCCTTTATTATTCCACTAAGGGTAGTAGAGATTAAAGTCCCCGAGGAGGATATATTCCCCTAGCCTCTTTAGGACCTCCGCTATTAGAGGGATTATTATTAGGTCGTCCTTTAACTTATACGTCGTCGGAGAGGGGCTATAGATATTATATATCTAGATATTATCCGCCTATATCCCCTATTACCCTTTCCTAAGGCTAACTTTCAGCGAGTAGTAATCGCCGCTTGAGAAGTCCGCCTCCTAGCTCTCTATATTAACTCTTTTATTAATATAGAAGTATACCCGAGTACCCTCCTTAGCTTTATAAACTAGGTGGAACCTGTTATAAGATAGGTCGTATATCGACTTAGTCCTCAGGTTAGTCTATAGCTCCTATATTACTAAGACGTCTATTTACTAGACTTCAGCATCTTCTAGGAGTGGCGTTTACACGCCGTCCTTTTCTTTTCATACGTTATACTGCAGGATCTTAAGCGGTTGTCCTACTATATAGCCGGTACAGGGCTAGAGTCTACTACCATTTAGTCCTCTGTAGCCTAGGCGCCCCTAGGTGCCCCCTGGGGTAGCGGGAGGACCTATTATCCTAACTCCTTCCTAGCTATCTAGGCTATCGTGATTGGCCGCCCTCTTTACCGGGGAGGAGCTAGGTCTAGTAGTTCCTTTTCCGCCTGTACCGGTGACTTCCTCTTTCTTAATATACCTTAGACTACCCTGAAACCGTCTACGTCTATCCCCTCTTCGCTGCGGGTATTATTTTCCCGCAAGCCCTGCGTGTTATAGAACGCCAGCCTAGTCCGGCGTCTTTATACTACTCTCTAGTACTCCCTTCGCCTAACTAGGCAGTCCTTACTCTAGGCCTCGTAGCCTCCTCTATAAGCAGCGTATATTATTACTCCTTCGCCCGTAACGTGGTCTACTAAGTTATAGCTACCTGTATAATAGCCGCACCTCTTCTCCCTTTAACACTCTCGCGTAAAGTGTCTATATCTATAGTAGTTAAAGTATTATCTTATCTCTGCTCCTTATTCCTATCTCTTATAGACTAAGAGGCTACTACTAAGAGCTATCCCTCCTCGTACTAGGCGGTTAACCGCCTCCGGCGTCGATACCCTAATAATAAGGGTTAAGTACAGCTTCTTACTCCCGTCTCGCCTTAGTTTCTCCGTATACCTCGCCTACCCGAAGCTAGTAAAGTCGGTATTCGGGTGGGTGACGGCGTTATCTTCCCTAATTCTCGCTAGTCCCTTCTCTTATTCCTTATTATTTAGGAGGTTTAAGTACGCCCCTTTAGCCGCTATATAGAAGGCCTTCCTTAGTACTTTTACTAATAGATAGGCTACGCTCGCCTATTCTTATATCTTCTTAAGTGCCTTACGCCCTTTAACCGTTACTATCTGTAGTACTATATCTTTTATACCCCTAGTATAAGTACTAATAATATTCTTTATAACTATATTTACCGGGTTAATAAAGCTCTTTATAAGCTCCTCCTTCTCTATCTAGCTTACTTTCCTATAGCCTTCCTTATCCCTAAACCTTACTATTACCTCCCTTATCTTCCGGTTATCTAATTACTTGAGTGGCTAGCTACTAAGAGCTCCCCCGAGGCCCTGTCCTGCCCTTAGGCCTTGGGCCTACTAGGGCCTAGGTCCTACGTTAGCCCTAATAACTTAGGCCTATAATCCCTTATAACCCCCTACCGGCGCGTTTCCGTCCCTCCCTAGTCTTTCTAGACGCGTTTCCAGCTTGGTAATGCGTGCCTCTGCGTCTTTAAAACCTCCTATAGCGGTATAGAGGGCGACCTAGGTGACGCCCCATGTCGCCTCTATTATTTCCTCGAATTAAAGACTCTGGATCGCTTGGATTATATCCCTTACCTATACCTATATATTATAAGAAGCCCTTAAGACTAATAATAAACTTATAGGCTCTAGTACCCTTAATAACTTATACTACTAGCTACTTAAGCTAGACCTTAGCTAATATAAAGATATTATAGATTTTATAACCTACTTTAAGTCTCTTTATAATAAAATTACCTTAATATCCGCCTACTTAAAGCTAGAAATAAACTTCCTTATCTTCCTCTTTTATATAAGTCTTAGTAAAGCTTATAAAGGGTAATTTATATACTATATCTAAACTTATAACCTAATAAGTAAGACTAATACTACTAAGCTAGCTTATTCCCTTAAGTATACTACTAGGCGCTTTATTTAAATAGTAACTAACCCCTTAATTAACTAGGAAGAATTAAACTTTATTATAATAGCTACTTATACTCCTACTACTACTAGTCCTACTATTCTAATTAAAAATTAAAATAGGGTTATACCTAGACCTAATACCTAGCTCGTTTAAAAGCTTATTAAATATTATCCTTATTACTATATATATTATTATATTTAAAAGGAATACTTTAAGCTTAGAAATAGTAAGCTACTTATAAAGAATAATACTAGTAGTAGTAAGAGAAGAGGGAATAGGGCTAAAAGTAAAATAAATAGGAGGAAATAATCCTCTAGGGATAAGGATAAGTCTAATAATAAGCTTAATAAGAGACGCCGTTATAATAATAATAACTCTAAGGCTAAAACTTATATAGCCTTTTAAGATAATATTAACGTAGCTTTTACTACTAAATTAGACGCCTAGCTTAAGAAGTAGGTACTTAATACTACTTACTTAGCGTATTTAACGCCCTCTTATATAAGTTTTATTAAATATTACTTACTTAATCCCTTACTAGATAATATCTAACCTATTAAAGGTATTAATAATACTTAGTACCCTCTTAGTATTAATAAGGTCTATGTTCCTACTATAATAGATAGGAAAAGGAAGGGCCTAATTCTTACTAACTACCTCTATATTCCTAGGTTACCTATTAATTTAATCTTATAAGGATAGCTTTAATATAACTTAGTACCTCTTTAAATTATTTAAAATAGTATTAAGATTAGTAAGCGAGGTATTATAACCTAGTTATAAGATAATAATCTTTACTACTTATATATATAAGAGTCTCCTTATATTATACTATTTATAAAGATAGTACTATAAATATCTATTCTAGTACTAAAAATACCCTATTTCCCCTTTAAAAGGGTTATTAAAGTCCCTACTAAGGTCGCTATACTCTATACTATATTAAGGTAGAAGGAGCGGGCTAATCTAGTAGATAGTATTATTCCTACTCTAGAATATTTAGACTTAGACTTAGAGTTAGACTTCTTTAACTTAAAAGGCTAAATTAATAATAAAACCCTCGATTTATAATACGCTTATATAAGCTATTTAAGTTATTAAAATATTAAGAAACTCGCCTATCTCTTTAAAAGGATTAACCTTACTAAGGAACTTATTAATAAGGATTTATACCTATTATATACTATTTAAAAAGTAAAGTAGGTACTATATAAAGCTTATATCTAACTAGGAAGAAGATCTCTTAACCTTATTTATAGCGACGTCTTAGGCCCTTATACCCCTAGAGGTTATAATAGAAGGCGTTACTTTATTACTTTCCTTAATAACTAGGATAAGTAGTCTAAAGTAGAGGTAGTAGAGGTAAAAAGCGAGATCTTTAAAGCTTGTAAATACTATTAGGCTTATAATAAATACGGTAATATTACTATAAATTACTTAAGGTCTAATTATAATAGTAAATATAAAGATTATAACTTTAATTCCTACCGCGCTAACTATAATATCTTATAGGAGCTTATAGTCCTAGGAAATCCTAAAAGTAATAGAGCTATTAAATATCTAGGCTAAACCCTCTAGTTTATAATAAGTACTATCTTATAAGATATAAGTCTTAATATAGACTTCTAGCCTAAACTTATCCTTATAACTAACTACTTATAGAATAGGAGCCTTATATCTAGTTAAAAGCTTATATTATATAAGGCTTATACTAGCTATTACCCTTATCTCTCTTATATTAAATATATTAGAATAAAGGGCTATATTAACTACTAGAGACTAGCTACTAGCTAGGGTTATAAAAAGGATTAAGTTAAACTTAGTACCCTTATTAATTTTAAGGGTAACTATATCTATAAAATATTAATACCTAATAAGTAAGTTATTAGGGCTTTAAGGGTTACTTAGGGAAGGGAAAAGGATAGCCTACTCCCTATACTACTTATTATTAATAATCCCCTAACGCGTAAAGTCTTTAAGAGTAGGGGAGTATAATATTAAAGAGTATTATCCTATTAGTATCTTTATACCTATAGATCTAATAGATATTAATAAACTTATCTAATTAGTATAACTAAGGCCCTTAATAATAGATCTAAGGCTAGAATTAGTAGGAATCTAGACCTCTTAGTTTATAAAGTCTCCTTTAATAGTAGGAATACTACTAGTAACTCCGCCTTTAATCTTAGATAAAACCTTATAAGTAGATAGTATATAACCTAATTATCCCTATCTTATCCTTTAAGATCTATTACTAGATATCTACTTATATTATATTATAATATTTAAAGCTATTAATTAAGAAACTTATAAACCTAAGATATTTAAGGAAGTTATAATTAATTACGCCTACTAAAAGTAATAAAAGGCTAGTATAATAGATGAATTTAACTCCCTTATTAAAAATAATACTTAGGAGCTAGTTAACCTACTAAAGAATTAGACTATCTTCTATAATAAATAGGTTTATACCTTAAAATATAGCTTATAAGGGGAAATTACCTACTATAAAGCTTACTAGGTTATTTAAGGTTTTAAATAATATAAGGGACTAGATTATAATAAAACCTTTACCTTTATAATTAAGCTTATAAGTTATAAGGCTATTTTTACCCTTACTACTACTAAAGATTAGGACCTAGAATAGATAGATATTAAGACGGCCTTCCTCTATAAATATATAGATAAAGAAATCTATATAGAATAACTTATAAGGTATAATAATTAATACCTAGAAAAGGTATATAAATTAAATAACGCCTTCTATAAATTAAAATAGTTATTATAAGTTTAATATAACTACTTTATAAAGTATATAAAGGATATTAGCCTTAAATCTATTAATACTAACTTTAATATATTTACTAATACCTCTTTAAGTACTATTATTACTCTCTATATAGATAATATACTAGTTATAAGGCCTTTAAAGCCTAAGATCTAGTAGATTAAAGACGCCCTTAGTACTAAATTCTATATAACTAATTTAGGCCTATATAACTATTACCTTAGTATAATAGTAACTTAGAATTAGGTTAATTAGACGCTATAACTAGAATAAGCTACTTATATAGAATGTTTCCTTAGGTACTATAGAATATAGGAGTTAAAGCCTATTATAACCCTAATAGAAACTACTACCTAGCTTCTACTAGCTAAGGGCAGGTATATAGTACTATTAGACCTCCTTAAATAGTACTAGTTAGCTATTAGTTCTCTTATATACGTAATTCTAGGTACTTAACCTAATATTACTTATATAATCTTAGTAGTCTCTTACTACTTATTAAACCCTATAGTAAAATACTTTAAAGTAGTAAAATATATCCTCTACTACTTCTAGTCTACGGTTTACTAGTAACTTACGTATAAAGGATTACTAGAAAATCTTACTAAATAGATAGACTTAGATTATACTAGTAATTATAGTACTTAGAAGTCTACCTCTAGCTACGTCTTTAACCTTAGAAGTAGTACTATATCTTAGTTATCTAAGTATTAAGTAACGGTAGTACTATTAACTTATAAAGCTAAATATATTAGATAGATATAAGTTATAAAGGAAGCTATCTAGCTTAAAACTCTCCTAGATTAAATCCGTCCTACTAGTAATATACTCTAAATGGTTATTATCTTTAAGGATAATTAGGGTATAATTACGCTAGTAAAGAACCTACTTTATTATAATTATATTAAGTATATAGATATTTAGTATTACTAGATCTAGGGTTAAATTATTAATAGTAAGATTAACCTTAAATAGACTCCTACTAATAAATAGGTAGTTAATAGCCTTACTAAGTATTACGACCCGTAACTCTTAGAGGTCGTTAGGGTCTAGGTAGATCTCGTAGAGAGGAGTATTAAGGAGAAGGTAAGTAGGCTTTATACTAAACTAGTCTAGTATAGAATTATATTTAGTATCTAGGAGATTAGTCTAGTAGATAATATAAGTTAAGTACGAAGCTCCTATCTAAGTAGGAAAGCACGCTCTTTATATAGATATATAAGATCCTACTAAGAGGTATAGTTCGGTGGATCGCTTAGTAATCTACTTATAATATAGTTCGGTAGATTACTTAGTAATCTACTTGTAATATAGTTCGTCTAATTACTTAGTAATCTACCTATTAGTAACGAGAAGTACTCTCGCTAGGCGTAGTATAAGAACCGTTCGGTACGCTTATAATATTAGGTCCCCCCTTATTAGTTTTCGTCCCGAAAACCTTATAATACTATGCCTGCTAATAGATATTATCTTCTTACTAAGTTCTATTATTATTAGTTAATAAACTCTTTTATTCCTACTAGTCTAATACGCGTATATTGAAACTATAATAAGGCACGTAGTCTAGAGAAGTATAAGATCGGTAGTACTTCCGACCGATATATTAAATGCGCCCGTAAAGGCCGTAGTTATAATCTTACGCCCTTCTCTCCCGCTCGCTAGGCTAGGATCCGTGAATAAAAGGAGGAGAAAAAGAAGAAGGCGGACGAGGCTCTAGCTTACTTTATACGTTATAATAAGGAGGTGTCCGCTCTTAAAAAGCAAGAGCGTGAGATAGTTAAAGGAGAACTAAAGAATATCGAGGAAGTAGAGGCGGACGAGTAGCTCGCCGCTATTAATCCTAATAACTTTCTTTTTAATATATCTTCTAAGTAAATCGAGATTCCTTCGGATTTTAACTAGAGTAGTTTTATTAGTAATAGTAAAATTACTATAGGAGGCTCTAGTAGTTTACAAGGCTCTTAACTAGTTCCTAGGTATTTTCCGAGTCCTCGTATCCTTTCTACTTTACTAGGTAACTCTAACCTTTTTGTAATAGAATTCTTTCGGCTTCGAATTTATCCTCTTCTTCTATTTCGAAATAGAAGGTTTCTTATAAGGGAGTATTAGAGTCTACTTATTCTAATATAGAGATATAGAATACTAGATAGATTTTAGTATTAGGTAGAAGCTGTAACTTATAGTTAATAGGTCCCTTCTCCTAAATTACTAAAAATGGTCCGACTTTAATATAGTCCAGTTTCTTACTCGGTCTTATACTCTTTAGGTTTTTTGTAAGGAGGTATACTTTATCCCCCTTCTTTAGCTAAGGGCTATTTTTTCTTTTCTTATTAGCCGTTACTTTCGTAGAGTCGTTTCTCTTACGAATTTTACCTTGCATTTCCTTATACAGGTGTTTTAGTTCTAATATTAGTACTAAAGCTTTCTCTGCGTCTAGTCCTTACCTAGGGTCTAGGAATAAATTTACGTGTCTTCCGTAGTTAGCGAAGAACGGTAATAGCTTTATAGTATTAGATATCTTATCGTTATATACTAATTATACTATTACGAGTAGTAAAACCTAATTATTTTATTTTTTATTAACGTAATATCTTAAATACGTTTCTATTATTTAATTTATACGTTTAATTTATCTATTAGTTTGCGGATAGTATGTAGTTAATATCTATAACTTTATTCCGATAGATACGATTAAGGTCTTCTAATAGTTTAACGTAAAAAGCTTATCTCTATCTAAGGTTATTAATTCCGGTATACTATAATCTCTAATAAGTCTATCTAATAATATAAAGCCGAGCTAACTAGTATTATAAGTTTCTTTATATAGAATTATAATAGTATACTTAGTAAGTTTATTAATAATTACTATTATTAAATTATACTTGTCGTTTATTACTAGATTAACTAACTAAGGTAGTTTTACGACGAAGTCTATTATAATATCCTTTTATAACGTATCCGGGACTTTAGTAAACTAAATTTATCTATACTTAACGTGTCTTATAAACTTGTTCTACTAGTAATATATATATTCCTTAATATATTACTCGACTAATACTCGTAGGTTCGGCGCAGTATATATTCTCTAAATGAGTTCTAAGGTTTTAGAAACTCCCGGATATCCTAGTAAAGGATTATCGTAGTAATCTCTAATTACTCCCTTAACCGCTTTTAGTAGTAAGTATAGCTTCTACTTATATAATAAGAAGTCTCGGTTAGGCTATTACTTCCTAAGCTCTTTAGCTAAGGTATCTCTAATATATACTTCCTTTAAGTTAGGAACTATATATATTATAACTTGAATAGTCGTAGCTAAGTTCCTTATTAGTACTAACGATCTATTATTCTCTTATTTTAAGATAGGTTCTATTATAATATCTTTTATTTATATATAGTTAGATCGTCTACTTAAAGCGTCTGCTCTTCTATTATCTTTACCTAGGGTATACTAAATTTTAAATTTATATTATCCGAGAAGCTTAGCCTATCTAACTTGTCATCGATTTAATTCTTTAGTCGTTATAAAGCCGACTAAGTTCTTGTAATTAGTAAAGATAGTAAGCTTAGAATAACTTTCGGCATATACTCTCTAATACTATAAAGTACAGATAATTACTAAGAGTTCTTTGTCGTATATATCGTAGTTCTATTCTATAGCTATTATTTTTCGTGAATAGTAAGCTACTAGATACTATTTGCTATTACTCTATTAATATAAGTAGGCTTTAATTATAAGGTCCGAAGCATCCGTTTTAATACGTACGGGTTCTCCGTTATAAAACGTATAGAGTACGGGTAGATCTATATAAGCTTACTTTAGTTTAGTAAATACTTTCTTTTAGTTAGTATCCTATCGAAATCCTATGTCTTTCTTCGTGATTTCTATTAGTAGTAAGGCTTTCTTAGAATAGCCTTCTATAAAACGTCTGTTAAAGTTAGCGAATCCTAAGAATCCTTGTACTAATTTAATATTATGTAGTATAGGCTAGTCCTATATAGCCTGAATCTTTTTAGGGCTTATATAAACTCCTTCTATTATTACTATAAACCCTAAGAACTTAACTAAGGTCTTATAAAACTCGTACTTCTCTAGCTTTAAAAGGAGTCCCGCTTATAATAAGCATGTTAATATATCTTATATATAAGGGATATACTCCTTAAAAGTCTTAGAGTAGATTAATATATTATTAAGGTATATAATCGCTATTTAATCTAAATATACTCGTATAATATTATTAACTAGTACTTAGCAGGTTACTAGTATATTAGTAAGGCTAAACGGTATAACTAAGTATTCGTAATATCTATACTAAGTTCTAAATACTATTTTCTATTTATTACCTTCTTTTATTCGAATTAAGTTATATACTCCTCTAAGATCTAACTTTATAAAGATCTTTGCTTTAGCTAGCCGGTCCTATAACTCGCTTATATTAGGTAGCGGGTAACGATTTTTAATCGTTATATTATTTAACTTTCGATAGTCTACGTATAGTTGTAGTAATCTATCTTTCTTCTTTATAAAGAGTATCGGATACCCTACTAGTAATTTAGATTCTTGAATAAATCCCTTTTTAAGGTTCTCTTCTAGGTATCCGCGAAGTACTAAGAGTTCCTTTTCAGATAACGTATAAATAGGTCTAAATATTAGTTCCTTCCCTAGTTTAAGTTTAATCTTATAATCCTAAGGTTAGTATTTAGGTAGAGCTTTTACTATTATCTCTTTTATAAAGAGGCGTTTCTATCTTTAATACTCTTATAAGATATTAGGAGTACTATTAGTTACTTTAAGAACTCTAACTTATTAACCCTACGGACCTTCGCTAGTATCTATTAAGCCGGATCCTCGTTCTTTAAGGCTATCCTTATTCGAAATTAAGGTAATATATACCTCGACCGTCTTTTAGTTTAATTTCTTATCTACCGTCGTCCTCTATCGGCGTGTAGGGTGGAATCTAGCGATATTACTAGTTCGCTTAAACTTAAGTACTTTTCTTTTCTAGTTAATTACTAGGTTATACTTTTCTAACTAAGGTATACCTAGTATAATATAATAAGTAGCCATCCTAACTATATTAAAGGACATTTCCTTATAGTATTATTAAATTATAAATAGTAGTAAGGTTATCTCCTTATCTATACTTCCTATTAATAGTTTTAACCCGTCAGCCATTTATAAGTTATATAGATCCTTCTTTCTTCGTATTAGTAGGCCTACTAACCGTACTAACGCTTCGGAGATAAAGTTTCCAGATACTCCAGAATCTATTATTACTATAGTTCTCTAACTATTAATTCTAACCGGTATATTTACGTGTATTATATACTCTATTAAGTATAACTATTATATTTTAGGGATTATAATATTAATCTCCTTGTACTTCCCCGTAGCGCAAGGGATTACTCTTTTCCTAATTCGGGGAGAAATCCGGTAATTCTCTTCTATCGCATGTATTTCTCACACTTATTATAGAAACATACGTACTATTCTAATAAGTAATATTCCCGTATATCGGTATCGTACTTTAGGTGTTTATAGAGACTACTATACCACCTTTAATTATAATTTAGAAACTATTTACAACTTCTTTTTATTACTAAGTACTAATTACAGCTTAGGTCTTTATAAGCCGTCTAAACTTTCCTATATATACGTATCCTAATTACTTTTCCTAAGTTTCTCTTTACTTAATTATAGATTAGGCACGTTATATTAGTATAAGCCGTCTAATATATTACTCTATACTATAGATATATTAAGTCGTTCCTAAATTCTTTCTATAAGAGTCTATCTAACACTTTCTCTTAGTAGAATTCCGTTCTTTTCTCGAGTTCTATCTGTGGATCTTTTAACGTGGAGGCGCGAGATTCTTTAAGGTATTTCCCCTTACCCTTCGTAGGTTTATAGCTGAGATCCTCCTAGTCTAAATTATTATTTTCTCGGCCTTACTTAGGATATTCCTTCTAAGCCTAACTATCGTTACTATTATTATCGGAACCTAGTTCTTTTAACTATTCGTAAATTCGCGTAAGTCTTCCTTTAATTCTTCTAATATTTCTTTCTTTTCTAGTAATCTCTTCGCGTAATTCCTCTTCTCTATTTTTTAGTTCCTTAATACTTTTATCTATTAGCTGATTAATAAGTGCTAGTAAATCTTCTATAATTACATCTAGCTCTTCGTCGTTATATTCTACCTCTAGTTAATCCCTTAGAGGTCTAGTCGTTTTAATTAGTATTCTCTCTAATATATTTAACTGTAGTCGTTTCACTATATTTTTCAACCTGTAGTCTTTAGCGATATAGCCTAGTTTACTATAGTTATAGCATTTTATTACTTTTCTATCCCCTTACTACTTCTTACCCCTGAATTTTCTTTTTTACTAAGTAAAGTCTAATTCTATTAGCATAGGTCTATAAGGATTATATTACACATGTCTCTTATTATAATATCCTCCGGAATAGATCCCTACTTATTTAAGTCTAGCGATACTACTATTATAACGTAATTCTATTACAAGCTTATAAAGTTAGTCGTTAATCCTTACTACGGCTTTAATAAGTACGTCTAACGTATTATATACTACTCCGTCTTATATAAGTTCTTTTTTAACGTTATCCTTTAATCCTCTTTAATATATTATTATAAGTACGTTATTATCCTAGTTTATTCTCGTAGAGTATTATTAAAACTAAGTTAAATACTCTAATACTAACTTCTTCTATATTAAATATTAGATAACTCGTATAACTATACTTTCTTTATTTAAAGGTTTAAATATTCGTCTTATCTTAATACGGAAGCGTGTAAAGCTTTCTATCTATACTTTAATAGCGACGTTATTACTATTATCAGGGCCTTCTATATATCGCTTGAGATATAAGGCGGCCTACCTCTAGGCTCGTCCTCTTATATAAGTTATTACGAATAGCGGTTACTTACCTAGTCTAATAGCGTCCCGGTTAAAGGAGAAGTATAGCTGTATTTATACTAACTACTCTTCTAACTTATCCTAGTTACTATAATATAGGTCCGGTTTAGTAATCTTAATACTATCCTTAGCTTTAGCTATTATTAACTATTATAAACCGCGTTTACTTTAAGTAGGGTTCCTTTCTCCTAAGGTACTTATCTTAAGGGTACTTAAAGTATTACGACCCGTAACCTTTAGAGGTCGTTAGGGTCTAAGGTAGATCTCGTAGAGAGGAGTATTAAGGAGAAGGTAAGTAGGCTTCGTACTAAACTAGTCTAGTATAGAATTATATTTAGTATCTAAGAGATTAGTCTAGTAGATAATATAAGTTAAGTACGAAGCTCCTATCTAAGTAGGAAAGCACGCTCTTTATATAGATATATAAGATCCTACTAAGAGGTATAGTTTAGTAGATCGCTTAGTAATCCACTTATAATATAGTTCGGTAGATCGCTTAGTAATCTACTTGTAATATAGTTCGTCTAATTGCTTAGTAATCCACCTGTTAGTAACGAGAAGTACTCTCGCTAGGCGTAGTATAAGAACCGTTCGGTACGCTTATAATACTAAGGCCCTTAATTATAATAGCTTTATTATCTTCTAGAAGGTAATTAATCTAGAAGAGACTATATTAAGGAATATAGAGTATTAAATTAATTATATATAAGAGTTATAATACCTTGTAATTACTAGAGCTTTTAAGCCTTAATAATACTATTAACTAATAACTATTAATAATATTACCTACTAATAATACTATTAATTATTATATTAATAGTCTTAAGGCTTAACTATACCCCTAGGTATATATAGTTTAAACTACGACTTTATTAGTTTATTAATAAAGTTATTATACTTTAAATAGTAGAAGGTAGTTTTCTTATAATTATAATATTCTAGGGTACTCTTAGGGTTAACCTTCTAGGAGATAACCGCCCTAGAATCTTATAGTACTTATTCTATTAACTAATAGGATTTATTCTATTAACTAATACCTTATTAATTAAGTACTCTACTATCTTTATTATTATTATAATTATTCTAGGTTACTTTACTAATAGTTATAAGTATATAAGCTTATAGTTAATACTATTATTATAGCTAAACGCCGCTATATTAGCTTATTTTCTACCTTAAGTCTTATAGTATTTTATCCCTTTTACCTATTAATTAATTAACGCTTTATAAACTAGGTCTTTAACTATACCTTATTACTACTATTATACTATTTCTAGCTACTTAACTAAAGGTAATAGGGATACTAGCTTAAAGGTAGTACTAGTACTAATAGGATTATATAAGCTACCTTTTTAAGGGATCTACCTTAAAATAGTATAATAACGACGATAATATTATACCTCGTAGCTACTTACCTAGCTACTATTACCTTATTAGGTCTAGAGATTAACTCTTACTAGTAACTATTAATAGTTACCCTCTTATAATATATCTAACTATATTTTAGTACGATTCTAGTATATATAACTTTATCCTAAAATAAAAATTATAAATAACTATATTTCTATAAAAAGTAGAATTTTTAGGTAAGAGCTCTAGATAAAAATAGTCTATTTTAAATAACTTAGTTATTTTTAACTTTTAGTTTAATATAGTTATTTTCAGACGTAGTAGGGTTTACCCCTACTACCTAGTATTAGATTTTTTTACTTATTAATTCTTAAGACTTCTAGTAATTATATAGAAGTATTAAAATATACTCTTAGTAAGAAAGGTTTACTAAGATAACTAAGTATAAAGTCTTAGTATATATAGATAGATACTCTTATAATCTTAGATAAATTAACTAAGTATTCTACTCCTACTATTTTAATACTATTTACCTTCCCTACTAAATACTAGGTAGTAGGGGTAATTTTCTAACGTAAAAATCTTGAATTTTTACAGGTATTTTCTAGTATAATTATATTATAATAGGCGTAGATACTTATCCTATTTATAGAAAGTAGAAGCTTAATAATAGTAATAGAGCTCTTATTATAAAAGAAAATAAATAGTAAATTTAATTATATAAAATAGTAATAGAGCTTTAAGTAATTAATCTTAATTATTCTATTAAGGTTAAGGATCTCTATAATATATAGAGGGGTATTTAGAATAATAGACTTAATAGATATATTAAGATTAAAGCTCTCTTAAAAGAACTTTATATAAAGGAGTAGTCTTAATATAGTAATATTAATAAGGATAACTTTAAAAAGAGAATCTAAGGTTTTCTTTAAATATCTTAATTATTTAAAGGGATATTAGAAGTATATTATTATATTTTCTTCTTAAATACTATCTATTATTTTAATTAGTATAATATATCTCTACTTATTATAACTTCTATTATATATATTAATAAGACTTTTTATATAGAGTTTACTCTTCTTAATAAAGAGATTTAAGATATATTTAAATAAGTACTTCTTAATTTTTAAAAACTCTTTAAAAAGTAAGAAAATTTATAGTTAGTATATTATAAATCTAATTATATTAATTAATAGTAATATAGTAATAATTTATATAATTTATACTATCTTTCCTAATATATATTATTTATAGTACTAATAGTATATATAGAAGAATATTAATAGTAGAGTAGATAAGGTTTTTATTAGGGATCTTAATAGAGTTAAAATCTAGTATAAAGTATTTAAGAAAATACTTAATACTTCTATTAAAAGGGAGTTTATTAAGGCTAATAATATTCTTATAATAATAGAAGATATATTTTAATTAGAGCCTCTTTATAACTATATTTACTAGATATACTTAAAAGGGAGTAAGAAACTAGTAATTATAAACTTGTAGATTAACCGCGTAATATATTTTAGTAAAAAGGTAATATTAATAAGTAAGAGTATTTATTAGAAGCTTAAAAGATAACTTTATATATATATTAGTAATATCTAGGTTATTATTAATAAATTATAAGATCTAGTTATATAGAAGTATTATAAGATTATTAGTAAATAAGAGATAAGTAAAGTTTAATTCCCTCTTAAATAATATATCTCTTTATATAAATATCTAATTAGATTTATTAGTTATAAGGCTATTAATCTTATATATAAATAGTATAAAAGAATTATTAGTTTACTAGACTACTTATTTTATTATATTAAAGTTTTTAGTAGTATTATAAGCCTATCTTATATATATAAGTAGTAAGAAGCTTTATATAATATTTATAACCTATTATAATTAGAGTACTATTACCTTTAATAAAAGCTAGATTCCTTAGTTTCTAATAATATTAAGGTTCTAGAATATTAACTTTTATAAGAATTAAGGGTTATTAGGTAGAAATAATATAAAATTAAGTAAGATATTAATAATTATAATATATCTACTTAATATAAGTTATTAAACTTTAAGATTACTATTTATTAATAGTAATTAGAGTATAATAAGAGGTAAAGAGTACTAGCTAAGGAGTATTAATAAGATATTAAAGAGAATCTAACTAGTAAGAGATTTAAAGCTAATATAAATAGGATTAATTAACTCTTATAAGTAAATTAAGTATAAGTAAGGGAAAGGAATATAGTAATTATAATTAGAAGTATAATAAGTAATATATTTATACCTATTACTAAGTATATATATAATCGGGGCTAGTTTTAAGAGGTTATAATATAAGGAAGGGGAAGAGATAGGGGTAAAAGGAGGGGTAAAGTAATAGGTAATATTAATATACTATTAAATCTATTATAAGGAGTTATTAGAAGTATTAATTTTTTAAGGTTATTTTAATAATTAATTATATTTATAAATTACACGCCTAGTAAGTTTATAATAACTTAACTTCTTTAGAAATAATATAAAACTTATTAATAAGAACTTTATATCTTTATTTTATATTATTAGTTTAATTTAAACTCTTTAATTTATTCTTTTTATTTATTATTTTATATAAAAATTATATCTCTACTTTTAATAATAATATTAATATATTATTAAACTAGATATATTACTATTATCTATTATATTAATACTACTTTTAAGTAAGGTAGAGATAGTATAATTTATATAGTTATTATTATAAACCTTCCCTAAGAATACTATTTAATAGAGAATAGTATTATTCTCTATTAAAGGCTATTTAAATCTTATTATTTAACTAAAACCTTAAGGATTAATTAAATTAATTATAAAATTAATATAAGTATAAAGTTATACTTATATATATAAGTCTAATATTTTATAAAGTAAATAATATATATATTTTATAGTAATAAATATCTTTAATTTTATAATTTATATCTACTTATTATTATATTATATTATTATATAACTTAACTCCTTAGTATCTCTTAAAAGTTTTACTTTATATTTTAAAGTAGTTATATATTATTTATATATAAATATTAATATATATTTACCTTTTATATTTATATACTAGTAAATTATAAATAGGAGAGATAGTAAAAAGATAAATCTAATATAAATAATATTAATTAATAGGGGTTTTTTATAGATTTTTCTATTAATTTAAATATATCTATTATATTTACTCTAATAATACTTATTTATATCCTCTTATAATAGGCCCTTAATATCTACCTTAGTCTTATATTATAATATAATATATATACGAATATTTTCTTTATAATAAATATCTAGGAATAGAAGGGGTAAAACTAATTATTATACTATTAAGCTAGGGAGGTTATTATTACGACCCGTAACCTTTAGAGGTAGTTAGGGTCTGAGGTGGATCTCGTAGAGAGGAGTATTAAAGAGGAGGTAAGTAGGCTTCTTATTAAACTAGTCTAGTATAGAATTATATTTAGTATCTAGGAGATTAGTCTAGTAGATAATATAAGTTAAGCACGAAGCTCCTATCTAAAGGGAAAGTAACGCCATCTATATAGATATAGGAAATCTATACTCGTACTAGTCGCTAGTAATTATCTTATATCGACTAGAGCGATCGGGTCGAGCGATCGCTCGACTCGTTATATTAAGGCATGTTCGACTTTTAGTAAGCGCTTATAACGTCTACTAAGGCTCTAGTACTAAGGTCGTAATAGTTATAAGAGTACTAGCTTTTTTAATACTAATTTATAATTTTATTTTAATACTTATTCTACTATCTTCTTAAGTAAAAAGGATTAGGGGTTTAAGTCCTACTTTAAACTAGTAATAATAAGGAAATAATAATAGTAATAATAATAATAATTAAATATAAAATAAGTATAATAGATATATTAATTAATACCTCTATTATTATATAGATCTATGTATATCGCGTATATATTATATATATTATGTGAAGGGGTCTTTCTAAGGGGTCTCTCGTTAGCCACGCGGGGTCTGTCCAGAGCCGTACCGATAAGAGTGAGCCGCCTTGCCAAACTCGCCCCGAGACCCCTAAGCCGAAGGGTGAACTCCTGAGGGGATCGCTTGAGCGAACCTCACTAAGTCAACTCACAGGTCTTTGCTTTGTCACCGAACTCTTTTAGTAACGATCATCAATCGTTAATATACCCTACAGCAACGGGAGATGTATTCTACTTCCCCTCGGTGTCGACTCCCCTTCCCTCTTCACACCCCTCCAGTCGTCCTTTTCCGAGCGGCTAGCCAGTCATCCGGATATGATAGGCCTTTGAGAGAAGATCTCGATTTAGTCTCAAGAGATCCAGATAGACCGATAACAAGGCAGGCGTTTGACGATTGTCTCTCGTGGGAGCCCGTGGATACGCCGTTTATACCTTTCACCAGAAGCTGGGGAAAAGTGTTGAAAAGGAGACAAGGGCTAATAGAGAAGGGTCGGGAAGACGTAATAATAATCGCAATATGGTCGAGAGGGCTGCGCAATGTTTACGATGCTCATGAAGTTGCGGAATGGTTGGGGTACCACAGCAAGAGCTCGACTCCGCGAAAGCGATTGGAGAATCATCGCGATGAATACCTCGTAGCCGGCGGCATCTCAGCAGATGAATATAGGATATTGGCCATCTTTCATGGCCGCACGCTAGCCAATATTTCATTAAGCGTGCCTATATTCACAGGACAGGTTGCAGTTCCATGTGGATTTTTGGCGGACAGAATTGGCAGAGGGGCAGAAGAGAAACTTGAGAATGAGGTATACCAGCACACTGGCATCAGGGGACAGAGTGAGCAACTCCTATATCTTATAGGATTTATGAATGGTGCATTCGACTGCCCTTGGACATCATTCGTGGTCACACGAGAGCGTCAGGACTAGGAACCTCAAGGTCAAGAGCGTTCCAAGGCTTATAGCCGATAGTCTATAGGATTCGATCAGATAGAGGCACGTCTATCGATATTGAAGAATCAACGCAGCACATTTAGCAGAGGCTTTAGCGATGGTCATGGCCACCAGAGTAAGATCGAGCAAGTCGTCTCCTAAGCAACGACTCGCAATTACTTCAAGCGCATATGCTTCGCGATTGTCAGGGTCAGTTGTCTATCCTTGTACAAGATCTCCTCTACATTCGGCTCATCCAGTAGATTGTTATTTGTCGCGATCTTGCCCACCATAATGTCGCGAAGTACCACATCGCTTCGAAAATCTGGATTGCAGACAAGTTTGAAAACCTTAATTATGCCATGAATGTCATGGACATTGTCGAGTGCAAATCTGAATTTACGCCGCGTAACCTTTTGCAGACTGGGGATGCCGAAGAAGTCTGTAATTGCGCACATTTGTGCATGAAGTGTAGCATTTCCGCCAGAAGAAATCCCTTTGGAACAGTCCGATTCGAGTTCACTCGGCGTGGGTTCTTCTTCGTACGGGATCGACTGGTCTTCATGGCACGTCCGAGCTTCTAAACGTTCTCTTCTCCTCGACTGTAGCTTTGAATTCTTTTTCCTGCCCCATGTGGACCGTTCGTCGTCTTCCTCAGGCTTTTCTGGTCCATATTCACCAGGCTCTTCCATGTAATTCAGACCATAGAGATATTGCAGCATATATTTCAGCAACACGGGATCATCCATTGGTATAGGGATGTCCTGATTATCTTGTACATTGATCGCTTCATTCTGCCCTTCCTATCATAAGATGCTTTTAGCGGACCGAGCGGCTTCTAGAGATCGTTGCTGTACCTTCCACGTCCCATCTTTGCATGCCGTTCGAAAATACTCGGATCGAGAACAGACCAAAGCCTTATGTACTTCGAACGTCTCATTGCGTGAGGTAATTGAGAGATCGGAGTATTCGCCTGAGTTTAAGAGGCTGGTTTGCATTACGCTATTAGTACGTCTGCAAGATCGCCTTGATCAACAAAGGTAGCGCTCTTTTACCTGAGGACATTCTCTGCCACTTCTTCCTTAGGGCCCATCTTTGGTTCATCCAGCTTGGGAGGGAATTTTCATACCTTGTTCTTCTAAATTCGACTTACAACCCCCAAATTCTCAAATCTAACCTCTAACATCGACTTTCAAGTGCGGCCAATCAAGACACCTACCACTAAGACCTTCCTCGCGAAGACCAATAGGCAAATGTAGGCATCTCATTGATGCGGGGCGTCCGTCCGGTTGTATGTAGGCGTTGTCAGCATAGAATCAGGGTGTTTGAATCGTCTCTGCTTAATTCGGTATATAGGAGCATTAGCTATGTTATAAAGTAGCAGGGCGCCTTTACAATAAGGCAGTTATTCTCTAAGAAAGAAGGTATAAATGGAAACCCTATCACATCGCTGTAAACGTCTGCTTGCTTTCAAATCATCTTGCTGCGAATACAAAAGCGCTGCAGTCCTTCTAAAGTAGACATATTGACAAGACATACCTTTGCCCATCCTTTTACCCACCCTTATTATAAAACCACGAACAACAGTCATACCTCTAAGCCCCCTGCCGGTCACAACCAGCGATCTCCCCAGCATCCTACATGTCCGTTTCGCCGCCTCTAGCAAATCGATCCCGTATACCGCCTCATCTACCCTCTCACTCCCACGCCTTCCGTCCTCACCTCTTTATTAGCCCCTGCGGAGGAGAAAGCTTTCCACAAGCCTCAAACCCTTTAATCTTAAAACCGTGGACTCCAGCCACGTAAGCGAAGAAGTTCACTTACTGCCAGCAGCGTACGGCCACGTTGAACGAGAGAATAAAGGTGGTGAGTGAATTCGGTGAGTCGGTCGGTCGTACCGTTGCACTCCGCCGCGTAGGCTATGTAGCGCGAGCAGCGAGCAGCGTGAAGCCAAGAGCGGGGATATGCCGTACGTCGTCTAAGAAGGTGATTTGGGACCTGCGGGCGAAGTCAACGCGGAAGCAGCGAATTGGTTTCGTGGGCTGCAGAGGGAGTTGAGGTCACAAGGAGGGTCGTTGGAGGTAGGAAATGTATCTGTAAGTCCGGGGAACTATGTATGCGCCAAAAAGATTACCTTTACTAAGTATACTGCTTACGGTGTAGTTCTGACATGGCTAGCAACTTATCTCTCGTACGGCGCTACCATATGCTCATTCGATGGCTGATTGATCTGGCGGAAGGAGAAGGCCGAGAACTTTACCTTTAAGTAACGCCTACGGGTTATCTGTTATGTCGTGAATTAGGTATTGAGGACGCTGCTACGTTCGATGTTAACCTTGGAGGGACCGTAGAAGATGGTCCTGGAGGGCGTTTTAGGACTGTACTGATGGATATCAGTGTTTGGGGCAGGACTTGATAAGGTTATAGATTTTAGTACTGCGATTCTGAACGTCCAGCTCCCTACGGAGGTTGATAACAAAACTTTTGGGTCGCCCTGGGAATCGCAACTAAGTGGTATGTAGATCCCCGGAAGCAAACTAAGGTGCTAGGATATTCGATACTACGTACATGATTTCCAATGTAAATGCCAAGTATCTAGCAAGATCGAGGATTAGATAGATACCGCCGCCCAAGATATTCAGATCGCAGCCGGCTATGATAATCATTTTCCCAAGTCGTGGCCATGGCGCTTATGAAAGGACATCGGGCCTTGCCACTGCCTAATGCGTTTCCCGTACTGTTGCAAAAAGACAATCAATGCAATGGAGGCGAACGTGATAGCGGCCTGGATACCAAGGACCTTTGCCGGACCGAGCTGCCCAACCCACTTGAGCTGAATATACGTCGCCATGAACCCAGCCCAGTTGCGGCTAGCCGTGATCCACGCACTGACCTCCCCCGAGCCTTCGGGATAGCAGTCGAGGAGGTAGGCGTTGATGGCCGTTGTGACGATCATGACGCCGAAGCACTGCATCGCCGCAAAGACGGCGAGAACCATGTAGTGCCACTTGTGCTGGAATGCGAAACCGAGGATGAGTAGGCTGAGACAGAGGATGAGCGTGGCGGGATAGGCTATGATGAGGCGGGCTTCTGGGTCGAGACGGTCGTCGTGCTTCCGCATATAATAGCGGCCCACGGCGTCATGGAGGTAGTGACCGGCAAACCATCCCAGCGGAACTCCGATGATGCCGAAGAAGTAGAAGTAGCCTAGAGGTCTTAGCTTATGTTGCGGAAAAAGACCGTCTGCGACAGTGCGAAAGATACCAAATCTACATACCTAGGTCTCGCAGAGTAAAGCTGTAAATCTCGGTGAGCCAGATGGCAGCCGTCGTGTTGACGCCGATAACCCAGGCAAAGTTGAGAAAGTAGTAGACGAGGATGATCAACACTGGGACTTTGGTGACGGCGACTAATGGACGCTCAAAACAATGGAGTAAGCTCCTCTGCTTCCACCCTTTTGCTTGCTGAACCCCTATAAGACGGCTGATATAAGATCCTCGGGGTATCCTTGGCGCCTCTCGGTCAAAGAGGGTCTCATCCAGGAAGAAGACGAGGAACCAGCCGATGCAGGCAAGGATAGTGCAGAGCCAAAACGCCCATGGCCAAGTAGTTCCAGACACTATGAAAGAAGCAATGAGGGGCCCTAAGTACGGGCTCAGGATGATGGAAAATTCAATGTAATTGATGACCCGCGGATGCTCGTGGAAGAAGAAGAGATCCTGAACCCACATCAGGGCACCTCCTTGGCCCACGCTGCAGAAAAAGCCATTGATGATGCGCGCAGCAAGATAGGAGTTGAAGCTCGTTGCGGTTGCAGACCAGACGCATGTGCCTACCATCACAGTCTGGAAGATAAAGGTGACAGGCAAGCGTCCGAAGAAATTGGCGAGGGCAATGACAAAAAGTCCACACGCTCCGATTGTAAATAGATTGCCCACAACGGCGTGTTGTACCTCGGCCGGCGACAGGTGCCATTGCCTGTAAGGACAGGCTATCAGTCGCTGGCAATCTCATGACGGCAGGCATCGTGACAGTAACATACATCGATTGTGGAATGACCGTGATAATGGCTGTACCCCCGGTAAAGTCGGCCAGTGCCGCAATGTACGCGATGATTGCCACAGTGAGCCACTTTTTCCTCGGGCTCCAATTGAGAGGATCATCCTCGGTGTCAAGAGGTTGAGGAATGAGGACGAAGCCATCTGCGCCTTTCTTCAAGCCTGCCGCATTGTCGGGGTAGTGACTCGGATCGATGATATAGCCTTTCAGAGCATCGGCCTCTCCGAAAACCTCGACCGTCGTGGTGGGCGCTTCCTTGGACTTGGAGAATGTATCCATGGTTTGAAGAAAGGAGAGGAAGAGGAAGGAAGGAAAAAGAAAAAAGAAGGTCGGTAAAGGTGCACGCGTCAGGACAGCGTGAATCTACTGTTGTACCATATATCGGGGGGGGAGTTGAACCGTGGAACCGGTGGGGGGGGGAAGCGAGATGAAATTTTATAATCCGCGGAGAAATTCACGCTCTAGGCATACCTAGCCTTGATCGTTGGGGTCCGGGCTATCTACCTCAGGTTAGTCACTCTTAGGTCTCGATTAGCCCAGGCCTAGTCAGGCGGGGTGAATTTAGGTAATCGGGTTTTAGGGTTTGTACGGGTACATTGCCGTAAGGACTAGCTCTTCCGTCCCGCCATTCCCCATATGATGGTAGCGGGGTTGCCAGCGAATCAAATTCCCCTCTCCGCCCACAGGTGCAAGTCGTTCCGCGACAGCACAGACTGTCTATTTCTCCCATTGGATAGGGAGAGATTAGATTGCGTCTGTGCCTACTGTGGCGCCGTTAAGTCTCGCCGATTAGTTGAAGGCTCGAACCTAGATCTCGACCGAAACCAACAGCAACACCTGCTACTTGCTAGAATACTAAAAGTATAGTACCTGCTAGTCTCTGTACTTATCGGTAACTACCGTAATGGCGAAATGAACCGATGCATCCATCGGAGACGACTTAATATGCTCTGTCTGCCTCCTTCCTCGTGGTGATTGAAGGTACCACCGTCATATTTCAACATTCAACGAAAGTCACAGTCAGCCACGAAATGCACTGCCAAAGCATTCCCGTATGACTTGACCCAAACGGAAAACAATCAGCCATGCCAAATGCCTACGGAGCCAAGGGGCCCGTGATGTTGGGCATAACATGGACGGAAGCCATCTTAGCTGTGATCTTGGTCATGCTACGAGCAAAAGCCGCAGCCTTTTCCGCCGATGATAAGCTGTCAGCGGGTCTGCTTGGCTTGCGATGGGACTTTATCTGGGTCATCATCGCCATGGTAACTCTTGACTGCATTTCCAATCGGCATCGCAAGAGACTTATCGCGTTGTATAGGTACTTGGGCTTGCAGCGCAGAGCTTCATGACCGTGAGTGCCGTGTATGGGATCGGGAATCACGAAAGTGCGCTCTCGCAGTACGACATTGTAAAGGCCAATCTGTGGAGCTGGATCGCCCAGATCTTGGCCATTCTCTGTCTCGTCGTGGCCCGGATTGCTGTCATCTCTCTCATACTGGCCATTCAAAAGCGTATGCAACAGCGTACGTATCAATTCGGCAGACGATTGATGTACTTCGCCGGCACCCTTCAAGGCGTGATCAACGTGGCGGAGGTCATCCTAATTCTACAGCAATGCGACCCCGTCCGGAAGCTATGGGACCCGAGCGTGCCGGGAACCTGCGGACTGATCAAGATATGTTCGCAGGTGGGTTATCTCCAAGGGACAATTGGGGTATTCGCGGATCTGCTGTTGGCCTTCTATCCCATCTACATATTCTCTCGCTTGCACCAGGAACGGCGGGTCAGGATTGGCCTGTGTCTTATCATGGGCGGTGGCGTAATGTATGAAGCTTTCCATCCAACCCCGGGCCCTTCGCCACCACGACTGACGTTTCCAGCGCTGCTATTGCGGGAATCTGCAAGACAATCGCCATCAGCGCCATCACCCACACATCGGACATCACTTACGCGATTCACACGCTGAACACGTGGGTACTGACGGAAATGTGGTTCATCATCATTTTCGGCTCCATTCCTGTCCTGCGCACTTTCTTCATGCGCTTCTTCCAGAACATCAACACTTCCTCCGACTACCCGTTGGAGTACCCTTCGCGAACTGCCCCGGGGAGAAATGTTAGCAGCAAGAGCAACTGGCTGCCGCTCGAGGCAAGCCCGCGAACGTGGGCTACCTGCGAACCTTCGACCCAGACGACCTCTGGCTCGCGCACCGCGGAGAGTGAGGACGAAAGTCTCGCGAAGGCCTTGGGGAGCGGGCAGATAATGGTAACCCAAACGGCTCATGTCCAGAAGGAGGTTCGCTGATTCCGATGGGCACCGATGTTCATCCACGGACCTTGATGCACCTTTCCTACTCGTGTTCTATTAGAGGTGGCCTCAGGAGCCTTTTGTATATATGGGACAACCAAAGAGACTAGATTGCCTACACAGGCATTGAGGCGACGGCTCATCCGATGGTTTGGTCCGTTCCTCCGGCAGATCGGGTTTGTATACGTATTTAGCAGGTCTGTTTCCCTTCCATCCAGCGGACAGATAGGCTTGTCTTCTGATGTCATCATACTTTTTATCAACACTGCTTGTCCTGGTAGATTTGGCGGCTGGACCTCGGTAAAAACCCCTGAAGCGAGTGCCTTGCAGGACAGGGGATAACTCAGGTACGTAAAGTAAGGAAATGTTGCGCACAATTCGGAGCGGGCCCGTGCCGTCAACAAATTGCTAGCCTTGCTAGCGCGTTCGGCTTTTTCAAGCGGAGACGATAGCGGCTTGGCGCCTCAGCTAGCGTTCCTAGTATCTCTGAGATAATCGGCGCCCCACCCCTAGTCGGAGCGGTAGCTACTATGGGTGGGGCGCCGATAAAAGTAAAGGAAGGTACTTTACTACTACAGTCGAGTCGGGCTATAACGATATGTAAATTCCATAAGGAGCTATCGTTATAAACGGGATATCCTTACAGCTAGGTATACGCTAAGCTAGATACTAAGAGCCTTGGCGGGCGGGGAACCCTAATTACCTAAAATTTCAGGGTCTAGCAAGGGGAAATTAACGAAAATACCCCGCTAAAGTAGTCTCCCCTACTAATAATAGGTTAAAAAATATGTACTGTATAATAATACCTACTAAAGATTTCTTAAATTATAATAATAATCGTTACATCGCGAATATCGTTAGTAAGCGGATATCGTTATACCTAATATCGTTATAGCCCGACTTGACTGTACTTCACTTTACCTTGGTAAAGCATCTTAGCAGTAAGCGCTGATCGCGATCGTGATCGCTGCTCGTTGCTCGGCCTTTTCCACGCTTCAATCATTGGGCGTCAACGATATCAGAGGCATCTGCCACTTCCTCCGTATCGATAGGTTTCGATATACAGATAAATACTATGCTGTAGAATTCAGCAGGCCACTCAAACCGCCAAGACATGCCCGTCATGACAGAGGTCCTCGCTGAAATCCGAGGGTTGGAGAAGCTGGCCGAGGCAGCAGCAGACGATCCGAAGGCTCATCGAGAGTTGCGAAAGGGTATAGCCAAATTGCAATTGACTCTAGAAACGCCCCGCGAGACAATATCCAGGCTCAATTTCCAGGTGCGTGTGTACCCGTGCTGCTAGTATCATGGGATTCCGCTCCCTGATGATATATTTCGATTCGAAGCCTCTTCAGAATATCTGCATCCGAATGGCGGTTGAGAAAGGGTGGCTGCAAACGATCGCGCAACGGGGATCAGCCACTGCAGCCGAGGTGGCCAAGGCAACAGGGACGGATCAGGCATTTCTCAGTAAGTCAGTCCGAGCAGGATCACAATTGGGAGTCCGTCCATACTGATTGGTTCCCTGTCACCCAGTCCGTCCCATGCGTGTTCTGACTGCCATCGGTCTTTGTGATGAGATCGGCAGTCAGACCTATGCGGCCAATGAAAGGACCCATCTCAAGATCCAAGAAGGCTCGATTGGCGCGGAGAAACATCAGTACGAAATCCATCAATGCTTCTTTCTGCTGAAATGACTAATAGACCCGCAGTTTCGACCTCGATTTTCCCATGGTATTCTGTCCTTCAACGTCCATGTGCTGGAGCACAGAGAACCCATACTGAATCCTCGCTAGGGTGCTCGATTAGTAGAATACATGCGAGGTCCTGGCATATGTGAATTTGCGGATGATCCGGACCGAGTAACCATATTTGAATACACGCACAAATGTAGAACGATATTCCAGCTCCTTGAAGAGAACGAGGAGCAAAAGAAATCCTTCGACGACTACATGAAAGCGTGGCGGTCGCCAAACATGACACAGTGGTTCGAGGTCTTTCCGGTCAAGACGAAGTTTGCGGATGCCCGAAAAGACGCCAACGCCATACTCTTCGTCGACGTTGCGGGCGGACCCGGCCAGGAAGGAGAGCGTTTCAAGCAATGCAACCCGGAGCTTCCCGGTCAATGCTTTCTACAGGAGTTACCGCTCACACTGAAACGCCTTAAGAAAGAGCCCGAAGGCATCAAGACGATGGAGCATGACTTCTTCAATCCACAGCCGCTGAGAGGTACGAAGGGCACAATTTCCCCAGAATTCATGTCAATAAGTCTGGCTATGTTGACTGACAAGGTGCAATAGGTGCTCGCGCGTACTTCTTTCGCCACATCTTACACAACTGGTCAGACGTCGACGGCAAGAAAATTCTATCGAACATTGTTGAAGCCATGGACCCGGAGTATTCAACACTCCTCATCAATGAGAAAGTTGTAGCCGACACCAACGCGCCACTCGAGCAAGGACAGATGGACATCCTGATGTGGCTGCACATGTCAGGCAAAGAACGTACCGAACGAGAATGGAAAGTACTTTGCGAAGACGTTGGACTTGAGATTGTGAAGATCTGGTCGGCGGATGGCGTGGCAGAGTCTGTGATTGAGGCTAGAAAACTCCAGCGATGACAAGATGTCCGAGGTAGCCTGTGAACTTTCTCCTTTTATAGTCATGGATGGATAGACACAGATGGCACTCCATTTCCACCAAACGAAGTCACTTAGTGCTTTTTGTGTATTCCGTGTCATACATTGGCGCTGAAGTCTAAACCCTGCATTGAAAAATGCCCATAAACAAAAGAACAAAGGACGTATGTCAGTGCCTTACCTGACGAGGCCGTCAAGTAAGCCTTATCAGCGTATTTGTAGCAGATAATCCGTATAGCATCTACACCAATTTCCACACCTAAACCCCGCCTCGCCCTTTCCACCATAATTCTATGTTCTTCTCTACACCTTACTCCTCTCCGTCTTCGTGCCAAAAGGATCCCCATGATGCTGTTCCGCTCCCTCAGCTCCCTTGAACCACGCAACGCGATCTTTCGTAAAGATCTCAAGTTGTGGCTTCAAGGTCGTCTCGTGCAGCGTCAGGTCGTCCACTTGGCCAATCCGCATGATGGCCATACCGGGCCAGCCGGAGGAGACTGTGGATGCTGATTAGTATATAGTTGATTTCAGGGAACCGGCGGGAGTCACGAAGGTCGAACTATGAAGTACATTCCCTAGAAGAACGAAAGATAGTAAACTCACCTCTATACATGAGACTCCCACAAACACTGCAGAAGTAATTCGTCATGGTATTTCCCGACGCAATAGTCTTCGTCATCGCAAACGTTTTGACCTTGTCTTGACCCCGTACGTACTCCAGAGATGCATCGCGGATGGTAAAATTTGATGCAAACATGGATGCGGTAAGCTTGCGGCAATCGGTGCAGTTGCAGACGAACTATTCCAACTCAGTATCCAGGAGAAGAGAATGGACGCAGACTTACGGTCTTGACCAGATTATCGCCTTCGATCGACTGGATGTGGAACTATGTTTAGCCAACTGCCCGGAGTATTGCGAGGCGGTTTTCAACGATTGCTCATAACGATTCCGGAGAACGGATTACTTACAAAAGCGAGCTGGACAGCACCGCAGAAGCATGTCTCTGTGGTAGACATTGTCGTAGGGACATGAGGTTTACGTGGGAGGAAACAAGGAAAGAGATCGGGACCATAGAAACTCAAATTCGACAATTTTCGCCTTACGTAATGAGCTAGAGAGAAAAGCTCAACGTTCGTTCTAAGACATGGCTGATATAGACATGCCAATTGTATAGGATAGCACGGGCTGCGTTCAGTCTAAAGCGTAAGGGTTGTCAGCCTGGCTCGAGTTCGGTCAACTGTGGTATGGATAGGCCTACTGTTGTGAATCATCTCTTCAAAGGACATCTCTCAGCCCTCAACGCGTGACGTACAGTGCGATCGCTACTTCGATATACCTGCAAGATAACCCTGAGTAGCGGGGCGATCCGTTACGTGCATGATTGCTTGCTTGCTTGATCTTGAGTCTGCATGCCAATTTTCTCTGTCGAGTTTGTTTGCGCTCCCATTCATTCATGTGTCTGGCCAGCTGCTGTCTACATCAAAGATGTCGCAGTAGCTTGATATTCATCCTTTCTCATTTTTGTTGCGCTACATTTCGTCGAGGAGTAAGGTTATATTTGTCTATACAGCAGTACTCAAGTTTATCTCCTCATCTAAGACTTGTATCTGGTACTCTATCCATCGATCCATTCGGTGTCCTCTTTGTTCTCTTCTCTGGTTTCGTATCAGGGAAAGTGACCTCCACAGATTTCGGGCTCGCCACAAGATGTTGGTTCCAGACACGTGGAACTGTCTGTGGAAAAGAATTTATCGTCCAAACGCATGTCCATGTCCCCTCACATAATGTATTGATAGCCACATCCTTTCACACAGTACACACTTGATTGAGGATATGTCATCTCCTTGTTTAATAACAAAGCAGTGAGTGCTTGACATAAAAGGTAAGCAGTGCCTCCCTGAATGGCATTGTGCATGATCTTATGTTGACACTCGATCTTTGACAGGCTTCGATGTCTATATATATAGTCGTCTTCATCTCTCAATGCCTTCCATCTTCCATCCACACCGGCTACCACCACTACAGTCACAAACGAAAGCTTCACTCGCGTACTTCCACATTACCAGAATCGCCAACAGCACGTTTGCTCATCAGTCCTCAACCACTATCGACATGATTGTACCCGTAAGCTTGAACCTTACGATGACGAAGAACAACATCCCCATATGCTGCAACCCAGCTTGTCCTTCGACCGTAACCCACAATACAGGCTACTACAACTTCTCCCTGTCCTACAAGGATGAGACAACGCGATCGAATCGGCTACCCCACGATATCCAAGTGGCCTTGGACACCATATACTACAATCAGAGTATGTGGCAGCTGGACGAGGATGAGGAAGCTTATTTATTCCTCGCAAAGTTCGCTGTTGCACATCATAGCCATCTCGAAGGCCTCATGCCTCGCGAGGTTACGATGACACGGATATGGTGCGGAGCGGAGGTTCAGGAGGTATTGCGAGCTGCCGGGCCACGACCTGTTCAGGCTTCTCTCCAGCCTATGAAGATGGAGGAGAAGAAGGTTGTCTTACCTCTAGGTCGTCTGAAGAACGGAATAGGGCGCGGCGTGTTCTCTGGAAAGCCCGGTGTGACCCTCCATCGTCCATCTTAGGTCTGATGATGGAACATGTTTTCCTGGATGCATCATAGATTATGCGTTGCCGATATGCGAATTGTGTAATGCAAGACGAGAAGGGGAGAAGTTAGAAAACCTAGTTCAGATTACTAAAATACGATCTTTTTCCAACATGTTATTCACAGTTCAATCGCTCTGTTGTAGAGCTCTCTTGCAACATGAGATTGTTCTAGATAAAGTCGTAAGTCTACCATTCCAAGTATTCGTTGACCAAGAATTCTACACGGTCTTTTGCGTCGGCCTATCCTCTTGTGCTGAGGATGGTGCTGAGGATGGTGCTGATATATGAATATACTTCGATTAGAGCTAAATAACAAGGCGGTGCTATGTTTTCTCACGCATCATGATCTCCCCTCCCCCTTCGTAGCCTGCCATATCCGCACCTTCTCATCAAAAATTGCCAGCCTCTTCATGCTCTCTTCAGACCAGTAATCCTCTTTCCTCTCATATGTCCGCTCCAAAGCAGGAACACCCTCCGGCAATAACAGCCACGGCTGCTTGCTTATTGTGAAGATGTGCACATCGGGCGGACATCGTGCAGGTTGGTCGAGCGTCCCCACCCTCACGTAACGTGTCAGTGGTCCTTCGTAGTTGCTCCAGACAACCCCATTGCACTTGGGACACCTAGCCAGAGTCTGCCCATCCCCACTCTCAGATGGGACCGTGTGCAATAGCGGCTCGGGTCCCAGATGTACAACGCGGTTTGCCTCGATCATGGCATTGATGGCAAAGGCTGAGCCAGTCTCTCGTTGGCACCAACGGCAATGGCAAGCGTGCACAATCAGAGGCTTGCTGACCATGCGGTAACGTATATGTTTGCAGGAACAGCCGCCCTCAAGAGGAGATGCTGGTGACTCTCCATTCGTGGAGGTTGGGGGGGATCCTTGCTCTTGAGCCATGGATGCTGATGGCTGCCCGTGAGGATGTGTATATTCCTTGTCTCTATAGCAGATATGGCAGGCGACTTTTCGAATCGTTAGAATGACCCGGCTGACAACAAGGGCCATCGGGCGTCAGACAGATAGCGGAAATGTGTATTGAAAAGGAAGGTTGGCCGAGCCTTGGCATGCGTATCCCAAAGAAAGTACGCGGCGCTGTACCGTGTCTCAAGCTGACTCAAGGCCTACTCCTTATGCTGGCATTCGATGTCATTAACGACATCGAAACCTTCGACATCAACGCATTCTGTTGAACTGACATGACAAAGTTATCTCGGGGTTCCTTGAAGGACAGGATCCTCAGTGCCTGCGATGAATGTCGTATGGACTCCTACCGTCCCAATTATGTCCCTAATCTACTGACTCAATAGGCACAAGGAAGTTGAAGTGCTCCGGCGATCCCATAGGATGTTCACGATGTATTGCCGAGAACAGCGCTTGCCATTACTCTCTGAGGAAGGCGATGGGAAGACCGCGCAAGCGACAACAGAAAGAAAAGGATCATACACATGCATACACTGCTGGATTCAGGAGCTTGGAGGAACCCAGTGATGAGGTTACAGCGTCGTCGTTGCTGAACCCGGGACTGGCTACCTTCTCAAGCAATGGAATGGGAGCTCTCGATCTACGATCTGCCAGCAGTGGAGTGGCAGCTCAACAAGCTGGCAATGACAGCTACAACTTCGAAAGCCACGGCTTTGATGCTACCTACCCACCGTTTGACGAATTAGGTTTTCCCCCCATTGCCGGCTTTCCCACATGGAACCCTACCCAAGATTTCTCCACCATCATACCTATAAGCTCTCCAAACCCAGCACCACTGCAAATATCCCCCGCCTCGGATTTAGGAGCCACTGGTAACCACTCCTTTGAGAATATACAGGGTGGCTGTTCATGCCTAGGAAACCTTTTCGCAACCTTGGCTACATTCCAGTCTTTGCCCGCTCCGTCTTTCCCATACTCCATGGGCGCATTGAAAAAGGCACTACACTGTAGTTATGAGGCGGTGCGATGTCAGATCTGCCCACAAGAGTACAATACGGCGATACAAAATTCGATGCTGCTTGTTGCGCTCCTGCAAATGCTCATCAATGAGTACACCAAGCTTCTGATGCATATCGACGAGAGAGCAACAAATGGCGAGAGCATAGCATTTCGTGTCGGCGAAGTCTCGGCATGCTCTGATCGACGACACACTGGCACGTCCGACTGCCCAATGGCCATCACCGTTGATCTGAATGGCGAGGAATGGCAAATGCTGGCCCGAAAGGGAGTCAGGCAAGAGGTCCTCGGAAGCGCTGATGGCGATCAATCTTTACTCAACATCATCCAAGCAATGAAAGACAGACAGGTTCTGTGGCACAACGGGTTTTTCCAAGACTGTCACCCACCCCGGGTTCAGGACCCCAATGATTCGGTCACTCAAGCAGGAGGGGCAGCCGATCGAATGTGTGCACAGATCGTATACATTGATCACCTCAAGAGATTGCTCGAGAGCTTAAAGCTATGAGCTACGTCTGGATATATATTCAGGGCAGTCCGGCAGATATTGTTCGTGAGGTCCAAGCTTCATCCGTGAGTATTAGCATGGACATTGAGTCATCACAAGATTGTTGGCAGGCTAAGCTACGATGACAATATCAACCTTCGTCATTCCATTGCCCGTGGGGTAGTCATGAACAACAATTGACACCCAGATAACTCACACTACGATAAAATATCCTGCTATGAATGGATCAACTGTCCAGCATCTCGCTGAACACAGAGGTCGACTCCGATAGCCCACGTCGATGCCCCCTCGCAGTGCCCGATTTCTCCCGCGCTGGTGTACTTGGTTCCGAGAGCTTACGTTCCTGCTCGGGGGTGCGAGGTGACACCTCGCTCGTCACAGACACCGGGTCTGACATCTCACGTCTATGTAATCTCGTTGCGTCTGACCTCTGCCTCACTGGCGAGATCGGGTCAGAGTGCACTTGTTGATCTCTTCTAGCAGTATCCGAAAGTTCACTCGTTAGAGACACTGGGTCAGAGAGCTGGCGATGATGCAGCTTCGGAGCATCGGATATCTCCGTCATGAGTGATATTGGTGATGACAGGGCTTGGCTGCGCCTCTCGGTGGCGGCTAATTCGTACCGCTGCTGATTGGGCTCAGCATCCAATTGGTGGTCTGTGTGACCATCCAGCTCGTGCCCTTTGTGTATAGCTCCGTCCAATTCGGGACTTTGCGGGTACCCCTTGAAGTCTGTGGGTGACGCCATATACATATCTTTCTCTGGAGCATCAAGTTCGACGGGAGCAGTGTTAATTGGTGTTGGACGCTTTTGCATCTTCGAACGACGATTCCGTTTGAATATTATGAAAAGAAGAACCGCTAATCCCAAGACGAAAACCGCACTGCCAACCGCAATGCCAGCGATCGCGCCAGCAGATAGTCTGTGGGAATTCGATGGCGCACTATCACCTGGTCGCTTGATCGCCACAATGTGCGATTTTGAGCCGGTGGTCCAAGTACATTGAGATACCGAGAAATTCTTACGCTCGTAATCAGCTATCAAAAACCTGCACGCAGATATCAGTAAGCTTCGCTCGGCGCTCGATCATTACATTTATTCCACCTCAGAGAAGGGAAGCTGCAGCGGACTTACGCTTCTTGCAGAAAGGTGCGGCCCAGTGTGTATTGACTCTCGTTTGCAGCTCGCTTCAGTGGAAAATAGCGAGATGATTTCTTGAACAGAGAAGCCTCAGCCACAAGATCGAAGGCGGCGTAGGGGAGGGAGATATTGAGCCCTTGCCCTGGTGTGGTACTCGAATTACCAATGTTGAAAACCACGGAGGTGTCTTGGTCCCGCAATGTACTGTGCACGGTATCGTTGACAAGGTAGGCCTGGGCATCGTTATTCCATGTAATTCCAAAAGCTTCTTCAAATTGCTGGCAGACGTTCAGAGGGAGCCAGATATAAGGTGTGGTCGAGTCGATCAAGGCGAATATGCTTTCATTGGGTGTGGCCAATACGGTGGTAAAATTGTTGGTATTCAGATACATGGTTCCAATGTTCACTTGAAGATTTCGCGAGTTGGTATCATTGAAGGGGAAGAGGATGTCATTGGATTCAAAGCGCGACATGTCATAGCCTCCCAAGGTCAGACTTCCATAGACTGGGCCCGGTCGGTATGGATTGCCTGCAGTATAACTCCAACTCAAGGAGGGAATCAGACCGCTCTGGTTCAACTGTGACATGAAACCGGGCAACAGCGCAGTCGTGTTCGGCAATGTCACTGATTGCGGGTTCAGGCCGAACAGGCCTAGGTAGAAGCTTTTAGTGGCCACGCTGGCGACGACCTGTTGGTCGAGCCTTGAGCCGTTGGCACCTTGGCCGCCCAAAGAGACGGTGTCATAACCATACAAGCCATTACCCGTATCGCCCAGATTGGCCTCCAACAGCAAGGGAGACAGACCGTTAGCGACGTCTTGATTCTGATTCCAGGTGGTGGAACTGCTCGGCTGGTATAATCCACCGCGTGAGGTGGAGCAGTTTGCAGGATCGGAGGGTATACATCCTTGGGGGTTTACGGCCCATGTCTGTGAACTTGCCGTCGATATCAAAACCTTGACCGTCTGTGGGGGCGTACCGATCTGGATGGGAAAGGTGGACCATGGCCCGTCGTTGCCATCGAAGTCGCGGCTTGGTGGGATGGAAATGGGTGCTGGCAATGGTGGGGCTGCTCCGCGCTTGACCAACCAATCACTCCTTCGTAACTTCATCTTCCCACTTGGCCGTCAGGACGGTGGTAATGGGGAGAAGAGTTGGAGAATGTCATGGCCTCTCACGATGACGCAAGTATGTCGGGATGAAGGAATCTGCAAATCGGGACACAAGGCTGTAGCAATACGCTTTTACGACAATATTTTTGGATGGGAAGATGGAGCATCGAGCATGGAGCATGCAGCGACGGGAGCGAATCTGAATCCTACCTTACACGGGAGGTTCGGCAAATTTGCACAAGGCAAAGCGAACAGTGGGGAAGGTAAGGTAGCCGGCCAAACCGATAGGCAGCGAAGCGTGCACTGCCCCATTCATACATCCGAAAGGTGTGAAAGGTGTGCATGTCGAGCACGAACGGTTGGTCACTCCAGTACTACGTACTAGGCTGGGAACAGGTGATAAGTGGGTTACTACCGCAGGACCTACTACGTAGTAGGAGGCACTATTGGGCCATGGGCGGTTATTGTGCCACGCATCATCGGGATCCATTGCCGATCTCCCTCCTAGTCTGAATCTAGTCCGAGTCTAGTCAGAGTCTAGCACCCAGCCCTGCTCCTTCTCGTGGATTTAGCGTGGAGGCATTACTCCATCGGGAGATATTGAGCCTCAGCTGCTGCAGGTCTCATGCGGACTTCGTATTCATCGGTTGTTCCTTCCATTCAACCAATCAATTCCGCGATCTGGATAAAGTAAGATGCGGGAACTCTTTGGAAGGTCTTACTAAAGTAGGTAAAGTATGTAGTAGGCTAGTGAATGCAGGATTTGGTGGGTGGGTCTCAACTGGTGGGTCTCAGTCTGTCAGTCTGTCCAGCCTCTTAGTCTTTTAGTCAAAGGACCAGATGGCTCATCCAAACTCCTACGAGGCTGAACCTCGTAACCACCTCAAGTATGCAAAAGCATCAGACACTCGCTACTCTACACTCGTTTCCCACTATCCTTGTACGTTCGGCGTAGTCCTATGCTCTCTCGGTCACAATGCGAGTATTTGGAATCTGCGCTGTGGCCTTCTCGCTCTTCAAAGCCCAGTATGCGAGCGCAAATTGGCCCCATAATGGTAACTCCATACATATCAGTGTACTACTGAGGCGTAGGCTCGGCTGACATCAAGTCCAGGTGCTCCATATGGGACCAATGTCACCATACAAACAATCTCAACCATCGTGACCATCGAGACCGTAACTCGCCCTTGCAACACCACATCGTCTTCACTGGGCTCGAAGTATACTCAGAGCTCCAGCGTAGCTATTCTGTCGACCACGATTCAAGGCACCAAGATCACCCATTCTGAGAGCGCGACGAGCCCATCAATCTCTCGAGCACATAACAGCACGTCAAGCAGGTCAATCACAAAGCCCAAACCGAGCTATGGTTCTTCCGCTAGCTCTTCCCTCGTTTCGACCACCAACTCAACAGCTCCCACCCGAAAGACTCCCAAAACTAACTCCATGCTCCTATCGACAACTTCAAGCTCTGGATACGTTTCCTCTACCAACTCGACAGTTCCTATTCACACTACTCGAGGCAGTAGCTCCATGACATTCTCGCTAGTCTCGACTTCCGCTTCGACGTCCACATGTAGTTTGAATAGTACAACAGTATCGAGTCTTACGGCCTCTACTGGCTTCACTAGCTTATCGCAGCACACGCCATCTTCTCAAAGTCATAACAGCACGAAAATCAGCCTTTCAACCATATCTTCCTCCGTACGGATCATAACGAGAACCACTTCATCCAATTCGTCAACCGTTGTGGTTCGAACTTCAACCAGCATTCCGATGACGACAGTCATTTCCCCCACCATTTCCACGAGTACTCGCGTCGTCTCAAGCAGTATTGGGATAACCCCGTCTACGCCCTCTACCAGTTCTACTAGTACTGCCCTTATTTCAAGCAGTCCCACAACAACTGCGTCTACTTCCTCAAAGAAATCCATCAGTACTACCATCATCTCAAGCAGTCTTAGCACAATCACGTTTACTTCCTCAGCCAATTTCACCAGCATCCCCATCATATCTAGTACTAGTAGAGGAACCCCATCTACTGTTTCAATCACGCCTACCAGTACTCTCGTCTCCTCAAGCCCGACTACCTCCTCGGCGAGTTTCACTAGTACTCCCGTCGTGTCAACAAGTAGTGAAACAGTCCCGACTATCTCAACCAATACTACGATCATCTCGAGTAGCATTACAACGTCCCGAACCAGCTCGCCAACTACTTCAACGAGTATCAGAACCGTCGTCAGCACACTCACCAGCTCGAATATTGTTTCGATAACGAAAAGCAGCTTCTCGATAATACCAACCAGCAGTTCATTCACCTTGAACAGCTCTTCGACTCCACCAAAGAGCACTATCATCGTCTCGACTAGCACGCTGACTCTCCTTCCTCCTCCTTCCTCCTCGACTATCACTTTGTCAACTGTAATCACCTCAACCATCACGTCCACGACGGCCCCTCCTCCGCTGACGTCTCCGACTGTGGTGTCTAACACTCCACTTACTTCGACCATACCTCCTGTGACATCCCTGAGTTTGACTACGTCTTCGGTGACGTCACGCTCTACGAATTCGACAATAACAATCTCAACGTCGCCTGTTACAACGCCGCCATCTGTGACTCCCTCACTATCAATACCTTCTTCGCCACAGCCGCCCTCTGTGACGCCTTTGACTTCTACGCCATCCTCCATGGGATCCTCGAGCGTGACGCCCTCTACTGTGATACTGCCGCCCATTACACCGCCTTCTGTAACACCGCCAAGTATCACTCCCACTACTGTGCCACTCTCGACTTCTACACCATCCTCGGCAAGTGTTTCGAGTGTGACGCCCTCTACTATAACGCCCTTGACATCCACACCATCCTCCGCAATTATTCCAAGTGTGACGCTCTCTACTGCAACCCCCTCAATCTCTACGCCATCCTCCCCAATCGCTTCGAGTGTGCCGTCCTCGACTGTGACGCTGCCCTCCGTAACGCCTCCTTCCGAAAGACCGTCGACTCCAACTCTCTCTACCATGACGCCTCCAACTTCTACACCATCCTCCGCAATTAATTCGAGTGTGGCGTCCTCTACTGTAACGCTGGTGTCTGTAACGCCGCCTTCAGTGACCCCGCCATTTACAACTACCTCTACTGTGACGCTATTGCCTACGCCGCCGCTTTCAATAACGCCGTCGAGTGTAACTCTTTTCTCCGTCACACTATCGACTAAGACGCCGGCAAGTATATCGCCCTCAACACTCACCCTGAGCTCTCCAGCTATCTCGACAACCCCAATGACGGTATCGAGTAGCTTCACAGCTACAGTTATCCCAAGCCAAACAACAACTATCAGGTCTTCCGACACCCTGGTGACATCGGCAGGGACCCCACCTCCAGTAGAGTCCTCAACTCCTAGCACTCCTTCGTTTCAGTCTTCACCTACGACGGTCCTCCCACCCCCAACTGATACGCCCATCAAGAGTACTCCAATCTCCTTACCTTCCCCGGGTGTACCTGAAACCGTGAGAACTTCAGCTACTAACATTCCCCCAACGTCCGAATCGACGTATACCACGTTATCTTCTCTCTCGCTTCCTCCTAGCCTTAGCACAATTCTTTCATCGAAGCCTCCCCCTGTCACAAGTTCGCCACCCGGTGGGATCTCATTCACGATCAGTAGTATGCCCCAATCCAGGTCTTCACCTATTACCAGTTCGCCGCCTTTCATGCACACGACCGCTAGAGACTGTTGTTTTGTGGTGCAGGACACGATTGACTACAGATACTGGGGAAGTAAGAAAGACCTGTCAGGCCCGAAGATATTCTCAATTCTAATCATACTTCAGATACTACTGTATCAACCATACCATATACTACGGAATCTACCAGTATCATATACCACTATACGCAGCATCCTGACACAATCATAACCGACACTACAACCTCGATTTCCCCCTTCACTAGCTCTCTCCTCGTGACATTTGATCTAGCAGCAAGATTACCCAACACTGAAAATGCCGGACCCACACCAACACAGTCGGAATTGAGTGGGGCTGCAACGGTGGTCTATGCTCAGACAGTGTATGCCTTCAAAAGCCTCTCGGTATTTTGACACAGCTGATATGTTGGATAGCACCTCACCGACCAACTTTTTTATCTACCGCACTGCCCGAATCATCCTTGTTCCTGCTGTGACAGATCAATTTGGCCAGCTCACATGCGTTACAACTTCCACGTTTTACCCATCAACGTTGGGCATGACTCAAAGTCCACTGCTTTTCACTGGAATCAACTCGAATGCAGAGAATTATTTCGCCGGTGCAACTGCCAGCGCCTCAGCGGCCTTAAGTGTGGTCACTGATATCTCGCTTTCAACCCCGTACCTGGCGACACTCAGTACGACGACTACTGCCAATGAACTTCCAAATGTCAGTCTACCCTCCGGAGTCGTTACGCAAAGCAAATCTACCGGCCTCCAAGGGAAAAGGGCCGACCCAACAAGCAGCATTGGCGGTTACGATGTTTCCCAATCGGACTATGGCTATGTTGACCCTTTCTTCATCAATTTCCTAGCACAAAGTCCAGATTACCAGAAGCAGTACCCTCAACTTGCTGGCTGTCTACCAGGCGGTCCTTCTATCGATCCGGGCAGGCGCACAGCCAACCTGGTCTCCACGCCGACACTCGAACTTTCACTGACAACTACAACATCCACGACAGACTATGTTTCAGGATGTTTCAACACAGACTCACCGTTGTGTGCTAAGGCTGTAGCACCTGTCCCAACAGCTGTCCCAGAAGTTGCTCCTACGCCTGCTCCAAGTCCCAAGCCAGCACCACAACCAGCTCAATCCCCTCCCACGCCTGTCGCTTCACCGCAGCCACCTCAATCCCCTCCCACACCTGTCGCTCCACCACAACCACCTCAATCCCCTCCCGCACCTATCGCTTCACCTAAGGCGCCTCAAAACCCTCCTCCAGCCCCCATCCAACCTCCTTCACCGAATTATAACCCCAATGACCTATCGCCCACGCAGCTCTCGCAGTTGCTTGGAGCTCTCCAGCCAACACCTGGAGCCAATCCACCGGCGCCCTCCCCAATCTCGCCGCCACCACCAACGTCTTTGCAGCCGTCACTGTCACCTCTGATTGTTGCTAGCTTCACGCCAAGCGAACTAACGTCTGCGGCAGCGATACCTGTTCCTTCAAGTATTGCACAGACGTCAGTTCTACCGTCACAGGTGTTGTCTCCGCCACCAACATCGTTGGAGACCTCACTTTCGCCTGCTCTCTCGGCAAGCGTTACCCCAAGTGAGTCAGCAAGCAGTTCAGCTACGCCCGTTTCTACGACCAGTGCTCGGACATCGGCTGGAGTACTTCAAGGCGAAGCAGTGAAAAGCAGAGGGAAGCCTCTATGGTCTTTCTTGAGCCTGTCCTTGGGCTGTGGCGTGCTTGCATTGATATGAACAATCTGAATGACGTTATGATATTTAAATGAGGGGAATATATTGAGTAGATAATGATAATGCAATAATACTCATGAGTATGCAATGCACAAGCATACAGTGACAGCCCAAGCACATTCTTTCACTCTGGACTGATGGCGCTGCTCGGTTCTGTGAATCAAGACCCATCAGCCGATCTCAACGATTGATGCAACGGCTGATTTAATTGACCAAAGGAATATGATAACGGAAATCACCAACGTGAGATCTGAGATCGATGACCGATTTCTTAACATGAATCAAGGACTCGATTGACCAATATGAATCAACGACTGAGTTGAATGATGTGAGATGATTACCGAACATCTCATTGGCTCCACTAGGCTCGGGTTATAAATAAACTCTCTAACCCGTCGTCTGATAATATACTTGTATCGCAATAATCCAACAATAATACATAACAGTGACATAGGAAATGCAGGGGTAGTACACGAGAGATAGAATACATCGCGGGAAATCACTCGACCATGCTGCACAGAAAACGCCGCCTTGATCCCACACTTCGGCCACGTCTATGCCTGCGCTATGTGGCCCAAGACAGACAGACAGACAGCCTTTTCCCTACTGGCTTTCCTACATGAGTAGGGGAGAGTAGCCCTTCTCAAGCCCCCGGCCACGTTCGTGATGGGATGT
>JAABUX010001090.1_pt1 | contig 42421 bp, 31 predicted proteins | sample 5561851 | NCBI WGS metagenome assembly JAABUX01 (sample SAMN10711883, study PRJNA513361) | rock metagenome | isolation source: Antarctica rocks | place: Antarctica: Victoria Land, Richard Nunatak red sandstone | collected 2016-01-03 | reverse complement strand
CAAGGCGCCGCGCGATGCGCCGCGTCGACGGCCTGCTGCTGGTGAAGACGGCATCGAGACCTCTGTGTGCTCCCGCGGTAAGGGTTCGGAAAGAGGCGCGCTCGGACTCCCTCTTATCGTCAGGGGAGAGAACATTGTTGGAACTCCGTGGCTGTGCGCACAGGCACGGTTGCGTCAGGATACAGAATCACGGGTGGGCGAGAGCCTGGTGGCCGGGTATCCGTCTCCTTTTGCGGTGTCGGGCGGAGGGGACGAGGGACTGCCCGTATTGCCAGGGGGAGGCGACACAGGAGCTAGAGCGGGGCGCCGGTGGGGGCGCCCGTCTGTTCCGCGGCCGCCCCTGCTGGCCGCCGGCGAGCTTCTCCGCATCCTGTATGATCTCGTTCATCGCTCATCTCCTTTATCTATCGCTCAACCACTCGTCGTGGCCGAGGCGTGTGGTGCGGCTGGTTACGTAGCGTCCGTGTCGCCGGACGCCGGGCCAGCGGTGTGGCTGGCAACGGCTGTAGACCACACCGTCACCGTCAGGAGGATGGCACGGAAATCGCACTATCGTTTGACGCACGGAGGGATAGCCCGAGCGGTTAGGGGAGGGAGGATAGAACGATGAAAGCAAGCGACCTCAAAGGACGAGCGGTCGTCACACTCTCAGATGCGGCCAAAGTCGGGCAGATTGATGACATTCTGTTTGACGCGGACTTCCGGCGCGTCCTGGGCCTCCGCATCAAGAGGGGGGCATTTGGAAAGACGGAGGCCGTGACGCGCGCGAACGTCACGGCGATAGGGGTAGATGCCGTGACGCTCCCAGGTCCCGACGTCATCAATGACGAGGGGCGGCACGCGGAGCTGCAGGGTGCATCGAGCCTGGGTCAGGCGCAGAGAACTAAGGTGGTGACCGAGGGAGGACGCCTTCTGGGCACGATTGGCGAGTTGACGCTGGACGAGGAAGCCCGGATCGTCGTCGCCTATACCCTGACTGTTCCGCTTCTCGATCGTCTGCGCCACCGCGAGCCGACGTTTGAAGCCACTCTCGTCATGCACCTGGGGGAGGGCGGCATCATGATCGTCCCTGAGACAGTGGGCGCTGCTCTTGATGAGCAGGCCGAGGGGAAGAGCACGGTCGACGCATGAGGCGGTGGCAGGGATTCGAATGGGTAGTGTCGTTGGGATGCACGTCGACCGGGCCGTCCCCGGACGTCAATTATCTGGCCGTGCTCGTCAATGGCCCGGTAGGCGTAGACCCAGCGTCCGGCCATCCTGATAGAGGTCTCGTCGACGGCCCCGCGGACCCCGACGCGCTGGCGATGGGAGCGCGCCGCGTCCTTATAGAGCGGGGTGACGTGCTGCACCCCATCGAAGACCGTCGAGGCGTCGACCTAGACGCTCCGTGCGGCCAGGAGTTCCACAAGGTCGGCATAGGGCAGACGGAAACGCGGGCGCCAGCGCACAGCGAGGGCGATTACGTCATTGGGGAAGCGATAGCCGCGGAAGGCCGAGGTGGAGCGGTCGGTTTGAGGGCGGTCACAGGTCGCACATTGGTAGATCTGCCGGCCTGCTCGGTCGCGCCCGGCCTCTTGCCCCCTCATCAGGCCACAGCATATCCCATCTCAGCACGTCCCAAACGAACCCTATTATTTACCTTTCATACGGCTCAGGCGTCGGTGTCTCAGGCTGTGCTGGCCTTGTGCCAGAGCCCGGCCGCACCAGTACAGTCCGCCTAGCGCGAGCGGTAGGCCCCAGACTAATGCACCCCAGGTGTGATCGGTTAGGGCGGTGTAGATCAGACCTGTCCCGATCAGCCCAGCGAGAGTAGCACCCAGCACCAGAGCCATAGCCATGCCAGCGCGCATGGTGGTCAGCCTGCTCACGGCTGACCACTCGTGCGTACATGTGGCTCCAGAGTGGCCGAACGGCCTGCCCGGTCGCGATAGTAGTCGCGCCAGATCAAACGGTAGACGCCGAGCAGGCGTGGCAGCCGATTGAGCCCTGGAATCCAGGGCAACAGCAGCAGAGCCAGCGTGAGCACGGCGATGGTGGCCATGACCAGCGCATCCGCGTTTGGTGAGCTGGCATAAGCGGGGACCTGATACCCCAGCGTGTAGAGCCAGAGCCAGGCCTGCCCCGGATAATTGCCGGTCTCGTTCATCATGCCCCACTGCGAACCGACGAGGTGGAAGCGCGCCGCCTGTGCCGGCAACGCTGCTGATTGCAGGAAAAGAAGGCTCCGCGTGTTGTCGGTGGAATAGACACGCGGGCTGTTGTCCACCGCCGGTTCGAGCAGCCCCGACCGCCCGAGGGTGAGTAAGCCGGCCAGCAGCGGCGCGACTGGTCCGTAGCTGCCCGCGGGGAGCCACACCATGGACCCCTGGACGTGCGCCTTGGCCAGCGCCGCGCCGTAGGCGGCCTCCCAGGCGGCCTGTCGGGCACGACGCCTACCCACGCGCCATTCGCGAGACCCGGGGCCGGAGGTGGTCCATCGCTGCAGTCGCTACAAAAATAACGTGATCGAACAGGATCACCGGAATATCAAAGGGCGCTATCGGCCGATGCGGGGGTTTGGCAGCGTGGTCGGTGCGGCGCGGTTCTGTGCGGCGTACGAGGAGATACGCGACTACTTCCGGCCTCGGGCGAGGTGGCATGAGGTCGTCCCCTTGCAGGTGCAGCGGGAGCAATTCTGTACCCGGTTCACGGCCGTGCGGGCAGCGTAGGGCGCCAGGGGGTACGCACCCCGCAGCTAAACGAGTTGCTCTACCGCCCGGGTCATGCAGGTGCTCCCACACTTGACGCAACCGTCGGTCCCCAGTTGCATAGCCCTCTAGAGCGTGACACCCGGCCGCCGCAGCCGAAACGGGGTTCAAGGGATGTGTTAGAACTTAGAATCCAGCCGTGCAAACTGATGTTGAGGCAGCCTAAAGCGCCATTCCTCGTTTCGGTTTGGACTGCTGTTCGTCGTGATTCTAAGACAAACGAGAGAGAGAAGAGATAACATGTGTTCTGCGTTCTGACGCATCCCTCGTGAGGCCAGCCAGGCCCTGTCCTCACGAGGCGCTAAGCAGCGTGTCGCGATCGGCTGAGCCCGCGCGCAGCGCGAAGTAGCCGTGGTTGGCCCACCAGGCCGCGATAGTGAACGGGAAACCCAGTAGGAGAGCGCTGAAGCAGGGCAAGACCGCTGCCCACCCACTTTGCTGGAGGGTCTGTACGAACACCTCGTAGCCAACCCAGAGCAGGAAGACGCCTCCGACGAGCGGCATCACGCCTGCCAGCAGGAAGGTTTTGGCGTCGCGCAACAGCAAGCGCCGGTAGTACCAGGCGCAGGCCAAGCCCGTCACGCCGTAGTAGAAGGCGATGAGGATGCCAATGCCGGCGACGAGGTTGATCAGGGTCGCGGCGGGATTAGAGGCCAACGTCGTCAGCAGCAGGCCCACGGCCGCCGCCCCGGCCAAGACGAGCGTCCCGATCCAGGGCGTCTTGAAGCGCGGATGCACGATAGTGAAGAAGCGCGGCCAGACGCCGTCGCGCGCCATGGCTAACGTGACGCGCGCCGCCGGCAATAGCGTCGTCTGCACCGTGGCCACGGTGGACGAGAGGACGGCCAGGAGCATGATCGACCCCCACGGGCCCGCGGCCAGGCGCGAGGCGAAGTAGCGCAGGCCGTCGCTCTGAGCGCTCACGATCTGGTTGGCGGGCAGATACTCTTGTATGGCGATCGAGGCAAGCAAATAGATGAACAAGAGGATGAACATGGCGATGACGCCCGCCTGACCGGGCGCGGTGCGCGCGTTGCGCGTCTCCTCGGACACGTTGGCCGCCGTATCCCAGCCCCAGAAGATGAACACGGCCAGCACGGTGCCCGCCGCCAGTCCATCGATGCCCGGCATGGCGAAGGGGTTGAGCCACGACCACGAGAACGGACGCGATCCACGGGGGTGTTGCGTGGCCACGACGATGAGAGCGGTCAGCGCGAACACGACCACGACGACGTACTCGATAGTGAGCAGCACCCATTGGAAGCGCGAGGCGATCTGGATGCCGTAGACGACCATCGCCGTGGTGAGGGCCAACCAGGTGATGCCGACGAGCGCGACAGCTAGGGCATTGCTCGACGCACTGGCCGGCAGCAGGCCCGTCGACGAGAGGAAGCCGAGCGTATTCTGCCCGGCGACTGAGGGAGCCTGCACCAGGAAGAGGACGCTGGCGGCTGTCTGCACCCAACCGGTAAACCAGCCGGCCCAGGGACTGACGGCCTGGGTGAGCCAGGCATAGGAGGCGCCGCAGTTCGGGTTGGACCTGTTCATGTAGGAGTAGGCCAGGGCAATGCTGAGCACGGGGAGAAAACTGACCAGAATGGCCGCCGGCGAGGCCAGTCCCACGGCCCCAATCAAGAGGTACAGCGTCGCGGTGAGGGAGTAGGCCGGTGCAGTCGAGGCGACGGCCATGACGGTCGAGTCCAGGAGGCCGAGCGCCCCCATCTTCATGCCGCTGGACGGGTGCGATGAGCGGTTCGGGCCGCCCTCTCTATTAGCCACCGGCGCCAATCGTCATCTATAAAACCTTTCTCGAAATCAGGACCAGGAGGAGCCAGCGCAGATGCGCGGGCGCTAGCCTAAGCGGGCGCGGTCGTGCGGTTCCAACCAGTCTATCGCCGGTCCCTGGGGCACGATGCGCGTGGGGTTAATTTTATCGTGCGTCATGTAGTAGTGGCGCTTGATGTGGTCCATGTTCACCGTGTCGCCAAAGCCCGGGCGCTGATACAGGTCGCGCGTGTAGGCCCACAGATTCGGGTAGTCGACGATGCGGCGCAGGTTGCACTTGAAGTGACTGTAATAGACGGAATCGAAGCGCGCCAGCGTGGTGAAGAGACGGACATCGGCCTCGGTCAATCGATCTCCGACGAGGTAGCGTTGTGTGGCCAGGTGCGCGTCGAGGGCGTCGAGACGCGCGAAGAGCGCGTCGAACGCTTCTTCGTAGGCTTCCTGCGTCGTGGCGAAGCCCGCCATGTAGACGCCGTTGTTCACGTCGCGATAGACATCCGCGTTCATCGCATCGATCGCGGCGCGCAGGTGGACGGGATAGAGGTCGACCGACGTGTCGGCAAACTCCTCGAACTGCGTGTCCAGGTCCAGCGTGATGGAGGGATAGTCGTTCGTGGCGATCGTTTCCGTCTTACGATCCCAGAGCACCGGCACGGTGTAGCGGCCCTCATAGGTAGGATCGGTCTTGAGATAGGCCTCACCGAGGAAGCGGAAGCCGTTGACCGGATCGACCGTGTAGCCGGGACCGTCACGGAAGGCCCACCCGCGCTCGTCGCGGATAGGATCGACCACGGACAAAGAGATGACGTTCTCGAGCTTCTTGAGCTTGCGTACGATCACGGAGCGGTGCGCCCACGGGCAGGCCAACGAGACATAGAGGTGATAGCGTCCCGCTTCGGCCTTAAAGCCGCTCGACCCGTCAGCAGTAATGCGATTGCTAAAGCGATTTTTCTGGCGGACGAACGATCCATCTTTACTGGACTCCGCCCTGAACTGCGCTGTTTCTTCCGCCACGCTCATTGTTGATCCCTCATATCGTCCCGTGAAGCCGCCGTACAGCGTACTTCGAGTCTATCATTTAGACGTACGCTTACGTCATGCGGCCCAGGTGTGTAGGCGAGCATGTATAGTGGGAAGGCAGATGACGATGGAGGATGATGATGGCGACTGAGGCCGTGCTAGCGGGCGATTTAGGCGGCACCAAGACAAACCTCGCGATCCTCGCGCTAGGCGGCGACGCTCACCGACCATTGGCCGAAGGAACGCTGTCAAGCGCGGACTTCCCGTCGCTCGAAGCGCTCGTAGCACGCTTTCTCGAAGACAGAGGAGGTGATTTCGCCATCGCGCGCGCCTCGTTCGGCGTGGCCGGCCCCGTGGTCAAGGGCAAGGCCACGATCACCAATCTGCCATGGAGACTCGACGAGCTTCGCCTACGCGGCGCCTTGAAGATCCCATCCGTCCACCTGTTGAACGATCTCGAGGCCGTCGCTAACTCCGTCCCTCTGCTGCAAGCCGGCGACGTAGAGACGCTGAACGAGGGGCCAGGATCGCCACACGGCGCCATCGCCGTGATCGCCCCTGGCACGGGCTTGGGGGAGGGCTACCTTACGTGGGACGGCCGGCGTTATCGAGGCCATGCATCCGAGGGCGGCCACGTCGATTTCGCGCCTACGACCCCGCGTCAACGAGGTTTGCTGCAGTATCTCGCGCTGCGCTACGACCACGTCAGCTACGAGCGCGTCTGCTCGGGCCTCGGCATCCCCAATATCTACGACTACTTGAGGGACAGCGGTGAAGAACGGGAACCAGAGTGGCTGGCGGCGAGGTTGAGCGCCCGGCACGACCGCACGCCGGCGATCGTGGCCGCGGCCTTGGACAAAGAAACTCCGTGCCCGATCGCGGCGGCGACGCTGGACATGTTCGTCTCGATCCTGGCCGCGCAAGCGGGGAACCTCGCCTTGACCCTGCTGGCCACGGGTGGCGTCTATCTCGGCGGCGGCATTCCCCCTCGTATCTTGCCGCGGCTGCATCAGGAAGACTTCATGAGCGCGTTTGTGAGCAAGGGCCGCTTCAAGGACCTATTGAGCAACGTACCCGTACACGTCATCGTCAATGCCAAGTCCGCGCTGCTCGGCGCCGCTCACCACGTTTTGGGCTAGGCGACGCCCCATCGCTTCGTCGATTAGCCGCTCCGTAGGCGAAAAGCGCGCCCGCGGGGTGCTGGAGCAGGAAGAGGTGAGAACGGACTCCGTGCGGATCCAGGGTGCGACAGCACGGTTGGATCCCGAACGGCCAGGGCGCATCATGATGAGAGCCCGTCGGGCGCTACAGGGAGTAGACGACGGTCTCCCCAGCGGTATACTGGCTTCATGGAAGATGCCAGCGCACCCGAGCGCGCCCACGAGACGCCGGCGACCGCGGCGGCGCGGGTCGTCTTGTTGGGCGACCCGGTCGCGCACAGCTTGTCGCCGGCCATCCACAACGCCGCCTTCGCGTCGCTCGGTCTGGACGTAGACTACGTGGCCACGCGCGTGGCGTCCGAGGACGTGCCCGCGGCGGTCGAGCGTCTGCGCCAGGAGTCCTTTCTCGGCGCCAACGTCACGGCGCCGCACAAGCAAGCCGTCGCGCGTCTGATCGACGCGCGCGACGACGACGCGGCGGTTATCGGCGTGGTCAACACGGTCACGCGGCGAGGCTCGACGTTGTATGGAGCCAACACCGACGCCGCCGGCCTGGCAGCCGCCCTGGAGACGGAGCTCGGCCTGACGCCCTACGGGCTGCGCATCCTTCTGCTTGGCGCCAGTGGGGCCGCGCGCGCCGCCCTGGTCGGCCTCGCCCGCCGCGCTCCGGCGGGCATCGCGGTCTACAACCGCGACGGCGCGCGGGCCATCGCTTTGGTGGAAGAGATGAGGCCGCGTTTCCCCGGCGTGATGCTGCGCGCTATGGATGCGGGGGCCGCGCGCGCGGAGGGCGGCGACGTCGATCTGATCGTCAACGCAACCTCAGCCGGCGCGGACGGCCTCTCGGTCCCGCTCGACGGCCTGGCGCCGCGTCCGGGCGCCGCGCTGCTGGACATGATCTACGCGCAGGCGCCCACGCCGCTGATGACCACGCTCGCCGCTGGAGGAACTGAAGTGGCGGACGGCCTGGAGATGTTGCTGCAGCAGGCCGCGTTGTCCTTCACGCTCTGGACGGCCCTCACGGCGCCGCTCGACGTCATGCGCGCCGCGGCACGAACGGCCCGTGCGGCGCGAACGCCGCTGTGAGCGTCTCCAACGAAGCCGATGCCCCTCACGTCGTTCTCGTCGGTCTGAGCGGCGCCGGCAAGAGCACCGTGGCGCACGTGCTGTCGGACATGCTCGGGCGGACCCGCGCCGATATCGACGCACTGATCGCCGCGCGCTCTGGTCTCACGACGTCTGACCTGCTGCGGCACGACCCTATAGGTTTTCGCCGTATCGAGGCAGAGGTCATCGCGGAGGTGCTCGGCGACCCGACGCCGCACGTCGTCGCCACGGGAGGAGGCGCCGTGACGACGCCAGCCACGCGCGACCGTTTGATCGCCGGCATAGCCGGCCACCCCCCTCCCGCCGTCGTTTGGCTGCGCGCTCCGACCACCACGCTGGCAGCCCGCGTGAAAGTGGGCGAGGAGCGTCCCTTGCTGGCCGGCGCCGCTATGGTGGAGCGACTGGAGGCCCAGAGCCAAGAGCGCGACGAGTTGTATGCGGCCGTGGCGACGTTTACCCTCGATACAGCTACGATGACGCCCTACGAATGCGCTCACGCGATCGCCGCGTGGCTCTCCACAAGTTCTGGAAAGTGAAGGCCGCCATGGACCACATGCAACACCGGACGATTCAACGCGTCGAGACGGCCGCCGGCGGCTACGACGCCGTTTACGGCGCTGGCCTGCTCGACGATCTGGCTGAACTACTTCACGCACGCGGCCTAGACGGGCGCGCCGTGCTCTGCACCGACTCCAACGTCGAGCCCTTGCACGCGAAGGGGATCGAGGCGGCGCTGGAGCGAGCGGGACATCGCCCGCTGCTCTGGACGATGCCGGCGGGCGAGGAGCACAAAAATCTCGGGACCGTGGCGAAGGCCTACGCGTGGATGGCGGAACGCGGCGTGGAACGGCGCGACGTCGTGGTCGCCGTCGGCGGCGGCGTCGTAGGCGATCTGTCGGGCTTCGTCGCGGCCACGTACCTGCGCGGCCTGCGTCTGGTGCAGGTCGCGACGACGCTGACAGCACAGGTAGATAGCGCACTAGGCGGCAAGGTGGGCGTCGACCTGCCGGCGGGGAAGAACCTGGTGGGCGCGTTCCACGATCCGGCGCTCGTGGTGGGAGACGCCACGACCCTGACCACGCTGCCCCGACGCGAGTGGCGCGCCGGACTGGCCGAGTTGCTAAAGCACGGCCTTATCTACGATAAACACCTGCTCGACGACCTCATTGCCGCGCGACCGGACATGCTCGACCGCGATCCCAGCCTTATCGCCGCCCTGATCGCGCGTGGAGCGGCGGTCAAGGCAGCCGTGGTGCGCGACGACCCGCGCGAACACGGCGTCCGGCGTATCTTGAACTACGGTCACACTCTAGGCCATGCCGTCGAGCGCACGGCGGGCTACGGCGTGGTCAAGCATGGCGAGGCCGTGGCCTGGGGTATGGCGGCGGCGGCGCGCATCGGGGTTCTTACCAAGACGTGCGGCGCGGAGTTCGCGCCCTGGCAGGACGACCTTCTGCGCGACTTCGGCCTGCTCGACCGCGCCCTGCTGCCGCCCTTGCGTGCCGCCGACCTGATCGCCGCGACGCGCCTGGACAAGAAGACGATTGGCGGGCGCATCAACTGGGTGCTGCCGGTGGAGGCTGGCTCCGTCGTCATCACGAGCGACGTTCCAGACATCGTCGTGGAGGCCGCCGCACGCTGGTTGAGCGACGGCCTCTAACGTTCGCGGCAGCCTTTGTAGGATCCGCGCGCACCACATTAAGCAGGCTACGCGCCGTTACGGCTTGGAGAGCCGCTCCGCGAACGTGTAGACGCCCGTGGGCGTCGTCGTCGCGCCTTCGAGGGTGCGCGGAGTCGGAACGTCGTACCGGGCCAGTCTCGTCATCATCTCGTGAGGGAAGTGCGCGCGCGAGGGGTCGCCGATAAGAACGGCGACGCCATGGCTGTGCGCGTCGGCCAGCCAGGCGAGAGCGCGGTCGGCGAAGGGTTCCTCGTAGCACACGTCGCCGGCCAGGACGATGTCGACTGACGGCGCCGGACCTCCGAGAAGGTCGGCCAGAGCAACCTCGACGGCGACGCCATTAGCCTCCGCGTTGAGTGCGACCGCGTCAACGCAGTACGGATCGACATCGACGGCTTTCACGTGAGCCGCGCCCGCCCGCGGTGCGGCGATGGCGCAGAGGCCGGACCCAGTCCCAAGGTCTAGGACTGTTTTGTCGGCGACCACGCCGGGATGATCCAGGATATAGCGGGCCACGGCCTGACCGCCTGCCCAGGCGAAGGCCCAATACGGCGGCGGCGCAGAGTCCTGGCGGTCCGCCATCTTCTGCCATAGCCCTAACATGTCGCTGGCTTGATAGAGAACGATCTCTGGGACCAATGGCGCGGGCGACAGGCGGGTATGACGGACGATGAACGCCCTCGCATCTATATCTATCTCGCGATTCATGGTGCTAGCGTAACACGACGGAGGTGCGTTTCTCTCCCGTTGGACGATGAGGCGAGTGATGCCGCACTGCCCCTCGCTTTCCTGGTTCTTGCGCCCTATTCGCCTTAGGACGCCGTACGGCCACGCGAGGCGTCGGCGCCTCGATCGTTGTCACGCTTGAGGCGACGCCAGATGCCGCGCAGACCGGTCGTGGGAGCCTTCACGTTTTCCTCGTCGGGTCTAGAGACCACGGCCACGACGCCTTGCAACGGAGCGATAGACGCGGCGACATCTTCCAAGTGCTGGTCGAGGCGAATGCCGCGCCGGTGCAGCGCCGCTGGCGCGACGAGGTTGTAGTCGCGGATGCCGCGATTAAGTGATGCGAGGGCGGCGCGGTACTCGTCCAGCCCTCGTTCTCGCGCCTCGTCGAACGCGCGCACGTTGGCCGCTGTCGTCCGCGCCTCGGGCCGAAGCAACCACTCACGGCGTCGGCGCAGACGGTCGAGGATGGCGTCTGCCTCATGCTGCGCGCGATCGAGATCCTGACCGCGTTCGATGAGCGGCGGCAGAAACCCCTCCTGCTTCAGGATGCGGTTGACCAGCCACTCGGGGCTGTCGTCGCCCATGTCGAGTTTCTTGCCGTGAAGGTGTTGCAGTTCACCGCGTTCCTGCCAGGCGCGCATCGCTTCGGATGTCGCGTCCTGACCTGCTTTGATGCGTCCGAGGGCTTGCCGCGCCGGGTGATCGCCTTGTCCTTTGCTCTCGCTCATCACCGTCATCTTTTCTGGTCTATCGCCGTGATAGCATGTCATACGTACTACCTATAGCGTACCGCCTCGGGCGTCGTTGGCACGGCTGGCGCCCGACCTGCGTTGAATTAAGACGGACTAGTGAGAGCCAAGGATCAGATAAGATGCTGAAGTTCAAGATATTTAGCGCCCTCGACCACGTGAGCGTCGAGCAACAAGTCAATGCGTGGTTGATGGAAGCGGAGCCGGAGGTGAAGATGATGGAGCAGTCGATCATGCCGACGGGCGCGACGACGGTGAGCTTTCTCTACGACGCGGGCTTCATGGCCAACGAGTTGACCGTCACGGCCGAGGCCACGGCTATCGTCGAAGAGGCCCAGCGCCAAGAGCCGACGCTGGAACCTATCCGGGCCAATCTGGACCAGGTCTAACTCCGGCCATGGGGACGGACGATGAGGATATGACGAGTTCATACCGTAGGCAGAGCAGTTACTCTGATGGTGAGGGCGGACAGAGGGCCGAACGCGCCGCGGCCATCGATGTACAGCCGCTTGAGGTCGTAGCCCGCGACATCTTTTATCGCGGCGGAACCAAAATGTACCGGAAGGCCGTCAGGCAGCACGGCCTGGAGGCCCAGAAGGCAGGAACGCACGGCCACACGATCCGCTCCCTCCGCTAGGGCCACGATCTCCCCCATAAAACGGTCTCGATCGTTTAGATGGTCGAGAGACGACGCGTAGCCGGCGGTCCGCAGTACGTGCGTGAGGTCGTCGAGCGTTGTCCGTGCGCCGATCTCAGCAGTGAGGTTGTCGCGATCCAGTACGACGGCGTCGTCGCCGCTTGTCAGAGGACGGGAGCGCGTGAGAGCGATGCCGCGGTGGCCGTGGCGAGCGGCGAGCGCCGCGCGAACTGCTTGCGCGAAAAGGGGAACGCTTGGCTCATCGAGAGCAGGGACCGGCAGCAGCACGCCTGGATTAAGGCGGCCCAAGGGGTCGAAGGTGCTTTTGACGGCGCGCTGCGCGGCCAGTTCAGCGGGCGAGAAGCGGTGGGCCATATGGGGCGCCTTCTCCGAGCCGACGCCGTGTTCGCCCGTGATCGTCCCGCCAAGGTCGAGCGCCGCCCGTATCAGGGCGTCGCTGGCCATGGCGGCGGCTTGGGCTTGCCGAGGGTCGTCGCGGTCAAAGATAATCGTGGGGTGGACGTTGCCGTCGCCGGCATGGCCCGTGGTCGAGATATGCAACTTATAGCGGTCGGCGACGTCGTAGATGGCGCGCTGCATAGCTGGGATATGCTGCCTTGGCACGGTCGTATCGCCGATGATGAAGGCTTGGCCGCTGGCGGCGATCGCGGCCCCGGCCTGGAGACGCCCGCGCCAGAGCGCGGCGCGGGCCTCATCGTCGTCGGCACGACGCACCAGGCGTGCGCGAGGGGTCAACAGGCGCTCGACCGCCGCTAGATCGTGTTTCACGGACGTGGCGTCGCCGTCGACGTCCACGAGCAGGATGGCCGCCGCGTCGGTCGGATAGCCTGACGGAGCGAACGCCTCGAAGCTTTGGGTAGCCACGCGGTCGAAAAATTCCAGAGCAGCGGGGACGACGCCCGACGCGATGACGGCGGAGACGCCCTCAGCAGCGTCTTCCACGCGGTCGAACGCGGCCATGAGCGAGCGTGTGACGGCAGGCATCGGTCGCAAAGAGAGCGTCGCGCCGACGACGATGCCGAGAGTGCCTTCAGAGCCGACGATAAGGCCGAGTAGGTCTGGCCCGTCGTCGCCGGCGTCGAGATGCACGATCTCGCCATCGGCCAGCGCCAGATCGATCGCCACGACGTGATGGACGGTGACGCCATACTTAAGGCAATGTGGGCCTCCAGCGTTCTCGGCTATGTTGCCGCCGATGGTGGAGAACGGCGCCGAGGCCGGGTCGGGCGAGAAGCAGAGGCCGAGCGGGGTCAAGCGCGCCTGCAACGCGCCGTTGAGCACGCCAGGCTCGACGACCGCGCGCCGGCGCCCGGCGTCGATGTGGACGATACGATCGAGCCGGCGCAGGTCGAGCAGGATCGAGTCGGGCGACGGCAAGAAGCCGGCCCCGATGTTCGTGCCCGCTCCGCGCGGAACGACGGCGACTCCATGGACCGCCGCAAAGCGCAGTACGGCGGCGACATCGGCGACCGAGGCCGCGCGAACGACCACGCCCGGTATGCCGCGCTGGCCCCAAAAGTCGCGTCCGTAGGGCAGCCGCTCGGCCTCACCGTACACGAGCGCATCGGGCGAGAGCACCCTGGCGAGGTCATGGATTAAAGTGTCGGCGATCATCAGGGCTGGGCCTCCAGGCTGATAGGTAGGGGGTAGACATCCATGTCGCGCGAGAGTTCGTGACGGCGTGATAATACGTCGCCGTCCAGTCTAACCGCGCAAGCACGGTAAATAAGAGCGTAGAACGCAGGTCCAGCTCTGTCAAGCGAGGATAGCGTCGATCAGCAGGCTATTGACCGTTGCGGGGGCGTCGAGCTGCACCCAGTGGCTCACGCCTTCGACTAGATGAATCTGAACGCCGGGAGCATAGCGAGGCAGCGTCTCGTTGCACGTGGTCGAGAGGTAGGCGTCCCGGTCGCCCCAGATCACGTGAGACGGGGCATAGACGTCGTAGCGCGGCGCGACTGGACGGCGGGCGAAGTCGCGCGCGATCGTACGGTACCAGCCGAGCATGGCCGTCAGCGCGCCCGGTCGCGCGCACGACTCGACATAAAGATCGAGGTCGGCGGACGTCAGCGCTCCTGACGATCCATTGGAGAGGGCGCGCCGCAGGAGGGCGTAGTCGCGCAGGCCCAGCAGCCGCTCGGGGATGTAGGGCAGTTGGAAGAATAAGACGTACCAGCTCTTAAGAAGTTGTGATGGATGGTGGAGCAGAGCGTCCTGGTAGGCGTTGAGGTGCGGCGCGTTGAGGGCGGTGATGGTACGGGTGCGTTCAGGGTAGAGCGCGGCGAAGGTCCAGGCCACGGCGCCGCCCCAGTCGTGTCCCACGATATGCGACGATTGGAGGCCCAGGTGATCTTGCAGGTGCGCGATGTCGGCGCTCAAGGTCTCGACCGTGTAGGGGCCGTGCTTATCGGTGAGATTGTAGCCGCGTTGGTCGGGCGCGACGACGCGGAAGCCTGCCGCGACGAGCGCGGGGATCTGCAGACGCCATGTATACCAGAACTCGGGGAAGCCGTGCAATAGAATGATGGGTACGCCGTCGTCAGGACCAGCCACGACGTAGTGCATGCGCAGGCCAGGCGTCGCGGCATAGCGAGAGGTCGCCGTGCCCGCATCGCCCAGAATGGTCGCGTCCGTGGTCATGATGATGAACTCCTTCCGACACGCCGTGCCGCGCCCGGACAGAAGCTTCACGCTCCTGCCCGTCCCATCGCTTTCCGTCGCAAACAAGGAAGTGATCGCGGAGGGCCATTCTCCCGTGCTACGCCTTTTTCAGCGAGGACATGTCGATGACGAAGCGGTAATGCACATCGCTTTTGAGCATACGCTCGTAGGCGGTGTTGATGTCCTGTATGTCGATCATCTCGACCTCGCAGGCAATGCCGTGCTCGGCGCAGAAGTCGAGCATCTCTTGGGTCTCGGCCACGCCGCCGATGGACGAACCGGCGATCGCCTTGCGTCCGCCGGCGAGCGCCGAGGCTGAGACGGGTGGATCGAGCGGTTCGAGCAGGCCGACCAGAACGTACGTGCCGTCGCGTTTTAGCGTGCGTAGGTAGGGGTTCAGATCGTGTTGGCTAGGAGCGGTGTCGAGAATGAAGGTGAACTGGCCGAATACAGCCTTCATCTGCGCGCGGTCCGTCGATAAGACAACCTGATCGGCCCCCAAACGTCGGGCTTCCTCTTCCTTGTCCGGTGTGCGCGTGAAGAGCGTCGCCTCCGCTCCGAGCGCCTTGGCGAACTTTAAGCCTATATGGCCGAGTCCACCCAGACCAATGACGGCGACCTTATCGCCTCGACCGATTTTCCAATGCCGCAGCGGCGAGTACGTGGTGATGCCGGCGCAGAGCAGCGGCGCGGCGGACGAGAGGTCTAGGCCCACGGGCATACGCAGCACAAACTTGTCGCTGACCACGATGCGCTCGGAATAGCCGCCATACGTAGGCTGTCCGTCGTGGCGATCCTTGTCGTTGTAGGTCTGCGTGTTGCGTTTCTCGCAGTATTGTTCCAGGCCCTCGTTGCACGCCCCACATTGTCTACAAGAATCGACCATCACGCCCACGCCCACGACATCGCCTTCCTTGAACGACGAAACCGCGGCGCCAACGCGCAAAACCTTGCCCACGATCTCATGCCCCGGAACGAGAGGAAAGGTGCTGGCGCCCCACTCGTTGCGCGCTTGGTGAATGTCCGAGTGGCAGACGCCGCAGTACAGGATGTCTACCTCGACATCGTCGTCGCGCAGGTCGCGGCGCGTGAAGTCGAACGGCGTGATGGGCGTTGTCGGGGATTGAGCGGCATACCCATGGGTCGCTGTCGGCATAGTAGGCTCCTCTATCAAGCAAACTCACGATCGATGCTTCCTAGAGCATACTGGAGCGACGGCGGCTCGTGGGGCGACGACGCCGCCACGGGTCGGAACGGCGTCCAGCGGTTCGCGACGGTATGGAAAAAGGCATGCTTTGCCGACAAAATTTGACGTGCTGGCGGCGTTAGGCGTCGTCGAAGGCGAGCGTCGTGGTCATGCCGTCGCGGCCAATCGTCGTAGCGGGGAAGATAGCGGTCGCGCGGTCGGCGTAGCTCTCGGGATCGCTCAGAGACGGGCTGAAGTGGGTGAGCCACAAACGGCGTGCGTCGCCGTCGCGCGCCAGCGCGGCGGTCTGGGCGAAGGTCATGTGCTGTGCTTCCCAGCGCGCCGGCTTCTGGTCGTCGTCGCCGTACATGCCGTCCGCGATCAGCAGGTCGGTCCCGTCGCCCTTTTTTAAGAACGTGGCCATGGCGGGCGTTGGCTGCATATCCGTGGCCAGCACCAGGCGCAATCCACGCCGTGCCGGACCACGCACGTCGTCGGGGTATACCACGCGGTCGCCCACGCTCACGTCTTGTCCGTGCTGGAGCAGATGCCACTGGGCGAGCGGCACGTCGAGCGCGCGTGCTTTGCCGGCATCGAAGCGCGGTTCGCGTGGAACGCCGACACCATAGGCCAGGCAGGGAACGCTGTGTTCGAGCCGCAGGGTGGTTACGACGACGCCAGGAACGCCGTCCGGCTCGAACTCCTCGTCACCCGCGAGAACGTGGAGGCGCAGCGGAAAGGGTACGCCTCCGGTCGCGGTCATCAAGGCGTTCACGACCTCGACGAGGGGTTCGGGACCGTAGATCGACATCGGCTCGTCGCGGTTCTTGCCGGCGTGGCCGAGCGTGAGCAAGAGGCCGGGCAGGCCGAGGACATGGTCGGCATGGAGGTGCGTCAACAAGACGGCGTTGAGATTGCGTAGCCCCCACCCGGCCTCGCGCACGGCGACCTGCGTGCCCTCGCCACAATCCAACAACATGAGCGCGCCGCCGACGCGCACGAGAGTGGCGGAGAGACGACGCCCTGGCAGGGGCTGCATACCGCCCGTACCCAGGAGGCAGACGTCAAGCACCCGTTCCGCGTCCTTCCGTCGAGACGATGGCCAGGGTGCAGCGCGAGACGCAGACGAGACGGTCGTGCTCGTCGGTGATGCGTACGTCCCAAACATGCGTGGTGCGGCCACGCGAGAGTGCGGTGGCCGTGGCCGTGAGCCTGCCCTCGCGCACGGAGCGCACGTGGTTAGCGTTGATCTCGATGCCGAACGCCGCGTGGTTAGGGGGGCAGTTCAGGAACGCGCCGACGGAGGCGACCGTTTCAGCCAGAGCCACCGACGCGCCGCCGTGGAGGTAGCCGAACGGTTGGTGCAACCGCGGCGTCACGGCCATGGTGGCGACGACGCGTTCGGGCGTGGCTTCGACGATGTCCATACCGAGCACCTGGGGAAGCCCGCCCTCTAGGTTTAAGCCGGTCTCCGACGATGCGTCCATACGCTAGTTTCCCTTCAAGGACTACACATAACGATAGGGTGCGCCCACATTCGTCTAAGAGACGCTGCGCCTCCCCAGACCTGCGTGGCGACCTATGACGACAAAGGGCGCGCCCGGGAACCGAGCACGCCCCGCCGATCAGGTCAAGACAGAGATGCGGTCTACTCTTCGACCGTGACGCCGTTCCAGAACGCGACGTAGTCCTTGATGTTCTTAGCGGCGTCTTTGGGGGACGGGTAGTACCAGGCAGCGTCGTTGTTCGTCTTGCCATCGACGACCACGTTGTAGTAGCTGGCCTCGCCCTTCCAGGGACAGGTCGTGTGCTTGCCGCTCTCCTGAAAGAGGTCGCGCTTGACCGCGCTAGGCGGGAAGTAGACATTGCCCTCGACCATCTCCACCGCGCTCGTCGGGGCTTCGGCCACGACCGTTCCATTCCATGTTGCTTTCGGCATTGTTGTACCTTTTCCTTGCACTGCTTCACGTCGCCACGACAGCGGCGGCGCGTTTGTCTTTTGCTATGACGTCTCTCGTCACGCTCACTTCAAGCGTACCGGTATTAGGCGGCGTCCAGCCATAGGATGCGGGGTCAACGACATCTTTACTGCACAGAACTATTCAACACCTTGAACAAGCCAACGGGTCAACAGAAAGCGCTCAGGGCCGCCGAAGCCCGTTTTGCGGTAGAGCGCCTGCGCATGATAATTCTCACGATCGACTTCGAGGTGGATCGCATGTACTCGAAGGCTTTGTGCGGCGTCCGCGACCAGTCCAATGACCGCCGTACCCACTCCGCCGCCCCGGTGTCTCTGCACGATGAAAAGCTCGTCGATAAAGCAGTCGCGGCCGCGGTACTCGAGGCTGTAGCCGAAGGTCAGCACGAGGTACCCTGCCGGGTCCCCGTCGACCATAATGAGCCAGACGCGCCCGAGCGTAGCGTCCCCGACGATGTCGGAAAGGACACGCACGACATTGTCGCGGTCATAGGGCGTGTCGTCGAGCGCATAAAAGTCGCGCACGAAATCGGCGACCGTTACTATATCGTCGGCAGTCGCGTCCCAGAGGGTCGTCGTGGTCATAATGGAACCTTTCTCTACGCTATGCCCGGCTGAAGCACGCTGGTTTCCGCCGGCGCGTGGCCGACTCCTAGGTCGGTTAGATCGCCGTCCGCGTCGAAGGGCAGAACGGCAGCTGGAGAGACGACGCCCAGAGCGGGCTGTTCCGCTACGTCGCCGAGGAGGCCGGGCGAGACCATGAAAGCGCCGAGGGTCAGCGTGTTGGTCAGGCGCACCACGCGTGGCTCCCGACCGACCACATAGCAGGTCAGCAGGGCCGCAGCGAGGGCGAGGCGATCGTTGGGCAGGATCATGGGTAAGGCGACCGGTCCCGGTACGGTCGAGGTCAGGGGGTTAGGGTAGGTCTGGCCCAGATCCATTTTGCGCGCCAGGCGTACGGTCGTGTAGTCGAACATACCGACGCCGTTGGCGTTGCCGCTGGAAGCCGCCGTGAGGTCGAGCACAACCATCTTATTGACGTCAGGTTTGCCCGACGCGAACGGCGTGGGATAGCGTCCAGTGATATTAGGGTCGGCGCCGTCGCCGGAGATGTTCTTACCGATCTCGTCGACGATCAAGACATCGATATCGTCGAAGGGGATGCGGGGCATGGCCCCACGTGCTGTCTCGAGCAGGGCGGGTTCGTCGGACAGGATGCGTGCGGCCGCCACGACTTCGATGTGGAAGGCTTTGTCGAAAGCGTTCTCGACGACGGCGACGCCAAAGAGGATAGGCGCCTTGGCCATGGCGACCGCGGCCAGCGCGGGGACCATACGCCCCATCTCGCCGAAGCCGCGCGCGTGGCAGGCGGCAGCGCCTTCTTGTTTGCCCAGCCCAATAGCGATCATCTTGGCCAAGCCGCTCTCATACGTTGAGTGGAAGGCCGTGTGCGGTTTGACGCGCGCCACGAAAACGATGCCGTCCGCACCGACAGCGTGCTTATCGAGGCGTACAGACGTGCCGTCCGGCGCCGTGCCGACTACGACGGTGGTCATATCCGAGACGATTGGGGCTCCGACCGCGGCCTCGGTCACGCCCAAGTGGGCGAGGATCTGTGTCTGACCCTCGGCCGTCGCTCCACCGTGCGACCCCATGGCAGGCACGATAAAAGGCTCGGCGCCGAGAGAGCGCAGGCCATCGACGAGAGCTTTGACGATCTCCGGCAGCTTATCGACGCCGCGGCTGCCCACGCCAACGGCGATGCGCGCCCCCGGCCGGATGGCGGCGCCATACGCGGCGACCTGCCGGCGCACGAGGACGGCGACATCGACGATGGGAGCGGGGGTGACGATGGCGTGATGCACGCGCGCCATGAGCGGCAGCGGAACGGGATCGAGCAGGCGATGCAAGATGTCTTCGGGTATCTCGAACTCTATACGCATGTATCCGCTCTCCTCCGTGAGTGCTTTGTTCCTACAGAAAGTGCTCCCAGACATAGTTGCCGACGAGATGGGCCGCGCGCGTGAGCTTGATAGTCGCGTCGTCTACCTCCAGCAGCCCCTGTGATTGCAGCAGCGCAACCTCACCAGGCCAGACCTCAAGCGGATCGACGCCGTGCTGACGACGGTAGACGGCGCGCTCTAAACCGTCGATCAGGCGCAGGCCAAAGATCATGCCGTCCGAGCGGGCGCGGTCCGCGTCTATATCCTCGTGCGACGCAGAGGCGTCCTGATCGCGTTTGATCCGGTTGAGGTAGGCAGCTAGGCCCCGCACGTTGCCGCGCCGCTCTCCATGATAGTAGCCATGGGCGGAGACGCCGAAGCCGAGATAGGGCGTCTGCACCCAGTAAGCCATATTGTGACGCGACTCCCAGCCGGGCCTGGCCCAGTTGGATATCTCATAGTGGTGGTAGCCACGCGCGGCAAGCACGTCGCGCGCCCACTCATACATCTCGGCGGCGGCGTCGCTAACGGGGAGCGTGAGCGCGCCGCGCTCCAAGGCGCGCCAGAGGGGCGTGCCTTCCTCGGGGGTGAGGGCGTACATAGAGATGTGCGGCAGGTCGAGCGCCAGCAGGCGCGTCAAGGTGTCTTGCCAGTCGGGCATCTCCTGGCCAGGTAGGGCGTAGATGAGGTCGCCGCTGACGTTGTCGAAGCCACAACGACGGGCCATAGCGAACGCTTCGACGGCCTCGTCCGCTGAGTGGATGCGCCCCAGCAGCGCCAACATGCGCGGGTTGAGACTCTGCACGCCGAAGGAGAGGCGGTTAAAGCCGAGGGCGCGCATCGCACGGAGGCTCGTCTCGTCGAGCGTGCCAGGGTTAGCCTCCATAGTGATCTCGGAGCGTGGATCCAACGTGAAGCAACGCTCCAAGGTTGACATAATGCGCGAGAACAACTCAGGAGAGAGCAGGCTGGGCGTGCCGCCGCCGAAGAAGACGGTCTGGACGGGGGGGCGGCCGAGACCGCTAGTGCGGCGCTCGATCTCGGTCATGAGCGCGTCGACGTAAGCCGGCATCTGGTGGTCCTGGCCGGTGAACGTGGCGAAGTCGCAGTACATGCAGCGCTTCTGGCAGAATGGAACGTGGATATAGACGCTCAGCGCGTCGGGCAGATGTTGAGGGTAGGGCAGAGACGGCGTCGTGCCGGTCAGCGCGCGTGGGGTGCGTGGTGGGGAGTCGAGCATCATGAGCGATCGATCCAGTTCAGGGTTAGAGGTCGTGGTCGCCTCGTCAAATAGGGGCAAGATGCGCGAAATCCAAGAGATACTGGCCGCGCACGGCGCCCGCGACGTGCGCCTGTCGCTCGCCCCAGAGGCGCTCGACGTAGACGAGACGGGCCACTCTTACCGCGCTAATGCCTATCTTAAGGCGTCACAGTACGCCCTAAAGTATAACACTCCCGCTCTGGGGGACGACTCAGGGCTGGCCGTCGATGCGCTGGGCGGTGCGCCAGGCCTGTACTCCGCGCGCTTCGGCGGCCCGGGATTGACCTCCGAGCAGCGCGTCGATTTGTTGCTGGAGAAGCTGCGCGACGTCCCCATGGCGCGGCGAGGAGCGCACTTCGTCTGCGTGCTGTGTCTCGTCTATCCCGACGGGCGACGGGTCGAGGCCACGGGCCTGGTGCGCGGGGCGATCGCGACCGCCCCGCGCGGCGAGGCCGGCTTTGGCTACGACCCGGTGTTCGTGATTCCGCGCCTCGGCAAGACGATGGCCGAGCTGACGACCGTCCAGAAGCACCTCGTCAGCCACCGCGGCCACGCCGTGGCCAACCTACTCGAGCGTCTGCGAACCGCTTGACGCATCAAGTATAAACGGACAAACGGAACGAACGGACGCGCCCCCCACGCATTAATGTATATGAGAGCGGATGCTCACGAGTATCAGGAGAGCCTGGTTCGGGACGCACTGGAGCGCATACGGGCCACGGAGCAGAATACCGAAGGAGATAGTAATCACCATGAATGATCCACACTACTCTATGATCGTCGATACGAAACGCTCTCTGTATGAGCGAAAATAGGGTGAACGCAGGATCGATGAACGGCCGTTATCCAAGACAACCCTGACCCTGGCCGGGGCGCAAAGAGGTGATATTGTGTGGAGACCGACAACAGGAGAATGGATCGGCATGGGATGCGGCCTCTGGTTTGGAGGGGTCTGGGCAATAGCAGCGCTCGTCGCCGCCACGACGTTCAACGTGGCCCTAGCCGCCCCCGACCCCCTCGGCGTGCTCCGAGCCCTCATCCTGTGGCCGGTCACCGCGACCTTCATCGTCGGCCCGTTGCTCTCGAGCGCCAATTTCTACCACATCACGGATATACTCCCGTTGACGCTGCTGGTTGGCGTCGTGGGCGGTTTCCTCGGCAGCATTATCGTCATCCTGGGCGCAAGGAGCCTTATATACTCAGGAAGATGACGACGAGAAAGCGAACGGTAAAAGATAGATGATTCAAGACCAGATCGCCGTGCTGATCCATGGGGCGGTCCTTACCGCGCAAGAAAGCGGGACGCTCCCACCGTTCGAGGCGCCGTCGGTGGAGATGACGCCGGTCGAGCGGCCCAAACAAGAGGGCCATGGCGACTTCGCCTCGCCGATCGCCATGCAGTTGGCCAGCATAGCGCGGCGGTCGCCGCGCCAGATCGCCGACGCGATCGCCGCGCACATCCCCACTGGAGAAGCCAGCGGTGGAGTGCTGGCGGGTGTCGAGGTAGCCAACCCCGGCTTCATCAATCTGCGGCTCGCGCCCTCCTGGTTGGCGGCGCAGGTCGATCGCGTCTTGAGCGACGGCCCTGGCTACGCCGACCTCGCGATCGGCCAGGGCAAGAAGGCTCAGGTCGAGTTCATCTCCGCCAACCCTACAGGGCCGCTCACGGTCGGGCACGGGCGGGGGGCGGTCTTAGGAGACGTGTTGTCGTCCATCCTCACTGCCGGAGGCTATAAGGTCACGCGCGAGTACTACTTTAACGACGGCGGCCTCCAAATGAAGAACCTAGCGCAGTCGGTGCGCTTGAGGGTGCAAGAGCTTCAAGGTGGGCAAGACGCCTTCCCCGGCGACCTCTACCAGGGCGAGTACATCATGGACATCGCGCGCGATTTACTGGCCCGGCACGGCGACGACGTGGTGGACTGGGACTGGACGCGCCTGCGCGACGCGGCGGTGAGCGTCATCTTCGCCGACATCCGCGCCACGCTCGACCGGCTCGGCATCCACTTCGACGTCTATTTCAACGAGACGACGCTGTACGACCGTGGACGCCCCGGCAACCTCTGGGAGATCGTGGACGGGTTGCGCGCGGCTGGCCTCGCCTACGACGCGGAGGGCGCGGTCTGGTTCAAGGCCACGGAATTTGGGTCGGACAAAGACCGCGTCATCATTCGCTCTAGTGGGGAACCGACCTACCGACTGCCGGACATCGCCTACCACGTCGATAAGATCGCGCGTGGCTTCGACGTGATCGTCGACGTGCTTGGAGCGGACCACGTGGCGCAGCACCCGGACATCATGGCGGCGGTCGGCGCTCTCAAAGGCCAAGCAGAGCGCATCCACGTCGTCTCTCACCAGTTCGTCACCCTCGTGCGCGACGGCGCGGCGGTCAAGATGAGCACGCGCAAAGCGACGTACGTCACCTTGGACGAGCTGATCGACGAGGTCGGCGTCGACGCCATGCGCTTCTTCATGGTCAACCGGTCGGCGGACAGCCAGTTCGAGTTCGACCTCGATCTAGCCAAGGCGCGGAGCGACGACAACCCCGCCTACTACATCCAGTACGCCCACGCGCGCACGGCAGGCATCCTCGACCGGACGGCCCCGCGCTACGGCATCGCCTACGACGAGGCCGCCGACGCGGCGCTGCTCACCCACCCGGCGGAGATTGCCTTGATTGGCTGCATCCTACGCCTCGAAGAGGTATTGGCGCATGCCGTGGCGCGTCTGGAGCCGCACCACTTGGCCTCCTACGCGGTGGAGTTGGCCACGCGCTTCGCCACGTTTTACCACGACTGTCGCGTACTGAAGCCGGAGGACGCGCCGCTTAGTCAGGCGCGCCTGAAGCTCGTCAAGGTCACGCGCATCGCCCTGGCGCGCACGCTCGACCTGCTCGGCATGACCGCGCCCGATGAGATGTCCCGCCCCGCGACGGAGACCGACTCTGTCGGCGAGAACGACGAGCAGCCCCTGTTCTAGAGGGAGGACATTATTGTGATCGAGTGGACCGACGCTCTTATCGCTTATCCGCGCCCAGCCAGCCCCGCGGCCGTTCGCGCCGCGGAGGCCGAACTTGGCTTCCGTCTCCCACCCGATTTCCTCGCCGTCGCCCTTGTCTACCAGGGCGCTCGGCCTGTCCCCGCTCACCTTACCGTCCCTGGCTGGGGGGCCACCGACGTCGCCCATCTCCTTCATTTCGAGGACCACCCCGGCCACACGAACATTGCCGCCCGCCGCTTCCCCCTCGCCGACGCCATGGAGGACAATGTCATCCCCTTTGCCGCCGATAGCGGCGATGATCTCTTCTGCTTCGATTACCGCCGCGACCCCGCGCACCCTTCCGTCGTCTTCTGGAGCGTCGACTCTGGCCCCTTGCTTCTCGCGGACAGCTTTACCGCCTTCCTCGCCCTGTTGCACCCCGACGTTTAGGTGGTACGGGCAGACGGTCAAGCACGCGGTCCTACTTTCTTCGCTACGTAGGATCGTACTGTGCCGTGTGCGGACGTTGTGGAGTGGATGCGAGTACGGGCGGCGTAGCGGCTCGTGCTATGCTGAAAGGTAACCCCAACGACAGACGTACGTCCACTATGAGGTCGACCTCCTTTTCTCTATGATGTCCCTTGCCGCCGAAACCCGCTCGATCCTACAAGCCCATGGCCTCCACCCGCGGAAGGCTCTGGGGCAGAACTTCTTAGCCGATCGCGCTGTCCTGGAGGACATCGTGCGCGCGGCGGGCGTCGGGCCAGGCGAGACGGTCGTCGAGGTCGGGCCAGGCGTGGGGACGCTCACGGGCGCGCTGTTGGAGAGTGGGGCCGACGTCACAGCCGTGGAGCTGGACGAGAGGCTGGCGGCGGTGGTGCGCTCTCGCTTCTCTGAGAACGTGCGGCTGCGCATCGTCGAGGCCAACATCCTGCACGTCGATATGGCCACGATTCTGCCGGCGTCAAAACGCTATTATCTCGTCGCCAACATCCCCTACTACATCACTGCGCCGATCATCCGCCTGTTTCTGGAGGAGGAGACGCCGCCCGAGGTAATGGTGTTGATGGTGCAGCGCGAGGTCGCCGAGCGCCTGGCCGCGACGCCCGGCCGCCTCAGCATCCTGGGCGTCATGGCGCAATACTACGCCCAGGTCGACATCGTGCAGATCGTGCCGGCGTCGGCGTTCGTACCGCCGCCCGACGTCGACTCCGCCGTGGTGCGGTTGCGACCCTACCGCACCACGCTGCTGCCGCGCGACGATGCCGAGCGCTTTTTCGCGCTGGTCAAGGCCGGGTTTGGTGAGAAGCGCAAGCAGATCCATAACGCACTCGTGCGCGGTCTAGCGCATATTCCGGCCGCCGAGATCGACGCGGCGCTGAGGGAGGTGCATATCGAGCGCACGCGCCGCGCGGAGACGGTGAGCTTGGAAGAGTGGGGGGCGCTCTTTGGCGCGCTCGAGCCGCGTCTGCCCGCGAAACCTAAGAACGATCATCGTGGCGACGCCCTGCCGCCCATCAAAGTCAGGGGTGGGCGATGATTATGGTCGTCGGGCTGGGCAATCCCGGCCGGGAGTACGTGAACACGCGGCACAACATCGGCTTTATGGTCGTGGACGCGCTGGCGCAGCGCCACGGCGCCGAGGGCGCGAGCGAACGCATGGGCGCCTGGACGGCGCGCACGACCATCGAGGGTAGACAGGTGCTGCTGGTCAAACCACAGACGTTCATGAACCTCTCCGGCGAGGCGGTGGGCAAGCTGCGACGCTGGCACAAGATGGACGTGAAAGATATTTTCATCGTCGCGGACGACATAGATCTGCCCTTCGGCAAGCTGCGCCTGCGCGAACGGGGCAGCGCGGGCGGCCACAACGGCTTGAAATCTATTTTCAGCCATCTGGGATCGCAAGAGGTGGCGCGGCTCAAGGTCGGAGTAGGGCGTCCGGCGCACGAGGAAGCCCGCGACTACGTGCTCTCACCTTTCGACACCGAGGAGCGCGCGGCCATAGCCGCACTGCTGGACGAGGCGGACGCCGCGGTGGCGCTCGTGCTCCGTCAAGGTCTCGTCAACGCCATGAACGTGGTAAACCCGCCCGACCCCTCGCGACCAAAAGCTCCTACCGGGCCGGGCGGACGGCGTGGGCTGGGTCCGCGCGCCGCTAGACCGTCGACCGCCGAGGCTACGGCGCCAAAGCGGCTTGGAGACGCCGACGCCGCGCCGGGAGACGCGGATGACGATAAGCCACGGCGAGACGTGGTCCAGACACACCAAGAAAAGGCGTCCGATGCGTAAAGATTGCAACCTATGCGGTGTGGCGGCCTTGTTGGCCGGTGAGCCCTCTATTAAAAGTCTGAGCAACGAATTAAAGGGCAAGCGATCGCGCGCGATCTACGGACTGACCGCCGCTGCCCATGCCGTCACGACAGCGGTCCTCGCGCGGACGCTCGACGTTCCGGTCCTGCTCGTCACGGCGTACCCTGACCGCGCGCTGCAACTGGTGGAAGAGTTGCCCTCGTGGCTGGGCGAGGGGCGAGAGACGTTTTTGTTTCCCTCGCTCGACGCCTTGCCCTACGATAGAACCGTGCCCGAGCCTGGCTTGATGCAACAGCGACTGGCTACTTTGCAAGGTCTTTGGAAGACGCGGGCGCGTCCCGTCGTCGTCGCACCCGTGCGCGCGCTGCTGCAGCCGCTGCTGGAGCCTGAAGCATACTATGGACTCTCCGAGACGTACGGGACCGGCGGCCGCTTCGCCATCGCTCAGGAGTTGGCGCGGTGGGAACAGAGCGGCTACCGCGCGGTCGACGTCGTGGCCGAGCAGGGTGAGTTCGCGCGACGCGGCGGCATCGTCGACGTCTTCCCCGGCGACGCCGACGAGCCGGTGCGCATCGAGCTGTTCGGCGACGACATCGATTCGCTGCGCGCGTTCGACCCGGCCACGCAGCGTTCGACGAGGCGCTTGGACGAGGTGACGGTCAGCGCGGTGCGCGACTACACGCTCGACGGCGTCGCGGGCGCGGTGACCGCGTTGCGCGCTCTCGATACGTCGGCCATGCTCTCGCACACGCGCGAGCAGTGGGAAAACGATCTCGTCGGGCTGGAGAACGGCATCGCGCCCGAGGACGGCGCGACGCTGTTCACGCCGTACCTGACGCCTCACCCCACGACACTGACGGCCTATCTCCCTGCCGGGGCCATCGTCGTGCTCGACGAGCCGTCGGCCTGCTGGGAGACGATCGAGGACATCGTGCGTCAGGCCGAGGAGATGCGCGACGAGTTGGTGGGACGCGGCGAACTGCCGCGCGGGCTGCGTTCGCCGCTGCTGCCCGTAGACGTGGTGAGAACGGACCTGACCGGCCTCCCGCGCGTCGAGTTCTGGACGCGCCGCGAGGCGCAAGGCGGCGCCCTGCCCTGGGAGGACTGGAGCGACGGTCGCGTTTTCGTCTCCTCCTTGAGCTACGCGGGCCGCCTGCGCGGGTTTCTGGACGATACGATGGAGCAGAAAGAGGACAATCGCCGCGTGGTCGCGGTCAGCCTGCAGAGCGGACGCCTGGCCGAGCTGTACAAGGAGCATGGCGTCACGGTCTCCGTGGCCGACTCCTTGAGCGAGGAGCCGGCACGCGGTTCGCTGGCGCTGGTGCAAGGCTCGCTGCTCGAGGGGTGGCGTGTGCCAGGGCTCAATCTGCACGTCTACACCGACGCGGAGATCTTTGGCTGGAGCAAGCCCGCGCCGATGGCGCGCTTCAAGCGCGAGGCGCAGGTCAGCGTAGGCCTGGACTTCAAGCCTGGCGACTACGTGGTGCATATCGAGCACGGCATCGGCCGCTTCAACGGCGTGGTCAAGCGCCTGGCGGCCGGGGCGGAACGCGAATACCTGGAGTTGCAGTACGCTGGCGCGGACGACCGGCTCTACGTCCCGACAGACCAGCTCGACCGCGTGACGCGCTACGTCGGTCTGGGCGAGGGGGCGCCCGCCCTCTCGAAACTGGGCACGGCGGAGTGGACGCGGGCCAAGGCGCGCGTCAAGGAGTCCGTGGCCAAGATCGCGAGCGAGTTGCTCGAACTCTACAGCTACCGCGAGAAGGCCGAGGGCCACGCCTTTACGCCCGACGGCACGTGGCAGCGCGAGATGGAGGCGGCCTTCCCCTACGTCGAGACGGTCGACCAGCAGCGCGCCATCCAGGACGTCAAGCGCGATATGGAGACGGCGCGCCCGATGGACCGCCTCGTCTGCGGCGACGTCGGCTACGGCAAGACCGAGGTCGCCTTGCGCGCCGCCTTTAAGGCCGTGCTCGATTCCACGCAGGTCGCCGTGCTCACGCCCACGACTATCCTGGCGCAGCAGCACTTCCAGACCTTCACCGCGAGGCTGGAGGCGTTCCCCGTGCGCGTCGCCGTGTTGAGCCGCTTCCAGTCGCGCGCCGAGATCAAGGCCACGCTGGTCAAGATAGCCAACGGCGAGGTGGACATCGTGGTTGGGACGCACCGCATCTTGCAGAAAGACGTGATCTTTAAGAATCTAGGGCTCATCATCATCGACGAGGAGCAGCGCTTTGGCGTGAAGCATAAAGAGCACCTCAAGAGCCTGCGCCGCTCCGTCGACGTCCTGACCCTGACGGCCACACCGATCCCGCGTTCGCTGCACATGGCCCTGGTGGGCGTGCGCGGCATGAGCGTGATCGAGACGCCGCCAGAAGGACGTCTGCCCATCCGCACCTATCTCCAGCCCTTCGACGAGCACCATATCCGCGAGGCTATCCTGCGCGAGTTCGACCGCGGCGGCCAGGTGTATTTCGTCCACAACAAAGTGCAGACGATCCAGGCCATGGCCGAACGCCTGCACCGCCTCGTGCCCGAGGCCAAGATCGCTATCGGCCACGGTCAGATGCCCGAAGAGGAACTGGAGCGCGTGATGACGGCCTTCGCGGGCCGTGAGTACAACCTGTTGATTTGCTCGACTATTATCGAGAGCGGGCTGGATATCCCCAACGTCAATACCATGATTATCAACGACGCGCCCAACTTCGGTCTGGCGCAACTCTACCAGTTGCGGGGACGCGTGGGCCGCGGCTCCAGCCGGGCCTACACGTATCTGCTTTACCGCCGCGACCAGCAGATCACTAAGATGGCCGAGCAACGCCTGAAGGCAATCTTCGAATCGACGGAGTTGGGGGCGGGCTTCCGCATCGCCATGCGCGACCTGGAGATACGCGGGGCGGGCAACCTGTTGGGCCAGGAGCAGAGCGGGACGATGGCCTCCGTCGGCTTCGACCTCTACAGCAAAATGCTGGCGCAAGCCATCGAAGAGCGCCGCTCGGGCAAGCTGCCGACGGACGTGCGTTCGCAGTCGTCGGTCGACCTGCCGCTCGACCTGTTTATCCCCACGGAGTACGTCGAGCACGAGAGCCCGCGCCTCGATCTCTATCGTCGCCTCGCGGCTATGGACGACGTAGACGAGGTGGACCAACTCGACGACGAGATGCGCGACCGTTTCGGCCCGTCGCCCGAGGCCGCCGAAAACCTCTTGTTCTATATCAAGGTCAAGATCCTGGCTACGCGGGCCTCGCTCATGACCCTCTCGCTCGACGACGTGACGCTGACGCTGCGCGCCAGCGAAGCTACGCTCTTCGACCGCATCGCGCTTTACCGGCGCTACGGCGCGGACGCCAAGATCACCACGCCGACGATCGTGGCCTCGGGCAGTGCGCGCGGGCAGTTTCTACGCATCCCGCGCCGCCGGCTCGACCCGGACTGGCGGGCGTCGATCTTGACTCTCTTGGAGGAGACGGCCGCCGCCAGCGTCCGCCGCCCGACCTCCGAGCGCATCGCCGCGGCGACCCCGGCCTGACGCCGCCGCAGCGTCAGGCCCCTTTGCAAGACGTCTTACGCCTTTTCGACGATGATGGCCGGGTCTCCCCCGACCACGGGGATGCGTGGATCGTATTGGTTGGTGAAATCGGCGTTGCCGGCGAGGGTGAGCGTGCAGGCGCCGGACGCCTTGGCTAACGGCAGGAGCAGGCCGTATTTTGAGTAAGATACGGCGTGAGGATCGCTGAGGGCCAAGCGGACGGTTTGCGGCGTCGCGCCCTGGTTCCAGAGGATCGTGATGCGTTCGCGCGGGCCGTGCAGCACGACTTTAAAGACGCCGCCCTTGCCGTCGAACCGCGCCCCGTTCGTGACCGTCCCGCCGGTCACCCCGCGCATCAGCCAGTTCATGAAAGCGTACGTCTTGACGACGCGCCGCAGGCCGCCCGCGTTGGTGGTCAGGCCGTAGCCGTTGGGATCGCTGCCGTCGGTCATCTTGTACACTTCAAGACGGTCGACGCGGGCGGCCATGAACTCGGCCACGGCGTCGACGAGGAAAGACGCCTGCGCTTCCTGGCTGACGCGGAAGTCACGGTGCGACTTGTGCATGCCGTAATCGTCGTTATAGGGCTGGGCGTTCGTCTCGCTGACCCAGACCGGCTTTTTGCTCCATCCATAGAGGGCGAGTTGGGACCGCACCCAACCGATGGTCTTGCCCATGTCGACCGAATTGGAGTAGAGGTGCAGGTTGGCCACGTCGAAGTAGCCGTGAAAGCGATTGGTCGGGTCCATGCGGTGCAGCAAGGCGTAGAGCGCCCCCATGTACGCTCCGTGATCGTACCAATAGGGATCGCCGTAGAGGACGATGCGCGCCGCGGGGTTGGCCGCTTTGATCGCCTGCCAGGAGACGGCCAGCATCGTCGCGTACTGAGCCATTGTGCCCCGCCACTGCGTCCAGGACGTGTTGGCCGGGATGGAGACCTCGTTCCAGATGATCCAGTCGTTGATGCGTCCTTTGTACGAGCGCGCCATGCGGTAGGCATAGTTGCCCCAGTAGTTGGCTCGCGGACTCGTCCAGTCCGCCGCGGTCGTGGGCACGTGCCAAGGCTTGTCCAGGTTCGTGGGCGCTGAAGCGTCTCCCGCGCCGGGGTTGGCCCGCGCCCATCCCGGCGTTCCTACCAGGATGCCGGCCAGAGAGCGCCCCTGGGTCAGCGCACGGTCGACGACGCCGCTGCTGCCGCCGTTCGTCCCGCTTAGATAAAACGTGTTCCACGCGCCGGGACCATCTTTTTGCAGGCCGCCCCAGTTAAAGGGGATGCGCGTCCAGCGGACGCCGATCCGGTTCGCCAAGGCGGAGCGCGTCTCCGCCTCGACCACGCCGAAACGCGGGTCGCTGGTCAAAGGGTTCACGCGCGCTTCCCTGCCCGATCCCGCGCGGGGCGCGCTGGACAGCACATTGGTATACGTCTCCCAGGCCGCCGCCGATGGAATCGCTCTGGCCCTGCTGCTCCGCGTGTCAGACACGGGCGCTACTGCCCGCGTGGACGCCCCTACGGCGGATGTCCCCCGCGGGACGACGACGTTCGTGATCGCCACGGTCCCGACAACTAGAGAAAGCAGCGAGAGCCGCCGCCCCTTCCGCATCCGCCCCTGCGCCTCTACTATCGTCATGGTTCTTCCTCCAACTACGTACTGCGTAAACGAGATTCGTGGACGCCTTGGGGAGCATCTCCCCCTCATAATTGGACTATGCTAGAGGAAATACCATAGGCTCTTTAGGCCGTCCCAGTATAGCCCCGGACGTCGCTGTCGAAAATGCTCTCCGTAGTCGGACGGAGCTACGAACGTCATGGCGACGCCGTGTCCCTTGCCTTGGTAGAGAAAAGCCCTGCCTCTTTGTTTACAGGCCGTGAAGTGCGAGGGGCCTGACCGGTACGTCCTGTTGTGAGCGCGACAAGCAAAGATGCTGGTGGGCGCGACAACACTCGTATGATACAAGGGGGTTGTCGCGTCCACCAACGTCGTCCCGTCAACGTGGACCCTTCGCCCTACGCGTTAGCGCGACATCCCCCCTGATCGTCTCACGGCTTAACCTTCATCGAATGTGCTGAAGATAGAGAAGACACGATAGAGGGACTACCGTCGCTCCGCTCCAAGTCGATCCTGACCTCGCCACTCCTCCCTGCCAACTAGGCGTCGGCGGCGTCGGCCCCGAGAGCGGGCACACGCCGCTGCCGCAGAACGTCGTTCACGGGGTCAACACGGGATCGGGCGACTACCGCAGCATGATGACCGACCTCTCGCCGCTGCCCGGCGTCGGCATCCCGCTTGAATGGACGCGTTACTACAACAGCCAGTGCAGCGGGAACGGGCCGTTCGGTCCTGGCTGGACCTTTACCTACGACGAGCACCTGAGCATCCAAGACAACGGGCGCACCGTCGTCCACACGCTGGAGGACGGCCAGCAAGTCACCTATACCCAGGGGCCAGACGGACGCTATCTGCCGCCTCCAGGCGAGCGCGACACGCTCAGCCATGACGCGGCCAGCGGCCACTACACGGTGACCTACTGCGCGCGCGGCTGCTACGCGGCCTTCGACAGCGTGGGACGGTTGGTCGAACTCCACGACCATCATGGCAACGCGACAACGCTCACCTACGGCGATGGCGGGGCGTTGGCCACGGTGACCGACGGGTCTAGCCGGCGGAGTTTGTCCGTGAGCACGGAGGGAGGAACGGGCCTGATCACAGCCATGCGGGACCCGGACGGTCGCACGTGGCGGTACGGCTACACGGACGGCCGCCTGACCAGCGTCACCGATCCGATTGGCGCCCAGACGCGGTACAGCTATGGCGGCAACGGGGCGCTTACCGAGCTGCGCAACGCGGCCGGCGGGTCGATCACGGTTGCGTACGGCGACGACGGGCGGGTGAGCCGCTTCGCCGACGGGATGGGCAACGCCACGACCTTCGACTACAACGGCCCGACACAGACATCGGGAACGGGCGTTGTCACGGCGACGGTGATGACGGACGCCGCGGGGCTGCGGGAGCAAGATTTCTACGACGCCCATGGCCGCCTGCGCCGAACCGAGGACCCGGCCGGCGTCACGACGCAGCGCAAGGTCGATGCTGGATACGATCCGGTTGGAAACGCCGTGGTCGGGTCGCAGGGAACGATCGCGACCAACAGCAGCTACGACGCCAACGGGAACCAGACAAGCTCCGTCGACGGTCTAGGCGACGTCACGACGAGCACGTACGACGCCAACGGCGACCTCCTGGCGCAGACGGACTCGACTGGCTTCAGCAGCAACAACAGCTACGACGCGGCCGGCGATCTGTTGACTTCTACCGACGCCCTGGGGCAGGGCAGCGCGAACGCCGTCGACGGGCAGGGCAACGTGGTGAGCTCCACCGATGCGCTCGGCCGCGTCACGTCCGGGACCTACGACGCGGCCGGCAACCAGACCAGCACCACGGATGCCTCGGGCGCCACGACCTGGACCTCTTACGACGCGCTCGGCCACCCGCTGACCGTCACCGACGCGTTGGGGAACCAGACGACGTACGCCTACGACACGATGGGCCGGACGATCGCGCACACCGATCCACTAGGCCGGAGCACGCGGTATGAGTACGACACGGTCGGCCGCACGGTCGCCGTCACGGACGCCCTCGGGGGCGTGACACGCGACGCCTACGACACAGACGGACATCTCGTGAGCACGACCGACGCCCTGGGCAGGGCGACGAGCTACGCGTACGATGCGCTCGGGCGCACGATCGCCGTGACCGACGCCCTCGGCTCCGTGACCGACACGTCCTACGACGGAGACGGCCGCGTGCTCTCACAAACCGACGCCCAGGGCGCCGTGACGGTGCGCAACACGTACGACAGCGCCGGACAACTGATCGAGCGTGACGACGCGCTAGGCGCCCCCACGACCTACACGTATGACGAAGCAGGCCGCATGACGACAATGAGCGACGCGCTGGGAAACACCACCAGCTACGGCTACGACGCCTTGGGGCGCACGGTCGCCGTGACTGACGCCCTGGGCAATGTGACCCAGAGCGCCTACGACGCCGCTGGACGCCTGCTGACGCAGGAAGACGCGCTGGGAAACCAGACGACCTACGGCTACGACGCGTTAGGTCAAACGGTCGCCGTGACCGACGCGCGGGGCTCCGTGACGCGCAGCGCCTACGACAGCGCCGGACGTTTGCTGACGAGCGCCGACGCGCTAGGACGCCAGACGACGTACGGCTACGATGCGCTGGGACGGACGGTCGCCGTGACCGACGCGCGAGGAGCCGTGACGCGCAGCGCCTACGACGCCGACGGGCGTTTGCTCACGGGCACCGACGCGCTGGGCTCCCAGACCACCTACGGCTACGACATCCTCGGCCGCACGACAGCGGTGACCGCCCCTGACGGCGGCGTTTCTCGCACGCACTACGACGCCCTTGGCCGCGTATTGACGAGTACGGACGTCCTCGGGGCCGCGACGACGTACGGCTACGACGCGTTGGGGCGCACGATCGCGGTCACCGACGCGTTGGGCGGCGTCACGCGCTCCCACTACGACGCCCTTGGTCATCAAGTATGGAGTCAGGATGCGCTGGGCGCCGTCACGCTCTACAAGTACGATGCGCTGGGTCGCCAGATCGTCCGTCAGGATGCGAACAAGCATGCCTGGGCGACGATCTACGACCCGAATGGACGGCCCCTCATGAGCCGCAACGCGCTCGGCCACATCACCGCGTACGGTTACGACGCCTTGGGGCGCACGGTTGCCGTGACCGACGCCTTGGGCAATGTGACGCAGAGCGCCTACGACGCGGGCGGGCATCTGTCGACGAGCACCGACGCCCTGGGAAACCAGACGACCTATGGCTACGATATGTTGGGCCGTACGACAGCCGTGACCGATGCGCTAGGCAATACAACGCAGAGCACCTACGACGCCGCTGGACGGCTGCTCGTCAGCACGGACGGGCTCGGCTACGACACGACCTATGGCTACGATGCGCTGGGCCGCACGGTCGCCGTGACCGACGCGCGGGGCAATATGACGCGCAGCGCCTACGACGCGGCCGGACGCCTGGCCACGAGCACGGACGCGCTGGGCTATCAGACCGCCTACGGCTACGACAGGATAGGCCGGACGGTCGCCGTGACCGACGCTCTTGGCAGCGTCACCCACAGCGCTTATAACCTGGGAGGACAACTCGTCAGATCCATCGACGCCCTTGGCGATAAGACGGCCTATGGCTACGACGCCCTAGGCCGCACGGTCGCCGTGACCGACGCGCTGGGGCACGCTGCCGTGACCAGCTACGACGCGGACGGCCGCCTCCTCACCAGCACCAACACAGACGGCGCCCGTACACAGTACGGCTACAACGCCGTCGGGCAGACCGTGGCCGTGACCGACGCCCTAGGGAGTCTGTCGCGTTCGCGCTACGACGCCGACGGCCAGATCATCTTACAGAGCGACGCCCTGGGCCACACCACCCTCTACAGCTACGACGCTCTTGGCCGCCAGATAGGTCGCACCGACCCCAACAACCACACGACCGCCACGACCTATGACGCGGACGGTCGGACGGCGAGCACGACGGATGCGCTGGGCGCGACGACGACGTACGGCTACGACGCCTTGGGGCGACAGGTTGCGATCACGGACGCCCTCGGCCACGCGACGAGCAACAGCTACGACGCGAACGGACGCCTCTTGATGAGCGCGGATGCGCTGGGCGACGCGACGGTCTACGGCTACGACCAACTAGGCCGCACAACCCTTGTGACCGACGCCCTCGGCAATGCGACGCGCCGCGCCTATGACGCTGATGGAAGGCTTTTGGCCAGCGCGGATGCGCTGGGGGCGACGACGAGCTACCGGTATGACGCGCTCGGCCGCACGGTCGCCGTGACCGACGCGCAGGGCAACGTAGAGCGCAGCGCCTACGACAGGGCCGGACGCCTAGCCACGAGCACCGATGCACTCGGTGGAGCGACGGTCTACGGCTACGACGCCCTGGGCCAGACGTCCGCGATGACCAACGCCCTGGGGCACGTCGCGCACAGCGCTTACGACGATGCGGGACGCCTTCTCACCAGTACGGACGCCCTCGGGTATCCGACGACGTATGGCTACGATGCGCTGGGTCGCACGACCGCCGTGACGAACGCGCTCGGCTACGCCAGCCGGAGCACCTACGACGCGGCAGGACGTCTGGTGAGCCAGACCGACGCCATGGGCGGCGTGGAGCGCTACCGCTACGACAACGCCGGCAACCGCATGACCTGGACGAACCAGGCCGGAGGGAGCACGACCTATCGCTATGACGCGGCGAACAGGCAGACGGCCGAGATCAACCCGCTGGGCGCCCAAACGACGTACGGCTTCGATCCGCTTGGACGAACCGTGCGCGTGACCGACCCGACGGGACGCGGGACGAGCACGTTGTACGACGCCGCCGGCCGCCCTATCCAGACGAACGACGGCGCGGGCGCCGTCGCCCGCACCACGTACGACCCGCTCGGCAGAGCGATCGTCATGACCGACGGGGCAGGGCGCGCCCGGACGCAGAGCTACGATGCTGCTGGGCGGGTGATCGTGAGCGCCAACGCCCTCGGCGACGCCACGCACACGCAGTACGATGCACTAGGTCGCACCGTCGCCGTGACCAACCCCGACGAACGGGCGACGCACTATGGCTACGATGCGCTAGGCCGCACCGTCGCGGTCACCGACCCTACTGGCGGCACGACAGGGTACGCGTACGATGCGCTGGGCCGCACTGTCGCCCTTACCGATGGGAACGGAGCCCAGACGACGCGCGGCTACGACGCTGACGGACGCCTGGTGACGAACGTCGACGCCCTCGGCCGCAACACCTCCTACGGCTACGACGCGCTCGGCGAGACCGTGACCATCACGGACGGCAAGGACCACGTCGCGCGCACGCGCTACGATGCAAACGGCCAGCCCTCGCTCACGACGTACACCGACGGCTCCTTCGTGCGTCGCAACTATACGGCGGACGGGCGGCCGCTCATCCTGGACAGCCGCGACGCCCAGGTGAGCTGGGCCTACGACGCGGCGGGCCGCACGACGGATCTAACGGAGACCGTAGGCTCCCCGGGCGGACCACCGCTGCCCACGCGCCTGCCCACGGACACGACCACACCGTCGACCGCGACGGTTGAGGCGACCGCGACGGACATCGTCACGGCCACCGCGACCGCAACGCCGACGGAGGGGGCGACGGGCGTGATCACGACGGTCGCCGGCAACGGATCGCAGGGCTATAGCCCGGACGGCGGCCTGGCCACGCGGGCGACACTAAGCGGTCCGAAAGCCGAGGCCATGGACCAGTCCGGCAACCTCTACGTCATCGATGAGAGCAGCCATCTCGTGCGCAAGGTGACGGCCGGGACGGGCGTGGTGACGACGGTCGCCGGCAACGGGTCGTGCGGGCGCTCCGGCGACGGCGGTCCCGCGACAGCGGCGTCTATCTGCCCCTCTCAGTTGGCGGTAGACGGTGCGGGCAACCTCTACCTCGCCGACGGTCCGACCATTCGCGAGGTTTTCGCGAGCACCAGCGTCATCACGACCGTCGTGGGAACAGGAGCCTCTGGCGCCAGCGGGGATGGGGGGCTGGCTAGTCAGGCCGGTACAAACCCGGATGCCATCACGGTGGACGGTGCGGGCGACATCTACATCGCCGACGGCAACAACCGCGTGCGCGAGGTCATCGCCAGCACAGGCGTTATCACGACGATCGTGGGCAGCGGCGCCTACGGATCCGGCGGGGACGGCGGCCCGGCGACACAGGCCCAGTTGGCCTATCCCCGCGGTCTGGCCGTAGACGGCGCGGGCAATCTCTACATCGCCGACTCCGGCAACAACCGCGTGCGCGAAGTCGTCGCCAGTACAGGCATCATCACGACGATCGTGGGCAGCGGCGCCTCTGGATATAGTGGGGACGGCGGTCCGGCGACGCAGGCGCGGACAAGCTATCCGATCAACCTTGCTCTTGATGGAGCGGGAAACCTGTACATCAGAGACAACAACAATATCGTGCGTGAGGTCATTGCAAGCACAGGTGTGATCACCACCGTTGCGGGAACCGGCGCCTATGGCTTTACTGGAGACGGTGGGCCGGCCACACAAGCGCAGTTGATGCCGTACTACGGCCTGGCTGCTAACGGCCTCGCTGTCGACGGCGCGGGCAACCTCTACATCGCCGACAACGGCAACAACCGCGTGCGCAAGGTAGATAGCGCCACGGGCATTATCTCCACGTACATGGGGTCTGGCCGGCCCTTCGGCAACGAGGACGGCGGCCTAGCCACGCAGACCGGTCTGAGCGCCGTGAACAATGTCGCCGTGGACGGCGACGGCAATCTCTACGTGGCCGAGTCGCAACTAAACCGCGTGCGTAAGATCGATGGCGCGACAGGCATCATCTCCACGGTCGCGGGGACCGGCGTCCAGGGGTATAGCGGCGACGGCAAATTCGCCGTACAGGCAACGCTGAATAATCCAACGAGCCTCGCGGTCGACGGCGCCGGCGACCTCTACATCGTTGACGGTGGCAACAACCGCGTGCGCGAGGTCGACGGAGCCTCGGGCATCATCACGACGGTCGCGGGCGCTGGCATCGCGGGCTTCAGCGGCGACGGGAAAGTCGCCGTGCGCGCGCAATTGTCCAGCCCGAGCGCCATCGCGGTGGACAAAGACGGCAACCTCTACATCGCCGACAGCGGCAACAACCGCGTGCGTAAGGTGGACGGGGCGACGGGCGTCATTACGACGGTCGCGGGTGCCGGCGTCTGGGGCTTCAGCGGCGATGGCGGCTCTGCCCTGCAAGCGCAACTCAGCTATCCAAGCAGCGTAGCGGTGGACAACAACGGCGACCTTTACATCGCCGACACCTACAATAGCCGCGTGCGCGAGGTGGACAAGGCAACCGGTGTGATCGCTACTGTTGCGGGCACGGGCGATTGGGGCTCGGGCGGCGATGGAGGGCCGGCCACGCAGGCGCAACTGACGTATCCGCGGGATATTGCGCTCGACAAAGCCGGCGACCTCTATATCGCCGACATCTATAACAACCGCGTGCGTATGGTCGCCGTGGGCAGTGGCGTCATCACGACGATAGCGGGTACGGGAGCGTCAGGGTACGGCGGCGATGGTGGTCCCGCCCTCGAGGCCCAGCTGTTCTACCCCAGTGCGCTGGCCGTCGACGACGGCAATAACCTGTATATCGGCGACAGCGGCAACCTTCGTGTACGCATGGTTGAGGGCGTAGCCATGAGCGTCGCTCCCGCCACCGCGACCCCGACGACCACGCCGACAGAGACGCCGACGCCGACAGACACCGCGACGGACCAGGCCTCACCGACGGACGCGGGGGCGACCAGCACGCCCACCGACGTCGCCACTAGCCCTACTAATACACCAACGGACGCGCCCAACGCTCCGAGTGATACACCAACGGACGCGCCCAACGCTCCGAGTGATACACCAACGGACGCGCCCAACGCTCCAAGCGATACACCGACGGACGTGGTCGGCGTTCCAAGCGATACCCCAACGGACGCGGTCGGCGTTCCAAGCGATACCCCAACGGACGCAGGGGCGACCAACACACCGACTGATGTCGCCGCTCTCCCAAGCGATACACCGACGGATGGTGCGACGGCGCTGGTTGATACGCCGACAGACGCGGCCACGATTCCAACAGATACGCCGACCGACGTTCCCACGGATACGCCGACGGACACGCCGATGCCAACGCCGGCGATCGAGACAGATGCGTACACAGACACGCTGGACGCACAGGGACAGCTTATCTACACCGAGGGCGTCGACTATCGCCCCTTCTATAGCAACGACGCCGTCATCTACTACAGCCTATCATCTGACATGAGCGACGCCCATGTCGTGCCGACGTGCCTGGACGACCAGGGAGGCGACATCCTCTGTCGCATCCCGGAGAAGCAAGGAACCGTGCGCATCGACGGAGCCGCGCTGGCGCGTCAGGTAATGCCTGGCTGCGCGGACGGCGCCCCCTGCAAGGGGACAGTGTACGTCCAGGGCGTCATCAACGGCGCGTCGGTCCCGTGCGCGTCGGTTCACGCCGGCTGCAGCGCGATCGAGGCCCACACCTTCGACACGATAGATCCGACCGCGACGCCGACGGACACACCGACTGCTACACCGACGGACACCTCGACCGCGACGCCGACGGACACCCCGACCGCCATGCCGACTGATACGCCGACGGATATCCCGAGCGCGACGCCGGAGACGCTGCACCTAGGCTACAGCTATGACACGGCGGGACGGCGCGTCGGTATGACCTATCCCGACGGCAAGACCGAGAATTGGGGCTACGACGCCGCGGGCCAAGCCGTCGCCGTGACCACGACCGACGGAGGGACGTGGACGGCCAGCCGCGACGGAGCGGGCGCCCTCACCGGCCTCGCCCTGCCCAACGGCGACGCCGCGAGCTGGGGCTACGACGCGGCGGGGCGCCCCCTCAGCACGACCCTCCTCTCCGGGACGACCACCGTCTTTAGCCAGACGGCCACGCTCGACCCCGCCGGCCAGCGCACCGCCCTGGACGACTCCGCGGGCCACAGCGCCTTCTCCTATGACGCGGCCGGCCGCCTCACGAGCGCCCTCTACCCCGACGCCTCCTCCGAACAGGACCGCTACGATGCGGCGGGCAACCGCCTGCTCGTCACCACGACCGACCCGCTTAGCGGGACGAGCGTCACGCAGAACCTCTACGACGCGGCGGGCGCCCTAACCCTGAGCACGAACAGCGCGAGCGGTCCGACGACGTACAGCTACGACGGGAACGGCGCACAGACGGGCTCCAACGGACCGAGCGGCTCGACGACGAGCAGCTACAACGACCTGGGGCAACTCACCGGGACGAGCGGTCCGGGCGGACAGACTGCCTACGTCTACGACGCGTTAGGCGACCGCTTAGGCTCCCAGGCGCCGGGCTCCTCCCCCCAATTCCTGACCCAGGACCTAGCCACGGGCGGGCTCTCCGCGCTGGCCAGCAACGGGAGAGTGGACTACGCCTTCCTGGAGCCGGGCGCCGGGCAGGCCCCGTTAGCGGGCACGAACGGGCAGACGGGGCAGACGACGTACCTGGGCACGGACCTGCTGGGCAGCGTGCGTGTGGCGCTTAGTCCGAGCGGGCAAGTGGTCGGGGCGGCCTCCTACGACGCCTGGGGCACGGCGCGCCCGACGACGGCGGATAGCGCGGGGCAGGCGCTGCTGACGGGGGTGGGGGGAGCGACGACTTTCGGGTACGCCGGCCAGTACCGCGACGCGACGAGCGGCACGTACGCCATGCGGGCGCGGGAGTACGACCCGGCGCAGGGACGCTTCCTCTCGGTGGACCCGCTGCTCGCCCAGACCGGCCAACCCTATCAATATGCCAACAACAACCCCGTGAACAACACCGACCCCAGCGGCCAGAGCGTCGCGTTCCCGGGCCTGGACAGCACCGACTACTACTATCAGAGCGCCATCGCCGGGCCGCGCGCGGATGGCTCGAACAGCTTCTACATGTCGCAGATCCTCGCAGCGCCGCAGAGCCTCGACCGTATCACCGCCGCGCAGTCTCCCAACACCACGCAATACTGGACGCCGATCCTCACGCGGAAGAGGTCGTGCACGAGTATCAGCTTCGTCCAGGACACCGATCTAGCGGCAGTGTCGCGCCTGAGCGCGAACGTCGTGCGACAGACGGGACCACAGGCGGCCCAGGTGTGGGATCTCGAGCCGGCCACGCGTTTCGTGCGTGGACGCGACGGCATTCGGGCGGACGTACGGGCGCTGCTCCGGGCTCAGAGCACCTTTGGTCTGGCCTGGCCGCGCGGGGGGGCGACGCGCTGCGAATACAGTGTCTGCCCCTACGACCTCAAGGGGCCGCAGCACCTGATGTTGGGCACGGGCTATCCGGGCGCCTTCGGCCTCAAGGTGCAGCTGCACGGCCACAACATCCTGATCCAACGCCTCAGCGGGGGCAGCCTCAGCCTGATCTCCTGGGAGCAGGAGCCCGGCCTCATCCTCTACGAAGTGGTGGACGCGGGGCAGGCGGCGCGTCGGCACGCCGGGCCTGTGTCGCCGGCCCTTGCGTTCTTGGCCACGATCGGCCTGGTGGCGGGAGCGGCGACGGGTGTTGACGAGGCGGCGGGCCTGGCAGCAGGCGGGCTGGAGATCGGCGAGGCCGTGCTCGGGGGCGAGGCAGTTGCTGCCGCGACGGCCGCACTGACAGCGGACGAGACGGCAGCGGTGCTGGAGGCGGAGCGTATCCTGGAAGCGGCGCGGGAGACGGCTCCTCAAGGGACCTTGGATCCCGTCCCCGTTCCACCGACGACGACGACACAGGAGCGGCGCTCTAACACGCGTCCCGTCTACCTCGTGCTGCAGAGCTACTTCCCCAACATCGCGCCCTTCGACTACAACGCGATTATGGGTGAGAGCCGGAAGTCTAACATCCTGCACCGACGGCAGTATAGGGAGGATCCCGCGAAGGCGTCGAATCCGTATAAAGACCGGATCAAGGTCGACAAGAAGAGGGTGCGCAGACTTGCGGGCTGCTCCCCTAGCCGTGGAAAGTACGCACGCGATATCGCGACATCGCGAGAAGGAGCTCCCTACGAGGGCGAACGGCTCAACAGTTGCGACGAGTACCCGTATGCCTCCACGGTAGAAGGCGGCGCTTCCGGTTCCGGTTGCTGCGTCACAGCGCCGGTGGTGGGGAGAGAGAATGATGACCAAGGCAATGATCTCCAAAGGTTTTACTCTAGTTTCCGCTAAGTCAGGCTGCACAAGGGACATCTGAGGCGGTCACGGAGGCGCGCTGGAACCAAAACCCGGTGCGGAGATGGGTGGTGCGGCTCTTTTTAACGCAAAACCGCGGTGCAAA
>JAABUX010001089.1_pt1 | contig 42436 bp, 44 predicted proteins | sample 5561851 | NCBI WGS metagenome assembly JAABUX01 (sample SAMN10711883, study PRJNA513361) | rock metagenome | isolation source: Antarctica rocks | place: Antarctica: Victoria Land, Richard Nunatak red sandstone | collected 2016-01-03 | reverse complement strand
AAAGAAACCAGAACCTTGCCCATGCCCACTCAGTATATCCGATATATCCAGGCGTCTCGATGTTGAAGCCTCCCCAGATCTACGGCAACCAATCGCCATCGACGTTGGTGCACGACCGGGGCGGGCAGCCACATCTCCCGCTCGCATTGTCCTGGCGCACAAACGCGGCAGAGGTCGCGACGCAAAGCTTCACGACTCCATTGCCGCTCGACGAGCTACGCCGCCAGACGACCGCTTCCGCGACCGGCCGACCGAAAGGAACAGTGGGCGACGAGGACTGGTGCAGCGGCATAGCAGGCGTCCGACCGTGCGGAGCCGGACGGCTCCTTCTGGGCGCTAGGAGGCGCGCGGCCGTCCGGGTGCTGACGCCTGAGTCGTCGCCGAAGCGCTCGTCCGCCGGCTGCGCGCGGGATCCCGAATGCGATCGTCGGGGCGGTCTCTTTTTCGCGCGGAAGAGGACTCTTCCCCCACGCCGCAAGCGATGTGCTCGCCGCAAGCCGGAAGCCGGCAGCGGGGCGGACGGTAATAGATCACCGACCTCCCCCTGCCGCCGGCCGTCCGCGCGCTTCACTGCTCGTATGACGGAGTCGGAGATGCCGCCGATCATGGATGCGGCCGAAGTCGCTGCCTGGCTGACTGGGGAGGAACGAAGTGCGCCGCCCGAAAGCGAGCAGGAGTTTGAGGCTCTCTGGCTCTTGGTGCTGAGCCGCCTGCGTTTCCGCAGCGTGTCGGCATGGTCGGTGGTCTGTTTGTCGATGTCATGGTTGGACGTCGCACATTTGCCTCGGCGCTTGCTTTGGTCGCCGCGAACGCGACGGCGGACACCGCCCCGAAGGAGTACGTCAAGGCCCTCACCCGTATCGCAGGCGAGCTTTTGGCCCGACGGCGGCTTCGGGAGTCCCGGACGCTGAGCCGTTGCGTGCTGACTGCGGTTGAGCGCGCGTACGGACGGGATGACCTCGTGTGGATCGAGGCAGCGCGAACCTACATCCAGGCTTGTTCGCACGACGCCAGCCAAATGATGGCCCCGGAGAGCTCTGACCCTCCAGCAGGAGGATCTCACTCCGATCATCGAGGACATGATCAGCGCAGCGCGCAGCTTGGGGGACCCGGAGGTCGTGGCTACGTGTTTGTCGGCCGCCGGCCAGTACTGGTGGATGTCGGCCGACGGTGATGTCGCTTCGGCCGAACAGCTCCTGCTGCAGGCAGAGTCGGCACTGTCGGAGGCGGCTGACGCCAGGAGCGGCGCTGATCGCGGGAGCACGCTGGCCACGTTGGCTCAGATCCGCTCGAGGCTTCACCAGCTAGCTAGGAAGGGTAAGCGCCGCTCCAGTGCTGGACGCAGCACGCGAGGCCGTGCGGTTAGTCGATCGCGATGCTCGTCCGGTTCAGTGGCTGTGCGCCGCTGTTATCGCCGCGGAGCTCGGTGACGTCTCCCTCACGCCGGATCTCGGACTGGCAGAGGTCCAGAGCATCCAGGATCGCCATGGTCGGGGAGTAGCGGCACTGGCGAACTCGGGCGCCAGGACGCTCTTGCCCGGCCCGACCGGCTTGATGATGGTCGTCGCGACCAGCAGCGCGTCGACATAGACGACCCCACCGGCGGCCGTGGTGCGCCCCGCGCCGACTCTTACCCCGAGCAGCCGTCGAGCCGTCACCGCCATGGCCGCGACGACCAACGCCCCCAAGGCGAGCCCCGCGACCAGCACGAAGATGCCCACCGCGCCCGACCCGATCTCGACGGCGAAGGTCTTCGCGGCCCAGTGCCCCAACGCGAACACTCAGGACCGGGGGCGCGACGATAAGCGTCAGGCCCAGGCTGCTGTCTGGCTGTGGCTCCGGCGGCCTCGCAGCAGAGCGCCACCGACGAGCAGTCCCCAGATCAGAAACCAGGGATCCCACAGGTAGGCGTAGAAGGCCAGCTTGCCATGATCGGCGCTCGCCGACACATGGACGACCCCGGCCTCTGCAAGCAGGTCGCCCACAGTCTGCGCCAGGCCATAGATCGTCAAGATCGCGGCTTCGATCCAGGTGAGCAGCCACAGCTTGCGATTCCAAGCTGGGCTGCTCAGGCGGCGAAGAGCCAGCAGCGGCAGTACGGCGGCGATCAGCTTGAGGACCGCGGCCGCCAGGGCGAGTCCCTCCTTTCTCACCGAGCGCGCGATGGTGTCAACGAGCCATGTGCCACCCAATCCCCAGTAGAGACTGAGGACGGCGTAGAGCAGGCCGACGACCAACGCTGCCTGCGCGAACCTGAGCCCGGTCGGGGTTGGGCCAGCTCGCTTCGCCATGCGCCATACGACATCGTATGGTCGGAGGACGGGGTCATTAGTAGCGTATGGCGGGTGTCGCTATCAAGGATCGACTGGGTCGAGGCCGCGCTCCTGGCGCTCGCGCGGGACGGGCTTGCGGGCGTAGCGGTCGAATCGCTGGCGCGTAGCCTGGGCGCGACAAAGGGCAGCTTCTACTGGCACTTCACAGACCGTGCCGAGCTGATCGCAGCGACGCTCGAGCTGTGGGAACAACATGAGACCATCGATGTGATCGCGCGCATCGAGGCCATTTCCGGCCCGCGCGAGCGCTTGACAGCGATCGTGTCCTACGCCTACGGCGGTGTCGCGGCACCCAGTGCCGCCGCCGGAGTGCTGGGTGCCGCGTCGGACCCGCGTGTTGGGCCGGTGCTGACGCGCGTCACCCGTACCCGTTTGGCGTTCGTAGAACAGCTCTACATCGACCTTGGCCTAGCGCCGGAGCACGCCACTCGTCAGGCGCGCTTAGGCTATGCGCTCTACCTCGGGATCGGCGAGCTGAGACGCGCCGATCCCGACGGCGACCCAACCGGCGAAGCGCGAGATGCCTACATCGATCTGGCGGTCAACGTGATGGTGGCGCCGCTCGTGGAAGCGGTAAGCCTCCGTCGGTGACGTGATGACTCGAGCTAGGCGGGCGGCTGCTGGGTGGCCGGCTGCTGGGCTGAGCCTGAGCTGGTGATCAGCTTCCGTAGGCGGGTGGCGGCGCTGGCGCGTGGCGGGTCTGGGCGATGAAGTCCAGGAGCCCGCCGGGGGTGATGCCGCGCAGCACGCGTAGGCGCTCGAGCCGGTATGGGTCTTGGCTCGGCTGCCCCCAGCCGGGAATCGTGGTTGTCGACCCGGCGTAGCCGGCGGCTTTGACGGCGGCGATCACCGCAGGGTCGTAGTGGCCGGAGGGGTAGCAGAACCAGTTGACTGCAACGTGGTAGCGCTGTTGCAACGTGATCCGGACCGCGGCGACCTGTGCGTGCAGCTCGGTCGGCCCGAGCGTGACTAGGTCGGCGTGGCTGAGGCCCTGGGTATCGAGCTCCCAGCCGCTGGCGAGCATTGCTTGGACCTGGGTCCCAGTAAGTCCTCCCTGCGACGGAGGTAGGCCGGTGAGCTGGATGTTGAGAACGGCCGGCCAGTGAAGCGCGCGGAGCACAGGGAGTGCCTGCGCGGCTTGCGAGTTGTAGCCGTTGTCGAACGTGATCACGACCGGCTTGCCTGGCGGGAGCGCGACGCCCCGCCGCCAGTAGGCACCGAGCTGGTCGAGCGTGACCGCGTGGTAGCCGGCCTGCGCCAGCGCTTGCATCTGCGAGGCAAACTGATCCGGATCGACGTACAGGCCGGGAAACGGCGCACCCGCCGGCGGTGGCGCGATCACGTGGTACATCAGCACCGGCGCCGGGGTCATGCCCGGGCGCCCACTGCCGCGGTCCTGAGCGCTTGGCGTAGCCGGGAGCTGGGCCTGCGAGCGCGGGGGGCCCCCGCCTGCCGTCGGCGGCGAGATTCGCTGGTTGGCGTGGGGGGCTTGCTGGGTGGCGTAGGGTGCCTGCGAGCCGCAGCCGGCTATGAGCGCCAGCACGAGTCCGAGCGTCAGCACGAGCAGCGGCGCTGGGACGCAGCGCCACGGGCGATCGAAGATCGACCGCGTCGATCTCAGCCGTTTGCGAGGTGGGTGGGCAGTGCCTGGGCTTGGCGTGGTGGGTCGTCCAGGATCAGCCGGGGGACGGTGACGAGCTTGTAGTGGCGAGCGCGGAGCGCCCGGACGATCAAAGGTAGCGCGGCGGTCGTCTCGGTGCGGATGCCGCCCGCGTCGTGCAGCAGGATGATCGCGCCAGGGCGCGCACCAGCCAGGGCGTTGTGAACGATCGCCGGCACGCCCGGCTTGGTGTAGTCCTCGGTATCGACGGTCCAGAGCACCATCAGCATGTTCAGTCCCCGCAGAACCGAGAACGTAGCCTTGTCGAACGACCCGTACGGCGGGCGATAAAGGCGAGGGAAAGGGGCTCTGTAGCGAGCGAGCTGCTGCGTCTGCACGACGATCTGGTTGTCCTGCGCGCTCGGGCTCAGCTCCGCCATCATCGGATGGATCTCGGTGTGGTCGCCGATCACCGTATCCATTTTCAGCTCCCGGCTGAGCGACTGGTGAAAGTAATGGATCATGAACCCGATCTCGAAGAACGTCGCCGGGAGGTGCAGGCGCTGGAGCTGGCCGAGCAGCATGGGCGTGTACGGGCCGGGCCCGTCGTCGAAGGTGAGCGCGATCTCGCGCTTCTCTGTGCCGCCCGAGACGATGAACGGTTGACGTACCAGCAGCCTGTCGATCGCGGCGTTCTCACGCGCGAGCAATGAACCACCCGCAGTCTCGGGGCCGCCTGCCCGCGTGGCGGGCGCCCCACCAAGCGCTCGCTTTGCCCGGCCCGGCGCGCCCGGCTTCGAGCCGGAGGCCGAGTCCGCCGCCTTGCGCGGTGCTGGTGCTCCCCCGCCACCGCTCGCGACCGCCAGCACGACAAGCATGAGCACCGCCGTGAGGGCTGCCACCGCAGCAGCTCGCCGGCGGCGCACCTGCGCGCGGCGCTGCGCGCTGTGTGCGGTCCTGGTCGAGATCGGGGCGTTGAGCCCCGCCTCCGGTTCTAGTTCGTGCCTCATGCGCGTCAACCCCCTTTTTCTAGACTAGCCCGGCGGGCGCCGTGCGTGTGACGTGGGTGTGATCGTGCGGGGCGCAGGCGCCATGCCGGCGCGGACGCCGCCGGTGGCGCCTGCTCCCCATTCGGGCGGTCCAAGCGCAAGCAAGAGCCACATCGGCCGCGCGTCGCTCCTGCGCCGCTGCGCTTTTCCGGACAAGCTCACAGCTTGGCCGCCAGCAGTCCCAGGGCGAGCAGAACGACCGCCATCCAGAGCGCCGACAGCGCGCCCTCCAGAGGCGCGGTGAGGCTTGCCTTTGTCAACGGCACCGCGCTCCCGTCGGTGAGCCGCTGCTCTCCGGTGACCGACTTGGTGCGCCGGCGCAGCTCGCGTACGGGCGTGCTCAGCCGGCGCTGGGCGGCGCTCAGCAGGCAGCATCCAGCCGCCACGAGCACGCCGGCGGGCCGGATCGTGAGCGTTTGCGCAAAGTAGCCGGTGAACGCCGGAAAGCCACCCCATGCCAGCGCGAACCAGAGATCGTTGTGCAGTCGCCCACCGGCGAGCTCGAGGTTGTATGCGGGCACTAGCAGGGCTCCAATCAGGACCAGCGGCGCCAGCAGCGGCGACACGATGATTGCGCCGGCGACGCCGATCCCGACCGCGCCCCCGAGCCCCGTGATCGACAGCCCGACCAGCGTCCGGCGGCGAAGGACGGTTGCGAGCGGTCGGCCGCTCAGCTCGTCCAGCGCGTGGGCTCCGATCCCGACCGCCAGGAAGAACGCGAGCAGTGCCGCGCACAGCCGGCCGGCGTGAAGCGCCGGCGCCGCGGCCGCGCCGAGCGCCACGTAGCTCAGGTGCCAGGCCGTGTAAGGCGGATGAAGCAGCGTGACCAGATCGCGCCAGCCGCCGCCGGCCAGGGCATAGAACGCCGGGCGCTCGAGCCTACTGCGCTCGCTCGCCATCTCGCACGCCAAGCATCACGAGCCCCGCGCCGAAGCTCATCGCGCGCAGGCTCACGTCGCGGATCCCAGCAGCCTCCCAAAGCCCGACCAGGTCGCCTTCCACTGCGTGCAGCTCCTCGATGCTCGGGCCGAGAAAATGCCCGACCTCGAGCCATGCCGGGGAGAGGAGCCGGCCGAGCAACGGCAGCCCGAGGCGGGTGTGCGCGCGCCACAGCGCGCGCAACGGCGCGGCGCTGGGGACCCCGAACTCGACCATCCCGATCCGCCCGCCGGGCTTGAGCACGCGCGCCAGCTCGCCCATCGTTGCGCCACGGTCTTCGACGTAACGCAACAGATAGGTGAACGTGACCGCGTCAAACTCGGCGTCCGCGAATGGAAGCAGCTCCGCTTCAGCGCGGAGGAGGCTGATCTGCGTGGCGAGGCCGGGGTCGTTGCGAAGGCGCGCTCGAGCGCCGGCTAGCATCGCCTCGCTCTGGTCCAGCGCGACGACTTCGCACCGGCCGCGGCGCGCCAGCGCCGCCGCCACGAGCCCGGTCCCGGTCGCGACGTCGAGCACCCGCTGGCCGGGCTGCGGGTCGATCGCCCGCACGAGCGCCCGGCGCCAGCGGGGGTCCTGACCGAAGCTGAGCACCGCGCCCATGCGGTCGTAATCGCGGGGCAGGCCGTCGAACAGCGAAAGCGCGTGTCGCTTGCGCGAGGAGGGGGGACCGGCGATCGGCATCTCGATGATTGTGGCGCTGGGGCGCGGTCCATGGCTCAGGCCCGGCGCCGACCCGGCCGGTCCCCCGGTTTCGTCCGCGCCCTCCGACGCAGCTTCTCCGGTTTACCGGCGCGCCCTCCGACGCAGCTTCTCCGGTTACCGGCGCGCCCTTCTACGCCAGCGTCCCGAGTGCGAGCGGCAGCACGCGCTGGGCGCCGGCGCGGCGTAGCTGACCGCCAACCATCGCCAGCGTCCAGCCCGAGCCGCGCCGATCGTCGAGCAGGACGCCCGTTCCGGGCGGCGGGGTGGCGATGACCGTAAAGGCGCGCCGGACATTGGCGGCCTGCTGGACGGCGTTTGCCATCTCGCGCTGAGACGGGCGGTCCTCGGTGCGCTGTACGAGCTCCAGGTGCGGGACGCCGAGCTCCGCGGCGACGCGCTCGCCCAGCCGAGCGATCAAATCACCCAAGCGCGCCGAGGGGACGCTCGTGACCCACGACACCGACCCGGAGCCGCCCGCCCCGCCCCGCCCGCTCGCCCCGCCCGCCATGCCCGTCCTGCCCGTCCTGCCAGCTCCGCCCGCCACGCCCGCTCCGCGCACGATGTCCGCCAACCCGGCAACGACCTCCTCGTCGAAAGACCCGTCACGCAGCCCACGCTCAATCGCCGGCCACCAGCCGCCGTCGCCAAAGCGCGCCAGCGCCCAGCCGGGCTCGGTGCGGACATCCTCGGAGATCTTGCGCATCGCTCCGGCGCCGTCGGGCGCCATCTTCTTGACCTCCAGCTCCAGCGGCCTCGAGCGCAGGTGCCGCGCGGCCAGCTCCACCAGCGCCGGATCAGGCGGCCCGGCGAAGCGTGGCGCGGTGCAGACCGAGCAGCGACCGCAATCGCCCGGGTCGGGGTCGTCGAGCTCCTCCTGCAGGGCGCGCATCAGGCAGCGGCCGTCGGCGCCGAACGCAGCCATCGCGTCCTGCTCTGACCGGCGTAGGGCGGTGACCTGGGCGTAGCGCTCGGCGTCGTAGGTCCAGTCCGCGCCGGGGACCGACTGCCAGCGCGCGCCGTTGCGGCGAACCGCGCCCTCGACGTCGAGGATCTTCAGCATCGCCTCGATACGCCCCATGCCGAGGTTGACCGCAGCCATGAGCTCGCGGGTGCTGCGCCCCTGCTCGCCGGCGTCCAGGAGCTCGGCGAGAACCGCGGTCACCCGCTCGCGCGCGGGGAACGCCTGCTCGATGAAGAAGTCCTGAATTCTTCGGTCTTCGCCGCCGCGCAGCAGGACGACGTCGGCGTGCTCGACGCCGCGCCCGGCGCGCCCGACTTGCTGGTAATAGGAGACGACCGAGCCGGGCGCCTGGTAGTGCACGACGAAGGTCAAATCGGCCTTGTCGTAGCCCATTCCCAGCGCGCTGGTGGCGACCACCGCCTTGACATGGTTGTGCTGCAGGCGCTCCTCGGTGGCGATCCGGTCCTCGGTCTGCTGATCGCCGCTGTAGGCCAGTGCGGAGATCCCGTTGGCGTTCAGGAACATCGTGACCTGCTCGGCGTCGCGCTTGGTCAGCGTGTAGACGATTCCCGAGCCCGGGAGCGCGGGCAGGTGCTCGACGAGCCACGCCAGCCGCTGCGCAGGCTGGGGCAGCTCGAGGACCTCGAGGCGCAGGCTGCCGCGGGCCAGCGGGCCGCGGTATGAGCGCAGCGGCTCGGCGGCAGGAGCGTCGAAGGTGCCAGTGCTCGCGAGCTGCGCCAGGACGTCGCCGACGACGCGATCGTTGGCGGTAGCCGTCGTACCGAGCACCGCGACCTCGGACGGGAGCGCCTCGAGCATGTCCTTGACGCGCCGGTAATCCGGGCGGAAGTCGTGCCCCCAGTCAGAGATGCAGTGCGCCTCGTCGATCACCAGCAACCCAACCGACGCGGCGAACAGCGGCAGCATGCTCTCGCGGAAGCGAGGGTTGTTCAGCCGCTCGGGGCTGATGAGCAAGAGGTCGATCGCGCCCGCGGCGAGCCGATCGCGGACGCCATTCCACTCCTCGCGGTTGGCGCTGTTGACGGTGTGCGCCCGCAGCCCAAGCCGCCGCGCGGCGGCGATCTGGTTGCGCATCAACGCCAGCAGCGGGCTGACGATCAAGGTCGGGCCCGCGCCGGCGTCGCGCAGCAGCGCGGTCGCGACGAAGTACACCGCCGACTTCCCCCACCCCGTGCGCTGCACGCACAGAACCCGGGCGCGATCGGCGACGAGGTCCTGGATCGCCTCGAGCTGTCCTGGGCGAAACCGCGAGTCCTCGTCCGCGGTGAGCGCGCGCAAGCGCTCCAGGGCGCTCGCGGCGAACGTCTCGGAGGTCGTGGTCATACGTCCATCGTGGCAGGCCGACCCGGGGGACTGCGCAGCCTCAGCCTCCTGGACGCAGCCCCGGCGCGCTCAGCCCAGCAGCTCGCGCGCCATCGCGGCGTAGAAGCTCGCCGCAAACCCGAGGTCGCGCACGTCGATCCGCTCGTCTGCGTTGTGCACGAGCGGTGCCGCCTCCAGCCGCGTCATGTGGCGCTGGGGGAAGAACCCGTATGCGACGCAGTCCGGGAACGCGTGCCGAAACCAGCGCGAGTCAGAGAATCCGGGCAGGATCAAGGGCACTGCCTCGGCGCCGGGATCGTTGACTGGCACCCAGCGTGAGATCGCGTCCATCAGCTCCGACCGCACAGAGGACTGATTGCCACTGACGGTCTCGGTGAACTCGATCTGCAGCTCCGGCACCGGATCGCCCAGGACCTCCGCGATCCGCTTGCGAGCTTCCGGTAAGCCCAGTCCCGGCGGCACGCGGCAGTCGACCTTCAGCGACGCGCGCGAGGGGATTACGTTGATCTTGTCTGACGCATGCGCCATCGTGGGGGTCAGCGTCACTCCGAACATCGGCTCGATCAGCGCCAGCAGCGCCGGCTGCGAGTGAGCGATCCGCTCCATCGCCTCGGCGGGATCGGCGGGGTCCTCGCCCAACCTGCGCAGCAGCTCGGCGGGTGCGTCGGTCATCTCGAACGACGGCTGGGCCGCCGCCAGGCGTGCGAGCACCGGCCCGAGCTTGAGCAGCGCGTTGTCCCCAGTCTTGGGGAGCGAGGCGTGGCCGGCGGTGCCGATCGCGGTGATCGTGAAGCGAAAGACCCCCTTCTCCGCGCAGCACACGCCGTAGCGCCGGCGCCCGGCGTACTCGAACACTTCACCGCCACCCTCGTTGAGCAGCATGTCGCAGCGGACCTTCTCGGGATGCGTGCTCGTCAGCCACTGAGCCCCGAGCCCGCCACCGGTCTCCTCGTCGGAGACAAACACGAGCTTCAGGCTGCCACGCCCTGGGCGCCATCCCCCGCGGGCGAGCGCGGCGCCCGCGACCGCCTCGGCTGCGACCTGGGACTTCATGTCGAGCGCGCCGCGTCCCCATAGGTACCCATCGGCGAGCTCGCCGGACCACGGATCGTGCTTCCACTCCGACGGATCGGCCAGCACCGTGTCGACGTGGCCGAGGTAGCAGAGGGTCGGACCGCCGGCTTCGGCGCCGAGGTCGGCGACGAGGTTGGGGCGCCCATCGACGGCGGAAAGCAGTTCGGTGCGGAATCCCGCCTGCTCCAGGTATTCGGTCAGGTACTCGATCGCGGGACCCTCGTTGCCCGGCGGATTGACTGTCTTGAAGCGCACCAGGCGCTGCAAGACCTCGGTCGTCTCGCGCTGAAGGTCGCCTGGCGTCATCTCGTGCCAGAGCGTAACGGTGGGAGGGCTGCGGGCGTAGGATTCCTCGCCGTGGCCGGTCACTCCGAGGACCTCCAGCTTGCACTCGAGCTGGCCGACCTCGCGGACTCGATCACCCTCGCGCGCTTCCGGGCCGAGGATCTCGTGATCGAGACAAAGCCCGACTTCACGCCCGTGACCGACGCCGACCGCGCGGTCGAGCAGGCGCTGCGCCAGCGGATCGGCGCCGCGCGCCCAGACGATGCGATCCTCGGCGAGGAGTACGGAGTCCGAGGTGCAGGCCGAGGGCGGCCTGCACCTGGTTACGAGGATCGCGGCCGGCGCTGGATCCTCGATCCGATCGACGCCACCATGAGCTTCCTACGGGGAATGCCGATCTTCGGGTCGCTGATCGCGCTGGCGGTGGATGATGAAGTGCAGGTCGGCGTCGTCTCCGCGCCCGCGCTGGGCCGGCGCTGGTGGGCCAGCCGGGGCGCGGGCGCCCACGCCTGGGGCGGGGGGGCGGGCGTCCGGGGCCCGGGCACGGGCAGCGTCAGCGGGCGCCCGATCGCCGTCTCCCGCGTGACCGAGCTCGCCGACGCGCAGCTCGCTTGGAGCGGGATCGAGGATTGGGACGAAATCGGGCGCTTCGATGCGTTGGTCGAGCTTGGGCGTCGCTGCTGGCGCACGCGCGGGGTAGGGGACTTCTGGCAGTACATGCTCGTCGCCGAAGGAGCCGCGGAGATCGCGCTGGACCCCACGATCTCGATCTGGGATGTGGCCGCGGTGCAGGTGATCGTGGAAGAGGCGGGCGGGCGCTTCACCGATCTGGGCGGAGTGCGCACACCCGATGGCGGCGACGCGATCGCCACCAATGGCTTGCTACACGACGCGGCGCTGGGGATCGTGGGACGCGATGCGGGTTGTCGTCCCTGTGCCCTACGGTGGGCGCGATGAGCAAGACCTATTGGCAGGGCGCGACCGCGGACGCGGTGATGCAGGACGATCACGGGTTCATCTGGAAGGCGATGCTCGAGACGATCGACATCGACCTCGCCGGCAAGCGGGTGCTGGACGCCGGCTGTAACCAGGGCGGGTTTCTGCGGCTGCTCGCCGATCGGTGTGCCATCGCGGAGGGATTCGGCTATGACCCGGCAGCGGGGGCGGTGAAGGACGCCCGGCGCCTCGCCGGGCAGCGGCCGCTGCGGTTCGAGGCTGCCGACACGGTGCCGGCCGGGTGGAGCGGCTTTGACGCAGCGTTCAGCCACGAGGTGCTCTACCTGCTCCACGACCTCCCCGCTCACGCCGCCGCGATCTTCGGCGCGCTGGTGCCCGGCGGCGTGTACTACGCGGTTATGGGTGTTCATGGCGCCAGCCCATTGATGGCGGAGTGGCACCGCGCCAACGCGGAGGAGATGCGTCTTCCAGAGCTCTACGAGATCGACGAGGTAATCGCCGCCTTCAAGGCGGCAGGGTTCGACACGGCGGCCGCCCGGCTCGCGATTGGCTTCGTGCCCACCGCCGCCCACGGGCACCACAACCGGGGCGGCTTGCTCGACTGGCTGGACTATTACCGCGACCAGAAGCTCCTGCTCCGCTTCAGCAGCGCGGCGTAGCCCAGCAGCACCGCAACTCACTCAGGCCGCAGTTCGCGAAGCTCGGGCCCCACGTTGGGCCGCAGCTTCATACTCCACCCATGGAGCGCTTGTTCGCCACCGAGGAGCCGGTCCCATCAAGCGATGGCGCGCCGGCCGCCCCCCCGGCCGGAGCGCCGCTGGCGACGCGCGTGAGGCCCCGCACGGTTGCGGAGTTCGTGGGTCAGGAGCGGCTGCTCGCGCCGGGCTCGGCCTTGCGGCGCGCGATCGAGGAGGGACACCCGCACTCGATGATCCTGCACGGGCCGCCGGGGAGTGGCAAGACGACGCTGGCGCGGATCGTCGCGGCTACCGCGCACGCGGTGCTGGAGGAGGAGAGCGCGGTGGCGGCCGGCAGGGCGGAGGTGCGGGCGGTCATCCAGCGCGCCCGCCAGCGCCTGGCTAGCACGCAGACGAGGACGATCTTCTTCCTGGACGAGATCCACCGCTTCAACAAGGCCCAGCAGGACGCGCTCTTGCCGGCGGTCGAGGACGGGCTGCTGACGCTGATCGGGGCGACCACCGAGAACCCGTACTTCGAGGTCAACTCGGCGCTCCTCTCCCGCACTCACGTCTATGAGCTGGAGCCGCTGAGCCCGGCCGAGATCCGGGTCCTGCTCGACCGCGCCGTGGCGCGTGGCGAGTGCGGGCCCCAAGCCGCACTCGCCGGGCAAGCGCTTCAGTTCCTGGCCGAGCGCTCCGCTGGCGACGCGCGCACCGCGCTGGGCGGACTCGAGCTCGCGTGCGAGGCGGCGGGTCCCGATCAGCCGGTAACCCTCGCCCACGCCGAGGACGCGCTGCAGCGTCGGGCGCTGCTCTACGACCGCAAGGCCGACCGCCACTACGACACGATCTCGGCCTGGATCAAGGCCACGCGCGGATCTGACCCCGACGCGTCGCTGTATTACCTGGCGGTGATGCTCGAGGGGGGCGAGGATCCGCGCTTCATCGTCCGCCGGATGGTCGTGCTCGCCTCCGAGGACATCGGCAATGCCGACCCGAGCGCGCTGAGCGTCGCCACCGCGGCGGCCGCGGCGGTCGAGCACGTGGGGCTCCCCGAGTGCCAGTTCGCGCTCGCCCAGGCGGCGATCTACCTGTCACTCGCACCGAAGTCAGACGCCGTCAAGCGCGCCGTATTCGCCGCCCGCGAGCAGATCCGGGAGGCAGGCGCCCAGCCGCCGCCCCCGCATTTGCGCTCCTCGACGCGCAAGAACGGGGGCTATGACAATCCCCACCGGCGCCCGGGCCATGTCTCCCCCCAGGAGCTGTTGCCCGACGCCGCGATCGGCTCCCGCTTCTACGAGCCCGACGGCGCCGAGCAGGCGCTGCGCGCGCGCCTGGAGGAGATCCGCAGGGCGCGGGGCAAAGGCTGAAGTATTCTCTGCGCCGTGGAGGCCGCAGCCACCACGGCGGCCCTGGCGTCGCTCAATCCCGCCACGGGTGAGCGGATTGGCGCGGTGGTGCTCACCGCGCCAGAGGATGTTGAGGGGGTCGTCGCGGCGGTGGTCAAGGTGCAGCCGTTCTGGGCCCAGCTCAGGCTCGCTGACCGCGCGCGCTACATGCAGCGGACCGCGCAGGTCCTGATCGACGAGTCCGACGAGATCCGCGACCTGATCGCCCGCGAGCAGGGAAAGCCGCGCACCGAGGCCTTCTCGATGGAGCTCTTGCCGAGCATCGATGCGCTGGGCTGGATCGCACAGGCTGGTCAGAAGATCCTCGCCGACGAGAAGATCCCGATGCACCAGCCCTATATGAGGACCAAGCGCTCGGCGTTCACCTATGAGCCGCTCGGCGTGATCGGGGTCATCTCGCCCTGGAACTATCCCTGGAGCATCCCCTTCGTGGAGATCGCGCTGGCGCTGATGGCGGGCAACGGCGTGGTGCTCAAGCCCGCGCCTTTGACGCCGCTGGTGGGCGAGCGGACCCGGAGGGTGTTCGAGCGCGCGGGCGTGCCCGAGGGACTCGTGCGCATCGTCCACGGCCCGGGCACCGGCGAGGCGCTCGTGGAGTCGAGCGTGGCAAAGGTCTTTTTCACCGGTTCGGTGGCGGTCGGGCGCGCCGTCGGCGAGCGCTGCGCGCGCCAGCTCAAGGGCTCGGTGCTGGAGCTGGGCGGCAAGGACCCGATGATCGTCCTGGCGGACGCCGACATCGACCACGCAGTCGCCGGAGCGTTGTGGGCCGGGTTCGCCAACGCGGGGCAGGCGTGCTCGGGGATCGAGCGCGTCTACGTGATACGCGAGGTCTCCGAGCGGTTCATCGAGGGCGTGGTAGCCGGCGCGCGGAGGCTGCGCGTCGGAGACCCACTCGGCTGGGAGACCGAGATCGGCCCGATGATCTCCGCCGAGGCACTCGAGCAAGTGCGAGAGCTCGTCGATGACGCGCTCAGCGCGGGCGCTGTGCTGCGCTGCGGCGGACCCGTCCAGGTACTGGGGTTCGAGCATGGGTGCTTCTACGCCCCCGCCGTCCTGACGGGTGTTACCCACGAAATGCGGATCATGCGCGAGGAGATCTTCGGACCCGTGGTGCCGATCGTCGTCGTGGACTCCGAGGACGAGGCGCTGGCGCTGGCCAACGACTGCGACTTCGGCCTCGGAGCGTCGGTCTGGACCTCTGACCGCGGCAGGGGGGAGCGGTTCGCCGCCGAGCTTCAGTCCGGGATGGTCTGGATCAACGACCACATGTTCAGCCACGGCGCCTGCCAGTGCTCTTGGGGTGGGGTCAAGCAGTCCGGCCTCGGGCGCACACACTCCAAGTTCGGGCTCTACGAGTGCGTGAACGTCAAGCTGCGCGTCTGGGAGCCCTCGACCGTGCGCGACCCCTGGTGGCACCCCTATGACGCGACGCTCGGCAAGGCGCTGCGCCAGACGGCGGTCATTCTCTACGGCCGCCCCTCGATCCGGGCGCGGGCGCTGCGGGAGGGTCTCGGGCCGCTGCTGAAGCTCGGGGTGAGGCTGGCGCGGGACGCGAGCAGGCGGTAGGAGCGCATCCGGGCGTGCTCCCACTCCCACCAGCGAACAGCAGCGGTGCCGCGAGCGCGCCGGCGCCGGCAGGGGCGGGACGATCGTGAGCGTCCGGTCAGCGCTAACCCGCGTGGCTGCATCGGCGTGCTCCTCGCTTTCAGCGTGGCGCTCGGCGCCATGGCCATATGCCGGTGGGGGCGTGTGGCGTCCCGACGGGTTCGTCCCGTCGGCGCTGGTGCTCCCGTCGCGCGGCAGTGCGCAGGTGACCCTCTCCGCCGGCGCTCCCGGCTGCGAGCAGTCCGGCCTGGGCTTCGGAGGCGGAGGTAACCTACGAGATCGGCAGTCGGCGTCGCTCCTCGGCGCTCGAGCTCGACGGGATCCTCGACTCCGGGGTGCACCGGGTCGGCTGTCCTCAGTGCCTGTTCATAAAGACGCCGTACGGCGTGTACGACATCGCCGCTTACCAGGGTGGGTGAACGTCGCCGCCGAGCCGAACACGGCGTCACCGGCGACGACGTCAGTGATCTCGTCACCTACCTGGTCAACGATCCCCGACACCTCCTGACCTGTCCCGTGCGGAAGCTCAGCGCCCATCGTGCCGCTGCGAACCTTCCAGTCGATCGGATTGACCCCGACCGCCCGCACGATGACGCGGATCTGATCGGCGGCGGGATGTGGATCGGGCAGCTCCACCACCTGCAGAACCTCGGGGCCGCCGAACTCGCTGAACTGAATCGCTCTCATCACTCCAGGCTACCGCGTCATCGCGTACGCCGATGTGCCGATCGGGTCACGCCGCGCGGCAGCGCTGGCCGACGTCAGTCCAGGGCCACGACGGCTTGGATTGAGCCGAGCCAGAACCGCTGGTCCTCGTAGCTCGGGTGACAGTAGGCGCGCAACGCCGCCCCGTCGAGCTCGTACGGCGTGACCGCGTACTGGGTGGTGCCATCGGCTCCCGCGTACACGATGAAAAGGTCGGTCTCCCGCTCGATCGCGTCGAGCACGACATCGATCGGATCGTGTTCCTGGTCGAGCACGCGGAGTTGCGGGGCTCCTCCCGCCGAGGGTCGGGGCGCCAGGGCTCCCGTCGTCGGCGCTGTCGCCGCCGCTTGCGCGGCCTGGGACAGAGTCGAGACCTGCTTGGCGTCGTTGGGCGCCTCATCGGCCGGATCCGGCGCCCACGTGAGCTCAGCTTCCGTCTGCGTCGGCTCGCGATCGGTGGAGCGACCGGACACGCGGCCGATCCCGGCGTCGAGCTCGTGCCCGGCGCGGCCCAGCGCCGCCTGCATCGCGTCGACGTCGGCGGCGCGGACCGCAAGCTGCGTCGGACCGAGGCGCTCGACCACGTGCGGGCGAGCTCGCCCGCGAGCAGCGAGTCCGCGGTGTCGCAGTCGCCGGCGTCCAGGATCATCGCGGTGCGCAGGCGCAGCGGGCGCCGCACGCCGGAGGTCCAGTCGAGGATCGAGCGCGACACGTTCTGCGGAAGCTCACCCGCGAGCCGCTCCAGCGCCGCTGTCACGTCGCCGTCGAGCACGCCGCTGCGCTGCGCTGCGCGCACGGACTTGCGCGTGAGCTTGAACACGTGCGCCTGCTCGGGGACGGACTCGCCGACGAGCGCCAGCACCAGCGACTGCGACGGTGTCGGCGGCGACAGCGACACCACCTCGAAGTTGCCCTGGCACACGAAGCGGCCGGGAGGCTCGGCGGCGGCGGGCTGAACGCGTACCGCGCTCGGCAGCCCCTCGCGATCGAGTCCCAGGGCCACCGCCCCAGCGAGCCAGGCGTAGTGCAGGCCGCCGAGGCCGAGGCCGAGGCCGAGGCCGAGGCTGAGGTTCCCCCCGTGCGGCACACCCACCCCCGTCTCCTCGCACATCTGCGCAGCGCCTTGCCGAAGCTCGTCAGCTTGACCGTGGCGCCGGCCTGCAGCGCGCGCGCGAGCGCCAGCGCCGGCGCGCCCATCACTGAGCGGCTCACGTGGGTCAGGAGCCGTGCGCGCAGGCGCTCGGAATCCATCGCCAGCAGCGCGGCGGGGTCGCCGATCGCGATCAGCTCGCGTCGGCCGCCGGCGCCCGGACGCTCATCAACGCGTATGCGCACGAGCCGCTCCTCGCGCAGCAGTGACAGCACGAAGCTCAGCCGCGGCCCAGCCAGCGGGTCGTCGACACCGTGCAGCTCGATCTCCGGCAGCGCATCGAACAGCTTCGGCACCTCGCGCTGGTAGATGACGCCGTCGTTCTTCACCCTCACCGGCGAGCGCACGAGGAACGCCCACAGCTTCGCCATGTCGTGCGCGAGCTGCAGCGGCAACTGCAGCATCCGCGCGGGGCGAGCCGCAGCCACCCCATCCCCGTGAGGGGCGGCGAGCGCGTCCGCCAGCAGTTGTTGCAGGTCGCGCGGAACCGTGTACATCAGGCGGTGCGTGCGCTGGAAGGCGAACGCCAGGCCACTGCGCTCGAGCTCCCATGCCGCGTACGCGTTGCGGCCGGTCCAGGTTTGGTGCACTGTCGTCTCGCCCAGGAACGCGGCCTCGGCGGCGAGGCCGCGAGCACCGGCTGAGAGCCCGGCGACGATCTCGGCGATCCGCTCACGGTCTCCGAGCGCCGTGCCGATCTCCTGCGCCGGCGCAGCCGGCGCCAGCCCCAGCTCAGTTGCCACGGCGCGCCTGTGGGCGATCGTCGATGACGCGAGCAGCTCGGTGACGCCCGCGGGACTCATGCCGCTCGCTGGATCGGGACGGCGATCAGCTCCTCGAGATCGAGCACCGTGTACCGGTACCCCTGCTCGGCGAGGAACAGCTGCCGGCGATGGGCGTATTCCTGCTCGATCGTCTCACGCGAGACCAACGTATAGAACCAGGCGCGGTTGTCGTCAGGCTTGGGCCGCAGCAGCCGGCCGAGCTGCTGCGCCTCCTCCTGGCGCGAGCCGAACGTGCCCGAGATCTCCACCGCGACACTCGCCGACGGGAGGTCCAGCGCGAAGTTCGCCACCTTGCTGACGCACAGCACCGGCAGCTCGCCCGCGCGGAACCGTGCGTACAGCGCTTCGCGCTCGTGACGCGGCGTCTTGCCGGTGATCACGGGCGCGTCCAAGCGCTTGGCGACCCGCGCGAGCTGACCGACGTAGTAGCCGATGACCAGCGCCTGCGCCCCCGGATGCCGCGCGAGGGTCGCCTCGACGAGCTGATCCTTGGCGGCGTTGCGGCTGGCCAGCCCGAACCGCTCGCGCTCGTCGGCGAGCGCGTAATCCATCCGCGCCTGGGCGGCGAGCGGGATCCGCACCTCGGTGCACTCGGCGCTGGCGATCCAGCCGGCGTCCTCCAGCTCGCGCCACGCCATGTCGTAGCGCTTCGGCCCGACCAGCGAGAACACCAGCGGCTCGGCGCCGTCCTCGCGGATCAACGTCGCCGTCAAGCCGAGCCGCCGCCGCGCCTGGATCCGCGCCGTCGCCCGGAACACCGGAGCCGGCAGCAGGTGCACCTCGTCGTAGATGACCAGGCCCCACTCGCGCCGCTCGAACAGATCCAGATGCGGAAATCCCGCATCGCGCTTCGGCCTGTGCGTGAGCATCTGGTAGGTCGTCAACGTGATCGGGCGGATCTCCTTGGCCTTGCTCGAGTACTCGCCGATCGCCTCTGGAGCCACTGTCGTGCGCGCGAGCAGCGCGACCAGGCCGGTCAGGGGCATGGCGAGTGGATCGAGCCGCCGACCGTCTGGTAGGCGTCAGGGGCGAGCTGCCGCACACCGTCCGTCCCGGCCCTGCCGTCACGATCAGGTTCCCGTGCCGGTCGAGCCGCAGGCTGCTCTGGCCGTGGTAGCCGAGGACGATCCGGCCCGGGTCTGCACCCGGGGCGACGGTGAAGCTGTATTCGAGCTGGTGCTGGGAGCCGGTGAAGGTTGCGTCGATCCCCGGCCACACGCCCTGGTAGGAGGCGCCGGCAAAGGTCGGGACGTTGCGCTGCCAGCGGCGGCGATCGTTGCCGATCAGGTAGTTCACCCGCCCTGCAGCTGGCGCCCGACGGTCAGCCGCACCCCCGCGCGAGCGCCGAGGAAACCGACCGACAGCGTCCGCACCGACACCCGCGGCGGACTCGAAGGACGGCGACCCGCAGCCAGCCCCGCCGACGCGTGCGTCGCGTTCGCCGGGCTGCCGCTCGCACGAGACAGCGCCACGCAGCATCCCCGTGTCGGTCAGCCCCACCGCGTACCCGCCGCCGTGCGCGAGGAACCTGACCCTGGGGTCGGCCTGCCCCATGTTGCGCTCATAGGACAGCGGCAACCGCCCGTAAGCAGACGCGATCCGCCCCCGCGCCGCCGCTGACAGCCGCTGCGAGCGCGCGGAACGCGCGGCGGGTCGGTTAGCGGCCCCGAGCGCGACCCCGAAGCCGACTGTAACCGGGTTGTAGTCGTCGGTCAGTATTCTGGTCGGCTGACCCGGTGAGCGGATCGAGTGTGCGGGGTGGACATGAAGCCGATGGCACGAAGGCTGTGGGTGGCGATGGGGCTGGCGGGACTGGTTGCGCTGCTCGGATCGTGTCCTTCGGCCGCGCGCTTGACATGCAATCAAGATGGCTTCATCATCATTGCATGGGCATGATTCAGATCCGCGACGTTCCCGAGACGTGCATCGAACGCTGAAGGCCTGCGCCGCGGCGCAGGGCACCTCGCTCAGCGGGTACTCCTTCGGGAGGTCACGCGGGTGGCGCGGACGCCCACTCCGGAGGAGCTCGATGAGCGGATTCGCTCTCGCGGCGGCGCCGACGTCACCACGAACGAGATCCTCGCCGCACGCGATGCCGGCCGGCGAGCGTGAGGTGGGTCGTCGACGCCTCCAGCGTCGTTGGGTATCGCTCGGTAAAGGCTCCGACGCCGAGCGACGTGGGATGCTCGACGATGTTCACACGCCGGGCTTCGTCGACGTGGACGTGACGCAGTCGCTGCGCGGTCTGCTGCGTGGGGGCAAGATCAACCTCGACGTGGCGGAGCGAGGTCGCGGCGAGCTGGCGCAGCTACGTGTCCGCCGCCACCCCGACGTGCGACTGCTCCAGCGAGCGTGGGAGTTGCGCGGTGCCTGCACGATCTACGACGGGCTCTACGTGGCGCTGGCCGAGGCGCTGGATGCGACGCTGCTGACCCGCGACGGCCCACTCGCCCGCGGCATCGCGGGACTCGTCCCTGTCGTCACGTCTGAGTGATCGACCGAGTCAGGCATGACGCGAGGAGGCGGTGGGGAGCCAGGCAGACCCTCGGCGAAGTCGTCGAAGACGCGCTCCGGCATGAGCTGAGCACCGCGCGGGCGGCGCCCGACCGAGACTTCGCGGCTTCGCGGAGCTGCGGTGGACAAGGCCATGAGTCGATCCGGTCAGAGTTCAGGTCAGCTCGACCAAGCGGCCGCAGACGTGACGGTGAGCAGCGCGTCGACGGCGCCGGGGGCGAACTGGTGGCCCGCCTCGGCCATGCATTCGGCGATCGCTCCATCGGTGCCTTGGTGGGCTTGTAGGTGCGGCTCTGGGTCATCACGTCCCAGGCGTCGGCGAGCGCGAGCAGCTGCGCGCCGTCGGGGATCTGCTCGGCTGCGATCCGGTCGGGGTAGCCGGTGCCGTCCCAGCGCTCGTGGTGGCCGCGGACCCAAGCGACCTGCTCGGCCTCGAGCACCTCGGCAGCGATGTAAGCGCCCATCTCAGCGTGGCGCTTGACCTGGTAGCACTCGGCATCGGTCAGCGGGCCGGGCTTGCGCAGGATCTCGTCGGGGATGGCGATCTTGCCGACGTCGTGCAGCAGTCCAGAGGCATGCAGCAGGCTCGCTCGCTTGGCCGTCCAGCCCTGAGCGAGCGCCAGGCGCTCGGCAAGCGAGGCAACACGCTCGGAGTGCTGTCGCGTCGAGGCGTCCTTTGAGTCGATCGCCCGCGCCAGCGCCCGCACGCTGGACATCGCCTGAAACCGCTCGAACGAGCGCGTCTCGCGGGACAGAAGCGCGTGCGCCTCCTGCGTGTACATGAACGTTGTGTTGCGTCCGCCTTCCTTCGCCCAATACAGGGCGCGGTCCGCGAAACGCACGAGATGCTCGCCGTGGTGCGGCTTCGGTCTCGGCGGCGTGTCGATCACGACACCGCCCAGTTCGCGGTCAACTCGATCCATGGCTGGTGGGAGCATCTCGGACACTGCCGCTGCCCGAACGCGACCCGCTTGCAGATCGACGCCGACTGTGGCGGCTCCAACGGGAACCGGCTGCGGCTGTGGAAGGTCGAGCTGCAGAAGCTCGCCGACGAGATCGCGCTGGAGATCAATGTCAGCCATCTCCCGCCGGCAGATCGAAGTGGAACCGGATCGAGCATCGGCTGTTCTCGTACATCATGATGAACTGGCGCGGCAAGCCCGCTCGTCTCGCTGGAGACGATCATCAACTTGATCGGCGCGACGAAGACCAGCGTATACGCCCGCTCGACGATCGTGAGTACCCGCCAAGATCCGCGTCACAGATGCTGAGCTGAACGCCGTGAACCTCCACCGAGATGTGTTCCATCCCGAATGGAGCTACAGCATCAAACCAACGAAGTTGATTATGAACAGGCCCTAAGCTCAGCGATTCCGGCTGAGCCGCGAGACTGGGGGCGGATGCAGGCCCCTTCGTTACCGGAGCTACTTCGCGGCCCGAGCTGATCGCGCCGGGTGCAAGGGCTGAGCCTCCGGGTTGACGGGCTCGGCGCGGGGTGTGGGGTCGGCACTGTGGGTGCCGACTCGGCGTCCCGTACCCTTTGGCGAAGCGATGCCCGCCCAGGCCTACAGCGGTAAGGAGTGCGTTTGCCAGTTGCGCAGGGGCATCTGCGATCAGGCTTGCGTGCGCGGCATGCTCGAGACGCCGTTCTACATCGCCTGCCTTCGGCTTACGGGTCGGCGCTGTCTCGTAGTCGGTGGCGGCGATGTCGGACTAGAGAAGGTCGAGGGCCTGCTCGCGTGCGACGCCGCCGTCACGCTCGTCGCGCCCGGCGCCCATCCGGAGCTCATCCAGCTCGCGCAGGAGGGTTCGATCCGCTGGGAGCGCCGGGCGTATCGCGCGGAGGATCTCGAGGGGTGCCTGATTGCGATCGCCGCAACCAGCGACACCGACGTGAACATCAGAGTTTTCGAAGACGCCGAGGAGCGGGCGATGCTCGTCAACGTCGTGGACGTGCCGCCACTGTGCAACTTCATCCTGCCGGCGATAGTTCGCACGGGCCCGCTCGCCGTCGCGATCTCCACCGCCGGCGCCTCGCCCGCGCTCGCCAAGCGGATGAAGCGCGAGATCGGCGAGCTGTTCGGCGAGCCTTACGCGCTGCTGGCGATCCTGCTCAACGACGCCCGCGGGTGGGCCAAGGCCACGCTCCCCACCTACCAGGACCGCAAGGAGTTTTTCGAGTCAGTAGTCAACGGGGAGCCCGACCCCGTGGATCTGCTGCGCGCGGGCGATGCCGAGGCGGTGCGCGACCTGATCGCCGCAGCCCAGCGGACTCACGCGCAAGCGGTCGGATGACGCGGCGGAGAGATGAATGACGCGGGCAGGCGAGACGTAGCTGGTGAGCGATCCCGAGCCTATTCGCTTGACCCACGAGGCCGCCCGCTTGACCCATCTCGACGCCGCCGGGCGCGCGCGCATGGTCGCTGTCGGCGACAAGCCTGCTACCGAGCGCCGAGCCCTCGCGCGGGCGGTGGTGCGCGTCTCGCCTGAGACCGCGCGCGCAGTTGTGGCCGGGAACGCGCCCAAGGGCGATGTCCTCGGCGTCGCCCGGATTGCTGGGATCCAGGCTGCGAAGCGGACCTCCGAGCTGATTCCGCTGTGCCACCCGCTGGCGCTGTCGTTCGTCGGCGTCGAGGGGTCGATCGACGCGATTGCCGGGGAGATCAAGCTAATCGCGGAGGCGCGCACGACAGGACCAACGGGCGTCGAGATGGAGGCGCTTACGGCCGTGGCCGTGAGCGCACTGACCGTGTACGACATGGTGAAGGGGATCGAGCGCGGCGCGGAGATCGCCGGCGTCGCGCTGCTCGAGAAGTCGGGCGGGCGCTCTGGGGAGTGGCGGCGGGCTAGTGGGAGAGATTGACCCCAGGGATGTCGGGTCAGCGGCACATCGTCCCGTGACCTGATGTCAGAGACTTGGCGCCGCGTTTCGCTCAGCGCTTGACGTTCGCGCTGCCGCCAGTCTACTCAGCGCTTTGTGACGGATCCCGCCCTTGCGCGTAGACGAGTTGATGGCCGGTCTCCGTCGCATGTCCCCACTGATGGCCCTGCTGCTCGCACTCGCCGCCGCTTCTGTCCTCGCAGGCTGCGGCGTCGCGCCGCAGCCCGGCGTGGTGCGCGCGGCGGATACGCGAGCGCCGGCCACCGTGGCACCGGCCGGCGCGGCGACGCTCCGCGCCGGCAACGGCGCGTTCGCCGGCCGCATGCTCAGTCTGCTGGCGCGCACCGAGCCGACGGTCGCGCTCTCGCCGTTCAGCATCTCCGACGCGCTCGCGATGACATACGCAGGCGCCCGCGGGCGGACAGCATCGCAGATCGCCCGGGCGCTCGACTTCCGCCTGGCGCCGGCTCGCCTGCACGCGGCGTTCAACGTCCTTACCCAATCCCTGGCGACCGTCGACGGCCCCGGTGTCACCCTGAGCGTCGCCAACGCGCTCTTCGGTCAGCGGCGGACACCGTTTCAGCAAGCGTTCTTGGACGTGCTCGCGCGCGACTATGGCGCCGGCATGCGGACAGTCGATTTCGAGCACGCCGCCGGCGCGGCGCGATCGGGGATCAACGCCTGGGTCTCCGATCGCACGCACGGCAAGATCCCGAGCCTGCTGGACCCAGCCGATATCGATGCGTTCACCCGCCTGGTGCTCGTCAACGCCGTCTACCTGAACGCGAAGTGGCAATCACCGTTTCAGAAGCGTGACACCGCGCCGGCAGCGTTCCACGCGCCCGGCGGCACGGTGCAAGTGCCGACGATGAACCAGATCGGGACCTTCGGCTACCTTCGCGGTCCGGGCTACCGTGCGCTCGAGCTTCCCTACGCCGGCGGACGACTCGCGTTCGACATCCTGCTGCCGGCCCCCGGTCGGCTGCCGTCGCTGCTACGACGCATCGCCAGCGATGGGCCGCTCGATCTCTTGCGCGGGCTTCGAGCGCAGCAGGTCGGACTCGCGCTGCCCAAGCTGCTGCTCCACACCCGCTTCGAGCTCGCCGGCGCGCTCAGCACGCTCGGGATGCCTGACGCGTTCGATGCCAGCCGCGCCGACTTATCCGGCATCGCGGGACCACCGGGCTGCCTCTACATCAAGCACGTCGTCCACGAGACGTATGTCCGGGTTGACGAGGCGGGCACGGAGGCCGCAGCCGCGACCGCCGTCATCCTCAACGGCGTCTCGGCTCAGGCGCCGCCGCCAATCGTGTTCGACGTCGATCGCCCGTTCGCGTTCGTGCTTCGCGACAGGCAGACCGGCGCGATCCTGTTCCTCGGGACGGTCGCTCGTCCCTGAGCCGTGAGGGCGCGACCAAGTAGGATCGGCGCCTTGCGAGTGCCCTGGTTATCGAGGACGCCGTGCCTGTGGTCTGCCGCGCTGATCGCGGGGGCTGCCGGGGCCGTGGCGCTGGGATCGGCGGCTGCGCGGCCATCGTCCAGTCAGGACGTGTTCGTCCGCGGAGCGTTCACGTACGTGTGGCACGGCGATCCGAGCCGTGGCTGCGCAGCCGAAGGTCTGTGTGGCGTGCGTGGCTCGCTAATCGTCGATTTCACCGGCTTCGGCAACATGGCCTCGATCGGGCGCAACGGCTCCGCAGCACTCAACGGTGCGTCGGCGACGGTTCGCGTCCGCCGCGACGATCCCGGGGCGCACCCGGGTGAGTGCGTCGACCTCGTCCCGATCGACAGCCTGCAGATCCGGATCGCGCGGGCCCGGCCGGGGCGCTACACAGCGACCCTCGGCGACCTCTCCGCCTCCAGCGGACGCTGCGCGGGCCCGATCGCCGGGGAGCTTCGCAAGTCGCGTCTGGCGGCGTCGCGTCTGAGGACTCGTGAGCTCGGTTTCGACCTGCGCGGTAAGACATCCTTCGCCGCAGGCCCCTTCAGCGGTGAGCTGATCTCGACCGTCGTGCTCGCGCCCGACACGATCGATCAGTCCAGCGGAACCTCTGTCAGCAACACCTCCGGTGGGGGCGGACCCTCCGGTGGAGGCAAGGCGCCGCCCCCACCGCGGCGGGTGCTCGTCGAGCACGCCGACATCCGCTATCGGATCGCCGGCGCTTCCGGGGCGCTTGCGTTCGCGTTCTCCGGCGCGGCGGATCCGTTCTGCGAGGCGTTCGACGATTGCGGCGTGAGTGGATCGCTGGCGCTCACGCTCCCGAGCTACAAGAACCTTGTCGAGGTGTCGGGGTCGAGGACCGTCTCGCGCCGCGTGGGCCAGCGCCGCGCGCTGGCCGACCTGCGCGCGGGCCGGCTCGCGCTGGGGTCCGATCAGCCGGCGCTCGACTCGATGCCCAGGGCCGTGGTGAGCGAGACCATGACCCGGACAGGCGGCGCAGGCTGCGCAGGCACCGTGCGTCAGCCTATCGCATTGGGGATCGGCGGATTTCTGTTCGAAGCCCCGGCCGGCGCTCTGCGCGCAGTCCTCGGCACCTTGGAAGGGGGCCAGCCGAGCGACCCGCTCCGGACGCACTGCCCCGGGCCCGCCACCGGAGACGTGACCGGCGCCAGCAACCTGGCTGCCGGGGGTCTCGGGCTCAGCGGCCTTGCCTTTGGATCGCTCGCGGTCAAGGACCTCGGCTCCAGGCAGCTCATGATCTCGTTGAGGAGCCGTGGGAGCTTCGTGAGCCCTGGCTACTCCGGAACGCGGGCGGGATCGCTGACGTTCACCCTGCGCCTGATCCGCGCCACCGGCGGCACGCGGCGCGAGCGGCTACCGGGCGGGCCATGAGCGGGTCATCCCCCAGGCGGCCCGCGATCGTGAGGCACGCCGTAACGATCGTGAGGCGCCCAGCGATCCTGACAGCGCTGCTCGCGCTCTGCCTGACGGGGGCGCAGCTCGCGCTCGCGGTGCCGGCGGCGCAAGCGCTGGGGACCGTGAGCATCTACGTTCCGGGGTCTCGCGTGCTTTCCGCCACGAGCGTGGACGTCAAGGTCAGTGGCTCGCTCGCCGTCCGCTTCCACGGCGATCAGGGTGCGGGATGCGCCGCCCACGGGCTGTGCGGCTACAGCGGGGTCGTCGTGTGGAGCCCGGAAACCGCGCAGTCCTCGGGCTCGATAGAGATCCTGAAGCTCCGCAAGCACCGGCGTGTCAGCTACTTCGCCGCGCTCGCGATCTCCGGGACCGGCGGGAGCACTACTGCCAGCGCGCCCGTGTCGGCTGTGGTGCACAGGGACATCGCCGGCCAGGTCACCGGGACCTGCGCGGACGCATCGTCACCGGCTGACTCCACCTTGGCGCTGCCCGTCCACCACGAGCTCATCGCGGTGGGCGTCCTGGGCCGCGCCAGCTCACTCCTCTCCACACGCTGCGCGGGTCCGCTCGACCTCGATCTGGCGCGTTTCGCCCCCTCCCGCGAGGTGGCGGTCGCCGCCGCGCTGCGTGGCCATCGGCGAGTCGATCTGCGTGGCACCAGCAGCTTCGCCGGTGGCGGCTTTGCGGGGACCGTGCGCTCGACTTTGATCCTCCAGCTCGGGGGCGCGCAGTCGGGCGGCGGGGGCCAGCCCTCGTCCGCCCCCAGCGGCCCGCGTGAGCGCGCGGTGACCGAGCCGCTCACCCTCGTCAAGGCTTCGGGAGCGCTGAAGGCGCAGGTGCAGGGCGCGGCGAACCCCGGCATCTGCGTCCTGCTCGATTCCTGTGGCCTGCGGGGAACGATCACGGTGCCGCGCCCGCCGCTCAGCCGGGGTGCGCTCATCGCCTACGGTCCAGCGCGCAGGCCATACCGCGACTTCCTCGCCGCACTCGGGCTGAGCCGCCGCGGGAACGCGGCAGGGATCCTCGTGGCGGGAAGCGTCAGGTGGCAGAACGGCGGCAGATTCGAGGAGGACCTCGTACAGGGCGGCGAGTGCCGGGACTCCGGGTCGCTCGGGGCGGGCGGGATTGTGCTCGCGACGACGAAAAAGCTGACGCGGGCGAGCTACTACGCTTCCGATTCCCTGCGGACGCGGTGTCCCGGTCCCGGGCTCGGCGGTGCTGGCGGCAGCGGGGGCGGGATACTCGCAGCCGGCGCCACCCCCTTGCGCGACCTTGCGCGGCGCCAGTTCTCGATCGCGGTGCCCGGCACCGGGACGCTCTCCGACGACGGCTACACCGAGCGACTGACGGGGAGCCTCTCGCTGACATTCAGGCGCGGGCGCGTCAGCCAGCGGACCTTCAGAGGATCGTCCGACGCTCGGTCTTCGCCGACCGGCGCCGGACCTGCCCCATTCGCCCTTGGGCTCTCGGCACCCGCTCTCGGCCTCTCACCACCCACACTCGCCAGCTTCGCGTTCTGATCTGTCATGCTGTTCGCATGGCGCAGCTAGTTACGCGAATCCAGGCCCAGCTCGTGGAGCAGGTGGACGAGCTGGTCGCGGATGGACTGGTGGCGAATCGCTCCGCGGCTGTGCGCTTGGGCTTGGAGCAGCTCGTCGACCGCCACCGCCGGCTCCGGGTCGCAGGACAGATCGCAGACGCTTACCGCAAGGCGCCGCAGGACGGCGCGGAGCTCGCCGGCATCGATGCGAGCACGCGCGCGCTGATCGAAGAGGAACCGTGGTGAGGCCTCCCCGCCAGGGTGAGATCTGGTGGGCGCAGACCGAGGACAAGCGCCGCCCGGTGCTCGTCGTGACCCGCTCGGAGGCGGTGAGCGTGCTTACTGGCATAGTCGTTGCACCGCTCACACGCACCGTGCGAGACATTCCCACCGAGATCCAGATGGGCGCAGACGAGGGGTTACCAACTCCGTGCGCGGCATCGTTCGACAACCTGCAGCGCATCCGGCGCTCGGCGCTCACCGATCGAGCTGGTGACCTGGGCATGCGACGCCAGAAGATCTGCGCCGCGCTGAGCGCGCTTGCAGACTGCTGAGCCTTCGCGATGAGAACCGCCATTCTGACGATCTCGTCCTCGGTTGCCGCCGGATCGACCCAGGACGCCTCCGGGGACATCCTCGCCGAGCTGGCCGGCGCGGCGGGCGCCGAGATCGTCTCCAGGGAGGTGCTCGCCGACGATCGACCAGCGATCGAGGCAGCGCTGCGGCAATATTGCGATCCCGGCTCGGAGGTCTCGTTCGTCTTCACCACCGGCGGTACCGGGCTGACTCCCGACGACGTGACGCCCGAGGCGACGCGGGCGGTAATCGAGCGTGACGCGCCCGGCTTCGCCGAGGCGATGCGCGCCGAGGCCTTGAGGTACACCCCCTTCGGCCTCCTTTCGCGGGGCGTCTCGGGCATTGCCGGGCGCACCCTGATCATCAACTTCCCGGGCAACCCGAAGTCGATCCGAGAGCTCTTCGGAGTGGTTGCGCCGACGCTCGAGCACGCTGTCGCAACGTTGCGGCGCGGGGGTGGCAGAACGGGCGAATCAGGCGCCGGGCTGCAAGCAGGCGCCGGACACGAATCAGGTGCCAGACACCGAGCCGCCGCTCAGCGACGCGCCGGCGATTGAGCTGCGCGGCCTCGCGCGCTACTTCGGCGAGCGGACCGCGCTGGCGGAGGTTTCGGTCCGCGTCCCCGCCGGGGCGACGCTCGCCGTGCTCGGTCCCAACGGCGCGGGAAAATCGACGCTGCTGCGGATCCTTGCGACGCTGCTGCGCCCGCACGCCGGCGAGGTCGCGCTGTTCGGCGAGCCGCTGCCGCGCCGGGCCTTCGCGGTGCGCGCAAAGCTCGGCCTGCTGGCCCACGAGCCGCTCCTCTACAGGGACCTGAGCGGCCGGGAGAACCTCGTCTACCATGCGCGCCTGCACGGTGCCAGGCCCGGCCGGATCGAGGAGCTCCTGGAGGCGGTCGGCATGAGCCGGCGCGCGAACGAGCCTGTGCGCTCGCTTTCCCGAGGAATGGTGCAGCGCCTGGCGGTCTGCCGCGCCGTGCTCCACGAGCCGGCGCTGCTGCTGCTCGACGAGCCGCGAGCAAACCTCGATCCAGGCGCCGGGGAGCTGATCGAGCCCCTGATCGGCCGCACGAGCGGCGCCACGCGGGTGATCACAAGCCACGATCCGCAGCGCGCGCTCGCCGAGGCCGATCTGGTGCTCGGGCTGATCGACGGCCGCCCCACGTTCGTGGGTGGGCCCCGGGCACTCAGCGCCGAGAAGCTGAAGGAGCTCTACGCGTGAACGCTGCCCTGACCGTGCTGCGCAAGGACCTGCGCCTGGAGCTGCGCGGGCCCGAGACGGTTCCGGCGATGGCGCTCTTCTCGCTGACCACGTTCGTGATCTTCCACTTCGCCCTAAACCGCGCGACGATCGACGGGCAGCTCGCCGCGGGGGTGCTGACCGCCACGCTCCTGTTCGCTGCGCTGCTGGGAGTCAACCGGCTGTTCGTGGCCGAGCGCGAGCAGGGGGGCTTCGACGCGTTCCTGCTCGCCCCCGTGGACAGAACTGCGCTGCTGGTCGCCAAGGCGGCGGCGCTCTTCATCTTCCTGGTGGTGCTCGAGGTGATCGCGCTGCCGGCCTTCGGGCTGCTGCTGCTGGGGCCATCGCTCGGGCCCCCGCTGCTCGGCCTGATCGCGGTCCTCGCCCTCGCCGACCTCGCGTTCGCGGTGATCGGCACGCTGGTCTCGGCGATCGCCGTCCAAACCCGCGCGCGGGACCTGATCGGGCCGATCATCTCGCTGCCGCTGCTGATCCCGGCGCTGATCGCCACCGCCCGTGGCGCAGGTCCCCTACTCGTCGCCCACGGATCGGGCTCGCCGCCAGCGAAGTGGCTCGCGGTCCTGGCGCTTTATGATTTGGTGTTCGCACTGCTCGCCTACGCGGTGTTCGACTTCCTGCTGGAGGACTGACCATGACCACATACGGGCGCGGCCTGCGCACCCTCTCTTTCGCCACCTTCGCGACGATCAGCCTCGCGCTCGCGCTGGCCTTCTTCTACGCGCCGCTGGACACCGACCAGGGCTTCGTCCAGAAGATCTTCTACATCCACGTTCCCCTGGCGATCGTGTCGCTGTGCGGCTTCGTGCTGGGAGGCCTGCTCGCGGTCGGCCATCTGCGGACCGGGGATCGGCGCTGGGACATGCGCTCTTACGTGGCGATCCACATGTCGCTGATCTTCTCGGTCGGCGGCCTACTCACCGGCTCGATCTGGGCCAAGGCGTCGTGGGGGCACTGGTGGGTTTGGAACGAGCCCACGCTCGTCTCCTACATGATCGTGATCCTGATGTTCGCGACCTACCAGCCGCTGCGGTTCTCGATCGAGGATCCCGAGCGCCAGGCTCGTTACGCCAGCGTGTTCGCGATCGTCGCGGGCGCGTTCGTGCCGATGAACTTCATCGCGGTGCGGCTCGCTGCGCAGTACGTCCACCCGCGCGTGCTCAATCTCGGCGGGGGCAACCTGCCGCCGTCGATGGGCCTCACGTTCCTGGTCTCGCTGATCGGTGTCGCGTTGCTGTTCGCGACCCTGTGGAAGTATGAGATGGCGGCCAAGAACGCGCGCATGCAGGTGCGCGCGCTGCGCCGGACGCTGCTCGGCGAGGACACCGCCAGGCCGATCGGGCGAAGCGCGGCACCGTCGTGATCGGGATCATCGCCGTCGCACCGGCACTTCCCCTGCACAGCGCGGGCAAGTACGTCGCCGGCGCCTATGTTGTGTTCATGGCGCTCCTGCTGGTGTACGTGTCGATCATGGCGAGTCGGCTGAGCCGAACCGAGCGTGAGCTCACCGAGCTTCGGCGAGACGTCCAGGAGCATCGCCAGTCCGAGCCCGACCATGATCTCGAGCAGGCAGGCCCGCAGGCCAGCCTGCTCGGCGAAACCGCTGGTCGACCGGGTGGGCCGGTTGGGAGCACCTCCTCCGGCGGCCGTGGCCGGCACCCCGCGGAGGGCTCACTTTGAGCGAGCTGCTCGCGATCGGGATCTCGCACAAGACCGCTCCGGTCGAGGTGCGCGAGCGCCTCGCGCTGCCGGAGGCTCGGGCCGCCGGCCTCCTGCGTGATCTCCGAGGAGCTTCGGACATCCACGAGGCGGTGGCGATCTCGACCTGCAACCGGACCGAGCTGTACCTCGTCGTAGGCGATCCGGTGGAGGCCGAGAGCAGCGCGCTGGCGATGCTCTCGAGCCTGGCGGGGATCCGCCCCACATCGCTGGCGGGGGCGATCTACTCGCACCGCAACTGCGAGGCAGCGCGCCACCTCTATCGCGTGACTGCGGGGCTCGAGTCGATGGTGGTCGGCGAGGCCGAGATCCAGGGTCAGGTCAAGCGGACCTATGAGCTCGCGCTCCAGAACGAGATGGTCGGACCGCTCACCAACCACCTCTTCAAGGCCGCGCTTGCCACCGGCAAGCGCGTGCGCAGCGAGACGGCCATCGGCGAGCGCCACCTGAGCCTGCCCGCGGTTGCGGTCTCGCTCGCCCGCGAGCTTCTCGGAGACCTCGACGACCGTGAAGTCGTAATCGTTGGGACCGGAGAGACGAGCGAGCTGACCGCGCGCTCGCTCGCGCACAGCGGCGGTCGGACCGTGTTCGTGGCCAACCGCAGGCGGGACCGCGCCCTCGGCCTGGCCAAGCGCTACGGCGGCTGGAGCGTCAGCTTCGACGAGCTCCCGCGAGCGCTCGCGCGCGCGGACATCGTGGTTACGGCGACCTCCTCGCCCCACCTGTTGCTCGAGGCGCCCGAGCTGGCGGAGGTGATGGCAGCCCGCGCGGATCGCCCGATGCTGTTGATCGACCTCGCGGTTCCGCGCGACATCGACGCCTCGTGTACGCAGATCGCCGGCGTGTCGCTCTACGACATCGACGACCTCCAAGGAGTGATCGCGCGCAACCGCAAGGTGCGTCAGACCGAAGCGCGCAAGGCGGAGGGCATCGTCGAAGAGGAGATTCAGCGCTTCGCGGCCTGGCTCGGCTCGCTCGAGGTGCTGCCGACGATCGCCGCCCTGCGTGCCCGGGCGACCGAGATCGCCGAGCAGGTGCTGCAGGAGAACGCGGGCAGATGGGAGTCGGCTTCGCCGCGTGACCTCGTGCGCGTGGACGCGATGGCGCGGGCCGTGCTCAGCCGCCTGCTCCACGACCCGACTGTGCGGATGAAGGAGCTCCGCGATGAGCGCGTGCACGCGCGGATGGCGATCGTGCGTGAGCTCTTCGGGCTGGCGGATGAGGATGCCGAGCTCGATCTCGAGGCGGGGCTCGAGAGGCCCGCGGGCGCGGCGGGTCTGGCCGAGGGCGCCCTGGCCGAGGTGCGCGAGCTCCAGCGACGTCCTTGATGGGGATCGGGACGCGCGCTCGCTGATGCGGATCGGGACGCGGGGGAGCGCGCTAGCGCTCGCGCAGGCGTCGTGGGTGGCGCGGCGCCTGGGCGCCGAGGCTGAAATCGTGACGATCGCCACCTCGGGTGACCGCGGGAGGGCAGTTGCGGACAAGTCGCGCTGGGTCTCCGAGCTCGAACAGGCGCTGCTCGCGGGCCAGATCGACCTCGCGGTGCACTCGGCCAAGGACGTGCCGGCGGAGCTGGCGCGAGGACTGGAGCTGGTGGCGATTCCGGTGCGTGCCGATCCGCGCGACGTTATCTGCGGAGCGCCGTCGCTGAAGGCTCTCGCGGCGGGCGCGCGCGTTGGGACGGGCAGCCTCCGCCGTGGCGCCCAGATCCGCGCGGCGCGGGACGACCTCGAGGTGGTGGAGGTGCGCGGCAACGTCGATACACGGTTGCGAAAGCTCGCCGATCGGGAGTGCGACGCGCTCGTGCTCGCCGCTGCCGGGCTGCAGCGCCTCGGGCGCGGTGCCGAGGCCGGTGGCGTGCTGGATGAGCTGGTCCCGGCCGCCGGTCAAGGCGCGCTGGCGCTGGAGGCCCGCCCCGGAGCGCTCGGCGCCGGTGCCCTGGCAGCGCTGTCGGACCCCGAGGCTACCGTCTGCGTGAGCGCCGAGCGCGATCTGACGCGCGCGCTGGATGCCTCCTGCGAGACACCGGTCGGCGCGCACGCCCGCAGGCTGGAGACCGGAATGCTCGAGCTGACCGGTTGGGTTGGGCTGCCCGACGGCTCGGCCTGGCTGGTTGACCGCGTGTGCGGCGATCCGGAGGGAATTGGGCTCGCGGTAGCACAGCGAATGCTCGCCGCCGGGGCCGCCGAGCTGCTGCGCGAGGCGGCGGCGTGGCCCGCCCGACCTGATCCGGAGCGCAAGCTGACAGCGTGGGCCGCCGGACCGCAGGCGGGGTGCGAACCGGCGGTGCGAGGTGCCGGACCTGGGGCGGGGTGCGGACCGGTGGTGCGGGGCGCGGGGGCTGAGCGGGAGCCCGCGGCGTGACCGTCTACCTCGTGGGAGCGGGTCCCGGGGACCCCGGGCTGCTGACCGCGCGGGCGCTGGAGCTGATCGCCGCCGCCGAGGTCATCGTCTACGACAGGCTGATCCCTGACTCGGCGCTACAGGGCGCCCCCCCCGGGGCCGAGCTGATCTACGCCGGCAAGGAGGGCGGCGGGCCCTCGATGCCCCAGCCGGAGATCGTGCGGCTGCTGCTGGAGTACGGCGCGGCCGGTCGCGCAGTGGTTCGCTTGAAGGGAGGCGATTCGTTCGTGTTCGGGCGCGGCGGTGAGGAAGGGCTGGCGCTGCGCGCCGCGGGGATCCCGTTCGAAATTGTGCCTGGTGTGACGGCGGGCGTCGCGGCGCCAGCCTACGCGGGCATCCCGGTCACCGATCGCGACCTCGCCAGCGCGGTGGCGTTCGTGACCGGGCACGAGGATCCGGCCAAGCCCGAGTCCGCGCTGGACTGGGCGGCGCTGGCGGCCTTCCCGGGCACGCTGGTCCTATACATGGGCCTGCGCCGGCTGGGCATCGTCGCCCAGCGCCTGCAGGACGCCGGACGCACCGGGTCTGAGCCTGCGGCGGTGATCGAGCGCGGCACGTTTCCCGATCAGCGCGTCGTCACCGGGACGCTCGCGACGATCGCCTCGCTGGCGGCCGCGGCGGGTATCCGCGCCCCAGCGATCGCGGTCTTCGGCGCCGTCGTGGGCCTTCGTGAGCAGTTGGGCTGGTTCGAGCGCCGGCCGCTGGCGGGTCTGAGCGTCGCTGTGACCCGCGCCCGGGCGCAGGCGAGCGACCTGGTCGCGCGGCTGGCGAGCTTGGGAGCCGAGGTGCTGGAAGCACCCGCGATCGAGATCCTCGCGCTCGACGGGCCTGCTCCCGACGTGAAGCGCTATGACCTCGTTTGCCTCACGAGCCCCAACGGGGTGCACCTCTTGCTCGAGCGCCTGGCGGTCGCCGGGCTCGACGCACGAGCGCTGGCCGGCGCCCGCGTCGCCGCGATCGGGCCCGGAACCGCGTCCGCGCTGAGCGAGCACGGCATCCGCGCGGACATAATGCCCGAGCGCTTCGTGGCCGAGAGCCTGGTGGAGGCACTCGCCGGCCTGCCGGTCAAGCGGGCGCTGATCGCGCGCGCCGCACAAGCGCGGGACGTGCTGCCGGACGCGCTGCGCGCTCGCGGTGCGCAGGTCGACATCGTGGCGCTGTACGAAACCGTCGCCCAACCACTGGGCGAATCGGAGCTCGTCGCCATCGGCGCCGCGGACTACTTGACCTTCACTTCGTCATCGACTGTACGGTTCTGGTTTGACGCCGCCGGTGGCCGGCTGCGCCCCGGCACGCGGCTGGTGAGCATCGGCCCTGTGACGAGCGCGACGCTGCGCGAGCGGGGGCTCGAGCCCGACGTCGAGGCCGGCCGGCACGACATCGAGGGGGTCGTGGAGGCGCTGCTGGCCGATGTAAGGCTATTTGCCGAGCGCTGACGCGCGATAGGCGACGCCAGCGGTGCCCAGCCCGGCGATCAAGGCAAGGAAGAGTCCGACCGAGGGACTCCCGATGTCGTTCGCGCTCGACGATACATCGATCAAGAAGGCGACCGCGCCGAGAACCTCCACTAGCCCGCCAACCATCGCGAGCTGTAGCGGTAGGCGGCCGCGCATCGCTCGGGAGGGCGCATTGACTCCCAGCGTCGCCACAGCGGCGGTGCCCGCAATAAGCATCCCAACGAAGGTGACCCAGCCTCAGCGATGGTATCCATCGATGGAGACCGAGAGTCCGTAAACGGTCGCGCTATACCACGGCAGGAACATCGAGATGAACACCAAGAGCGTCACGACACCGACCACGCGGTTGGCGATGGGCACCCGGTCGAGCAAGGCCTTCAAGTCGGTCGTGGAGGCGCCCTGACCGTGCTGAGCACCGCAGGATGGGCAGAAGGACGCCCCGGCTGGGACATCGGCCCGGCAGGACGCGCACGTACTCAAGAGGTCGCTTCTCCTTCGACGCGCCCGCCAGCCCCACCGTCCGCGGTCAAGACGCTGAGCGTCAACGCGAACGGCGTGCCCTCGGAGTCCTTGCAGATCGCCGAAGCTGCTCCAGGATGGATGACGCTCCCGCCGAGGGCCTTGACCCGCTTGACCGCCATCTCGAGGTCTCCGACCGCAAAGTACGGCAGCGAAAACGAGTCTCCCGGGCCGCGACCACGGGCGTGAACCCCGACGACCGGGGCTGGTTGGTGCGTTTGCCAGCCCTCACCTTCGCCCCCTGAACGCGGCTCCAACGCGGCACCGAGGAGCCCTGACCAGAAGCGCTGCGCTCGCTCGGGGTCATCCGCCGGGAACTCGATCAGCGACAGACGCGGATCCATGGCGCAGACCATAGCGCCCGGGTGACAGACCCCGGCATGCGGACCCTGCGGGTCCGCAACTTCGATCCTGGTCTCAGGAGGAGGTGGCCAGTGGATTGGCGGCGTTGGCCAGTTCCGCCGGCTGGCGTGAGTCGGCGGCTTGCGTTTCGCGGCGCCAGGCCCTCCAGTAGCGGTGCATCCGACGCAGAAATGCTTTCGGGCTCTCGGCGTACACGCGGTCGCCAAGAAAGAACGCGCTTGCCTGAAGCTGACCCCGGCGGTGGTCGATGAGGCCAAAGACCGGATCGACATCTACTGCAACCTCGCCGGCCATACCAATCAAGGCTTCTCGGAGGACTGAGAGGTCGTGATCGTCGCCGAGCAGGTCAGACAGACGATGGGCCGCCTTTGCGTGACCACGCAAGGCCTGCGGTGAGGCCCGTTGCAGCAGGCGCAGGTGATACCAGAGGTCTTTGGCACGCTTGCGCCACTCGTGGAGGTTCTCGGATGTGGGTCGGGATCGCGCTCGCTTGGATGCCCTGCGGCCGCGCCGGTAGCTGCGCAGCAGTCCGTCGCTGACCGCCGCCCACTCATTGTTGCGCAGCTGCCAGTCGTCGATGCGCAGCCGCGCAGACTTCAGGCTGTCGAGAGCGTCGTTGGTGCAGGCGGACCCCATCAAGCGCCGCCTGGCAGCTTCTCGCTGTATGTCAAGGCACTCACGCAGCGCCTCGAAAGTGCTCTTCGGGACCTGACCCGCGAAGCGCTCGGCAAGGTCGTCGAGCGCTTGGAGCACGACGTCGGCATCGCGGACGCCTCCGAGCCTCCGGCCCACTTCACGAAATACGCCATTCTCGGCCCGGCGCTGCTCGGTCCCAAGCGTCGAGCGTCCGAGCCGTAGCAACGACCGCTCCTTCTTCAGAGACTTCCGCGCGGCGTGAACCGCGTTGAAGGAGTCGCGCTCCATCTCCTCGCTCAACATCCTGCTAGCGCCGTCCACCTGTTCCCGGGCGCAGCGGCAAAGGCCGTCGTGCACCGCTTCCCCGTCCTCGATTTGGTATGACATCGATCCCTCCCTCATCGTTGGTGTGTGATCTTTGTGATACCCGCCACAAGCGATGGGCAATCCTCCAGCATCCGGAGGGAAGCCCCATACGCTGCCCTGATGACCATCCCCGATCCTCACGTTGCACTCGGACTACGGCCCCGAGGAGGACTTCGCCGGCGTGGGTCATGGCGTGATCGCCCGGATCTGGCATTGATCGGGCGAGCCTGAAGTGAGCGCTACGCACAGCCTCGGCCTCCCGAGGCTGCACCTGCGCCGCACGGACTCCACCAACCATCGCGCGCGTGAGATGGCCGTGCGGGGCGCGCCGCACGGGACGCTTGTCACTGCGTCCGAGCAGTCGGCGGGACGGGGGCGCCAGGGACGGACGTGGACAACGCCACCCGGCCAGGCGCTGCTCTGCTCGTTCGTGATCCGTGACCCGTCGCGCCTACTCTCACTGGCGGCCGGAGTCGCGGTCGCCGAGGTCGTCGGCCCCCGAGCGCGGCTGAAGTGGCCCAACGATGTCCTGGTGGACGGTCGCAAGGTGGCGGGAATGCTCGTGGAGGGACGCCCGCAGGAGCGATGGGCTGTCCTGGGTATCGGTTTGAACGTGGCCCTGAGGGTGGAGGACCTGCCGCCCGAGACCCACGCCCGGGCCGGCTCGCTCGGCTTGGGCGCGGAGGCGGTCGAACCGATCCTGGAGCGACTGCTGCACCACCTCGAACGCTGGACCGTGGCGGATGGCGACTCCGTGCTCGATCAGGTCCGGCGGCGTGACGCGCTGCTCGGCGAGCGGATCCGATGGCTCGGCGGGCAAGGCGTCGCGGATGGGGTGGACCGCGCAGGGCGGCTGGTGGTGCTCAGTGGCGGGCACCGGCTGTTGCTCGAGGCCGGTGAGGTGCATTTCGCGTGAGCGGATCCTATCTATCGGTCTCCGCGGGACTCGAGCAGAACGCGCACCATCGGCAGCGTGGCGCACCGGCCTTACAAGCGCCGCCAGACCAACTGTTCACCGGGCGTATCATGGTGACAGGGATTATTGAGATGACCGCGTTCGGCATTATGTTGCTGGTACTGGGTGCAGTGCTCGTGGTCGCCGAGGCCCACCTTCCCAGCGGGGCGCTCGGTGCGGCCGGCGGGGTTGCGCTGATGATCGGTGGGATCGTGGCGATCGCCGCACTGGGGGGCGGCGCTGTGCTCGCGGTGCCGGTGGGCACCATACTGGGTGTGGTGGCGGTCGGATGGACGATGCTCGCTGCGCGTGCGGCGGCGAGCACGCGCCACCGACGCGTCCTGGCCGGCGGTGAGGCCTTGTGCGGGCGAATCGGCGTGGTTCGCGGGTGGAGCGGAGCCGCCGGCCAGGTGTTCGTGGAAGGGGCGCTGTGGCGCGCTCGCCAGCAGCCCGCCGAGCTCTACGCGTACTCCTCCCCCGCCACCAACCACGACCACGACATCGACCGCGACCCCGACCCCGACCCCGACCCCGACCCCGACCGAAACGATTCACTGCACGAGGGCGACCAAATCGTCGTCGAGCGCATCACCGGACTCACGCTGTCGGTGCGCCGCGCCGAGGAATGGGAGCTGATCGTCTGATGACCCTACGGCTGAGGCCATGGCCTTGCTCGCAGGACTCGGGTGATCGCCTGGTCCCCGCGGCTGAGGCCATGCGCTCGCTGGGAGGATTGACGTGATCGCCGTGTTGGCGGTGATCATCGTCGCCATCCTCGTCGTTGCGGTGGTGCTGGCCGGCATGTCGGTGCGGGTGCTGCGCGAGTACGAGCGGGGCGTCGTCTTCCGTCTTGGCCGGGTCACCAGCCAGCGCGGCCCGGGACCGATCTTCCTGCTCCCGGCGATCGACCGAATGGTCCGGGTCAGCCTCCGGACCGTGACGCTGAAGATCCCGGCACAGGAGGTCATCACCCGTGACAACGTCCCGGCCCGAGTTACGGCTGTCGCCTACTACAGGATCATCGACTCCACCAAGTCGGTGGTCGAGATCGAGAACGTCCTCTCGGCGACCTCGCAGATCGCGCAGACGACGCTGCGATCGGTGCTTGGCAAGGCCGAGCTCGATACGCTGCTCTCCGAACGCGAGCGCCTCAACGAGCACCTCCAGCAGATCATCGACGATCAGACCGAGCCGTGGGGCGTCAAGGTGACCACTGTCGAGATCAAGGACGTCGAGATCCCGGAGCGCATGCAGCACGCGATGGCGCGCCAGGCCGAGGCCGAGCGCGAGCGGCGCGCGAAGATCATCAACGCGGAGGGCGAGTTTCAGGCGGCGGCACGTCTGAACGACGCGGCCGACGTGATCAGCCGCAATCCCGTCACGATCCAGCTTCGCTACCTCCAGACGCTGATCGAGGTCTCGGGCAACCAGAGCTCGACGATCGTCTTCCCTTTGCCGATCGATGTCCTGCAGCCGCTTCTGGGTGCCGCGCAGAATCGCCGGGATTCGACGGTGGACGGCTCCGAACAGGACCGGCTCGACGAGTCTCTGGCTGCCGCGCGCTCGGCGTTGGCCGCTGCCGGCGCGGCGAACGCCGATGCCGGTATCCTACCGGTTCCGGCCTCAGGACAGCTCCCGGCCTCGGAACGGCACCCCACCACCGAGCAGCTCCCCGCCTCGCGAGCTCGCGAGTAGGATGGGCACGTGCGGAGATGGCGCAGCAGTCGATCGGGGAGGGGCTCTGAGATGAGAACCAGGCTGGGAAAGTTCGCAGCTGCGGTCGGCGTCGTGGCGGTCTGCGGGTTCGCGGCCACGGCGGTGGCGAGCACCCGGCCGGGCGTGGCATCTTCCGTGGCGGGGGCGGCGGTCGCCGACCCGGGCGCTCAAACGTCATCGACCCAGCAGCAGCACACGCGGCCCGCTCATTCCCGCGGAGGCTCACCGCCGTACCAGGTTCTCGACTTCTCCCCTGTCGGCGCCCACACGGCCTGGGCGGTCACCAACGGCAACCAGCCGCGCAACCCTCCCAGTCGGTGCAGCGCAGCACCGACGGCGGTGTCCACTGTTCGAATGTGACCCCGCCGGGACTGAGCCGAGCGGGCCGGGCGACCGAGATCAGCTCGGCTGACTTCGTCAGCCGGATGCGGGCCTGGGTCGTCTACGGTCCGTTTGTGGGCCGCCAGACGCTGCTGAGCACCTCTGACGGCGGGCGGACCTGGACCCGCGCCGGCCGGACCCCCTCGTACTGCGAGGTGCAGTTCGTCAACCCAGTCGACGGATGGTGCGTGGAGATCGACGGCGCCGCCGGCAGCGCAGGGGTCGCCGTCTATCGCACCACCACCGGCGGGCGGGCCTGGCGAGAGGTGTCGCAGAGCAACCTTCCCAGCGGGAAGTCCACTCCCGACTCGATTCCCTTCCCGTGCGAGAAGTCGGTGGCGTTCACTAGCCCGACCGACGGGTTCGCGGCATCTATCTGCAATGCCGGGGGCGGCTACATCTACGCCACCACTGGACGAGGGTCCGGCCGCCGGGTCGACCCAGAGGCTACGCCGTCGACATCGTCACGCCGAGCGTGTGGCGGCTGGTGGCAGGCCGGACAGTGCCCGCCACCGACAACGCCGGGCGCACCTGGACGCGCATCACCGCCAACGTAAAGCTCAGCCAGAATGTGTCGTTCACCACCACCAACGTCGGCTGGGAGGGGTCCAGCTCCGGCGACAGCGACAACATGCTGCACACGACCGACGGCGGAAGGCACTGGACGACGATCCACGTGCCGCAGTGACCCCAGCCGAGCGCTGCGCTAACACGATCGCGTTTCGCGAGGAACAGCGCGAGGAACGCCGCGATCTGCCGGTTGTGGCTGGAGGAGCGCTGCTTGGGCGCGAGCGCCGGCTTTTGCTGATCGAGCACCGTTCCCGCTCTCGGACGCTACTACCTACCAAGGCAGACGGCGGCGATCCGTTCGCGCCCGTGCCTCAGCTCTCACGGGTACGGCGGTCTGTCCGCGAGCGCTGCTACCCATCGGGGCGATGATGTGAGACCCGCAGGTCATCGTAATCTTGGCCTCGACCTACGGCAGCCTCGAGCGTCAGGTAGTCAAAGCACTACGCGACATACCATCGGAACGCGTCATCACTATCTCCTACGCAGTCTCTCGGCTGTTCACCATCTTCCTTCAGCATCACGCGCTGATCGTCCTCCGCGCCGACTAACGGGGCCATCCGCAACCGCGCTCGATGACGCCCGTCCGAATACTTGAGCAATGACGATGCTCGAGGCGCTGCTCGAGCGAGCCCCACTCGCACGGGTGGGCGAGGCCGAGCTGCTTGCGAGCGTCGACGCGGCCCGCTCGGCGGGGCGGCGCTCGCCGAGCGCGATCGTCGTGCGATCATGAGCGAGATGGCCGTGGTGGTGAAAGGCGAACAGCGAGAGAATGGCACGCGCCGCCGCTCGAGGATGACGTACGGGAGCTCGCCGCTACATCCTCGACTAACCATTTTCGTTGACTCACTGCAATCGGGTGAGGCCCCGCGCTGACGCGGCGGCGCCTGCTCAGGTGGAGTCGGCTTGCGCGGTTGCGGCGCTCCAGTCCCGAGCCGCGAGCGCAGCGCGCGAGATGCGGAATTGGATGTTTCCCGCGGGCAGAAAGTTGAATTGAAGCACAGCGACTCGTCGTCTGAGAGGTGCAGGAGGAGGACCATATCGGGGTCGGTGGGCTCCGACTGGACGTTGGTGCATGCGCCGAGCACCCAGTGGTCGACGACCTCGGGCGACCAGCCCTCCTCCCAGCGCAGGCGCGCCGCCACCTGGTTGTCCGCGTCCTCCTCGTAGCCACGGAGGCCGAGTCGCTCAGCGACCTCATAGTCGTCCGGGAGCGTCAGCTGCGAGACGGCGACGACCCAGCGTGTGCCGAGGACATACTCGACATCCTCCGGGGTCTTGACCTCGACCGGTTCGACGTCTGGGGGCACGTAGATGAGCCGCGCGCTCGCTCCAAGACCGTTCGCCTCCCGGGCCGTTCATCAAGCCCTCGACGACCGCGTCGTTCTCCACTTCGCTGAAGAAGAGCCAGCCTTCGTCCGGCAGTCCGTCGCGCTCGGCAAGCTCCGCGAGATCGATCCCGGCGAGGAAGGTGAGCGGCGATCCGCTCGCCGCCCGCGGCCAAACGCCACCCGGTGGTAGCAGCGCTGGGCGCCCGAGACGGCTCCGTGCTTCGAGAGACGGCATCAGCTGGAGACGCAAGCCGAGCTGCGCGACCTCGTGGGCAAGCCGAGCGGCATGCCGTCCAGCCCACGCTCGGCGAGCAGGGCCTCGAGCGCGGCGGGTTCTCGCCGGGCAGCGGGGGGAAGCGCCGTCCGCGCGTACAGCGCCTCCAATCGCGCGACCACCCAGGCGCGAAACGCCGCGACTCGGTTTCCACCCGCGGTCACGGCCGCCAGCGCGTACGGGTTGACGTCGAGGTTGACCAGCGCCAGGAACGGTCCGCGGCGCCGGGCTAGGCCCGGGCACGAAGCGCTCGTCGGGCACGGTCGGTGGGCATGTTCGCACCTGGGCGAACGGGTCGCCCTGTAGGAAGGGGCACGTCACGGAGGGGTCCGATCGGCTCCTGCGAGCTTGGTTGGGCCGCCGGTTTGCGAGTGCGCGATTGGGGACCCAGATCATCTAGGCCTTGAATCCCCTGTACTGTGCTTGCTGGGCTGCTGGGACCCTTCCGGCCTTTGCGCATACGACCTTCGTGAGCGGACCTTGAAGATTGAAGGCTCTCTCGCAGCAAGTTTGATCAGATCCTCGCCATGCTTGCCAAGACACCCA